>Ga0302325_10006249_pt1 | contig 26836 bp, 25 predicted proteins | sample Palsa_T0_2_FD_201948 | JGI IMG/M metagenome (GOLD analysis project Ga0302325, IMG submission 201948) | Peat permafrost microbial communities from Stordalen Mire near Abisko, Sweden - Palsa_T0_2 | ecosystem: Environmental > Terrestrial > Soil > Palsa > Peat permafrost | place: Sweden: Abisko... | reverse complement strand
TTCATGTTCCTGTTCGGCTTCTTCTTCCCGGAACCGTTCCCGCTCTACACGCGGATGGGAGCGTGGCGGAAGTGGATCCCGGCACTGGTGATCGCTCCGGTTCTTGCGGACGTCATGTATGTAGTGGTGGTGTCGATCACAGAGATGACAAACTACGCGCACGCGCAAGAGGTTGTTCAGAAGTTCCATCCTTTTGATACTCCACTGCGGATTTATCTTTACTGCGTGGTTGGGTTTGGATTTTTCGGCTCGATCTTCACAAAGTCGTCGATGGCGATATCGCGTGACGCCAAGCGACGGCTTCGCCTGCTCTACTGGGGCGCGACCGTTGCCCTGACTCCGCTGTTAGTGATCACGCTGTTTTCGCAGTACGGCGGGAAGTCCATGTGGAGCATGTTTCCCGACTGGCTGATCGCCATTGGACTGATCCTGACCACGATTTTCCCGCTGACGCTGGCTTACGTAATCGTGGTGCAGCGCGCCATGGATGTGCGGGTGGCTGTGCGGCAGGGACTGCAATACGGGCTGGCGAAAAACGGCATACTTGTTCTGCAAGGCATCGCCGCTCTTGTGGTAGTTCTCACCGCCTTGCCGTTACTAACAAGAAGCGAAGGAAGACCGACGAAAATCATCGTTGCCGCGATTGGATTGCTTGCAATCTTCACTATTCGCCGTGTGGCCGATCGATTGCGCACCTGGACTGACCGGAGATTTTTTCGCGAAGCCTACAACACGGAGCAGGTCCTCAGCGAGTTGAGCGACCGGGTGCGCGGCATGGTGGAGACTCGATCGCTGATCGAGACGGTGGCGTCACGAATTTCGGAAACACTTCATGTTCCGCGGGTTGCGGTCCTCTTGAGCGGCAGCGGATCTTTTCGTCCGGCATACGCATTGGGATACGGCTCAGCACCCGACGTTGGTTTTCCTACGAACAACGGCACTGTGAGGGTTCTTGAGAAGCAGAAAGAACCGACGCGCGTGTATCTCGAAGATCCCAATTCATGGCTGTATCGTGAGCCGGGGGTCAGCGAAGAAGATCGCGCGAAGCTGTCGCAACTGCAGAGCGAGTTGTTGTTGCCACTGAGCACTCGGGACAAGCTGCTCGGGTTCATCAGCCTGGGACCGAAGTTGTCCGACGAACCTTACTCGGGAACGGACGTCCGCCTGCTGAAGTCGGTGGCGGCACAAACCGGGCTGGCGTTGGAGAATGCGCGCCTGATGTCGGCGATCGCGGGTGAAGTCGCACACCGCGAACGGCTGAACCGCGAGGTGGAAATCGCGCGCGCGGTGCAAGAGCGACTCTTTCCGCAGACGCTGCCGCCGATCGTGGGCATTGAGTATTCGGGCGCATGTCGTCCGGCCTTAGGAGTCGGCGGCGACTATTACGATTTCCTCGCGTTACCGGGTGGACATCTGGGAATCGCGATCGGAGATGTTTCCGGCAAGGGCATTGCCGCTGCGTTGATGATGGCAAGTCTGCAGGCGTCACTGCGTGGCGAGGCGACGCGGGCTCCGGAGAATCTGGCAGGGCTCGTTGGCAACGTCAACCACCTGCTGTACGAGGCTTCGTCGGACAATCGCTACGCTACGTTCTTCTATGCCCAGTATGATCCGGAGACGCGACAATTGACCTACGTGAATGCCGGACACAATCCGCCGATGCTTTTTCATCGCGATGGGGACAAGTGGCAGATCACACGTCTTGAGGTTGGCGGTACGGTGGTGGGTTTGCTCGAAACCTTTCCGTATGAGCAATCTGCCGTAACCATCGCGACGGGCGACGTATTTGTTGGGTTCACGGACGGCATCAGCGAAGCCATGAACGCGGCCGACGAGGAGTGGGGCGAGACGCAGTTGATCGAAACCGTAAGCAGGCCGGTGGGCTGGCGCCGTCGGAGATCATTGTTCGCGTCATGGAAGCGGCGGATGGATTCGTCGCCGGGGCCAAGCAGCATGATGATATGACCCTGGTGGTCCTATCCTCCAAGCGGTAATTTGGCACTCGTCAGCGGTCTCTTTCTAATCACGGCCCGTGTCAGCTGTCGAGCTGTACTCAACTGGACTGAATCGGTAGACAACGTATGCGATTCGCGATCCCGGCGCGCAGAATCGGATGTCTGCAATGGAACAAAGAGGCCTGCCTGCGTCGCCAGTGGCCGTAGAATCGATTGGTCGACCCGTTCAGCTTACGCACGATTTACACAGTGTTTCGTAAACTGTTGCTACATTGTGGAATTCCTCACGCCGGACGAGGCAAGGGACCACGGATTCACGCTGGGGACGGTGATCTCAGCCGCGGCCCTCGGTAGCTCGGCTCAACTGCGAAAGTGCAATCACAGGCACTTGCAGCTCCTTCGCAAGGCTTTTGAGGCCGCGCGAAATTGCAGAAACCTCCTGCCTTCGATTTTCATACCGTCTAGCTCCCGGCGACATCAGTTGCAGATAGTCGACGATTACGAGGTCCAGCTTTCCAGCGGTTTGCTGCAAGCGCCGCGACTTCGCTCGGAGTTCGCTGAGCGAGATTCCTCCCGTGTCGTCGATGTAGAGCGGCGCCCGCACCAGTTGTTCCATTGCAGCGAGAATCTTTGGCGTATCTTCACGCCACAACGCTCCTGTTCGCATTCGGTGCGAATCGACTCGGGCGCGAGAGCGGAGCATTCTCTGTAGGAGTGCCTCTTTGGCCATTTCAAGCGAAAATACAGCACAGTCTTTCCATCCTCGATCGAAGCATTCTTAGCAATATTCATGGCGAAAGCGGTCTTTCCCATCGAGGGCCGGCGGAAATAATTATCAGCTCGGATGGCTGTAGGCCGCTGGTCATGTGGGGAGGGCGTGAAGCAGTAGGTACGTGTATTTTCCAACGTCAAACGAGTTGAGCCTTCGTGCGGCCGAGGCGTTCACCGACGCACTGCGACCTTTATATCGGCAGAACCTTCCTGATCACATTCAACAGAGGAGCCGGGTATACGCCAAACCAGAGCAGCAGGATGGTAAGAGCCACCAGGACATAGCTCCCACCGATTGCATGGGGTTCGGCATGCGGCGCAGATTCTTCCGACACGCGCGCGAACATCGTAACTACAACTCTGAGGTAGTAAAACAATCCGATTACACTGGAAATGACCAGGATGAGGATCAGGGCCCAGATACTCGCGGAAGCGCCGGCGGCCACTACATAGAACTTGGCCAAGAATCCAGCGGTCACCGGAATCCCAGCGAGAGAAAACAGCATAAGCGTAAAGATGCTTGCCAACACCGGTCTGCGCCAGAACAGGCCAGCATAGTCCTCTAAGGTATCGGCGTCCCGCTTTTCATTGGAAAGAACCGTGACTACTCCAAATGCGCCGACAATAGTTATAAAGTATGCCACCAAGTAGAAGGCGATCGCCTCAGATGCCAGGCTGCCGCCCGCTTCAAAGGCGACCAGCAGGTAGCCCATATGAGCAATCGACGAGTAAGCCAAAATCCTTTTGACGTTGGTTTGCAATAGTGCCAGCAGGTTGCCGATGAGCATCGAGGCGACGGCGATAATAGCAAACGGAACAAGGACCGGCCGGAGGTGCTGCGCGACGGCGGTGTGGAAGTACCGTAGCAACAGAGCGAAGGTCGCGCCCTTGGAAACAGTGGCGATGAAAGCGGTCACCGGGGCGGGAGCGCCCTCGTAGACATCCGGGGTCCAGAGATGGAATGGGACAACCCCGAGCTTAAAGCCAATGCCCGTGACCATGAAAGTCAACCCTGCCGATACCAGCGGGCTATTCTGTATGCCAGCCAAGGAGGTTGCCAGTCGGAACAATTCCATCGTGCCTGTCTGCGCATAGATGAGCGCCATTCCAAATAGCAGGAAAGCGGAAGATGATCCCGCCAGAATCAAGTACTTGATTCCGGCCTCCAAGGGCCGGCTGCGCGTGTGCAGGTAAGCGGACAGCGCGTACAGAGCTACGCTCAATATTTCAAGCCCAAGAAAGAAAGAAACGAAGTGGCTGCTCGCCACCAAAACCATCGAACCGAGCGTTGCCACGAGGAGCAGAATGTAGAGTTCTTCGCGAATCTCCGAGTGGCGTTGGAGATACCCATAGCAAAGAATTGCGATGGCAAACGTGGCCGCAAGGATCAGGCCGATATAGAACAGCGCGTACTTATCCAGAATGAGGAGCGGCGTCACCTGGCAAGGCGTCAGCGGCGCCACCAGCCACAAAGACCCGAATGCCGCCGCCAAGCCGATCAGGGTCATACATAGGCTTAACCAATGCCTGCGCCATCCTGCGATTACGAGCATTACGAAGACTGCAGTTCCGGCAATTAGCAGGAGCGGCAAAAGCGCGAACAGGTCGGCAGTGTTCATCCCTATCTCCGCATTGCATTCATGGTCTGTCCAGCGTGTTGTTGCAGCGTTTCCATTGCCGGATTAAAGGTGTCGAACACAAGCTGTGGATAGAGCCCCAACCAAAGGAGAATAACGATCAGGGGAGTGAAGATGATGGCTTCGCGCAATCCAAGATCAGGCAGCTTCCAGTGGTGGTTGTTGGGACCATGGAAGACGTACTGGACAAACTTAAGGGCGTAGAAGGTGGACGCCAGAATGCCGACTGCGGCCAGCGTCGTCAAGATCCGGCTCTTTTGATAAACGCCGAGCAGGATCATGAACTCACCGACAAAGTCGCCCAAGCCAGGCAGTCCCATGGACGCCAGTGCCAAGAACAATCCGGTTCCGCCCAATCTCGGGACCGTCTGCCACAGGCCGCTCATGCGAGCGATTTCCCGTGTATGAATCCGCTCCTGCAGACTTCCCACCAGGATGAACAATCCTCCAGTGCTGACGCCGTGGCAGATCATGGTGACCAACACACCTTGCAGCGCAAGCTTGTTCCAGGCAAAGATTCCCAGCAGGACGAACCCAAGATGGCTCACGCTGGTGTACGCGACCAACCGCTTGAGATCAGTTTGAGCAAATGCCAGGATAGTGCCGTACAAAATGCCGATCACGGCCAGCACCATCGCGACAGGTGCGAAGTTGCGAGCTGCTGCCGGAAAAAGCGGCACTACGAAACGAAGCATGCCATAGGCTCCGGTCTTCAATAAGATTCCGGCCAGCACCACGCTGCCCGCGGTCGGCGCTTCGGTGTGAGCGTCAGGAAGCCAGGTGTGAAGCGGAAACATCGGCAGTTTCACGGCGAACGCGACGAAGAAACCCAACATGATCCACAACGCCGCATGGGAGGACAGAGGCGTGCCCAGCAGATCAGCATATTCAAACGTAAAAATGCCAGTCGCAGCGTGATGGGCGAAGTAGAGAACCAGGATCGCAATCAGCATCAGCAGACCACTGACCTGAGTGAAGAGGAAAAACTTCGTCGCCGCGTAAACCCGTCGCTCATGTCCCCAGATCGCGATCAAGAAATACATCGGAACGAGCATCAGTTCCCATGCGAAGTAGAACAAGAACAAATCCACCGCCAGGAACACGCCGGCGATTCCAGCCAATACCCAGAGCAGGTTGAGGTGGAAGAAACCCACCGCTTCGTGGATCTCGGTCCAGGATGCCAGTACTGACATTATGCCGAGCAGGAAAGTCAGCATGAGTAGCGGCAGGCTTAATCCGTCCAACGCGAGATGGAAATGGATGCCGAACGTAGGGATCCAGTTCCAGTCCAATTCCCGCAGCCAGTCTTGCTGCCGCAGAAGATCGACGCGGCCTGCGCTGCTGGTCCAGATCGCAAGTCCGATCGCGAAGTCAATGCTGAGCGCGATCAACGAAATCCAGCGCGAAGCCGATCGGCTCCAGCGCCCGGCCGCCCATGCCAGCAGGCCGCCCAACAATAGAATGACGATCAACCAAAGGAGAATCATCGGAATAACACAATCGCTACAAATATGACCGTTCCAGCCGCGATACTAGCGGCGTACCAGCGCACCTGGCCGTTTTCCGTAAGGCAAAGACCTCGACACAAGAGTTCGTTGAGACCCGCGATCCCGGTGTAAAAGGCATCCACCACATCGCCCTTATCGATCCGCGCAAACCACAAGACTGGTTGCACGAGCAGTTTGTCGTAACACCAGTCAAATCCCCAATCGGCAAACCAGAACTCGTGCAGGACTTTTCCCAGTCGATTCGCGGTCAGAGCAGTTGACCACTGGCGGCTACGAAGGTAGAACAGATACGCCAGACCTAGACCGAGGAGGAATGCCAATGCCAGCAATCCTTCGGAACGCATTTCCGTGAGCAGTCCGAACCGGTCTTGGACAGACGGCGGCAAGGCCGTTTCCAATAGGCGAGTGAACAACGGTTCATTGCCGAGCCCAGGGGGCAGATTGACAAATCCGCCGATCAGCGAGAGGACGGCCAGAATGCCGAGGGGAATTTGAATCCTGTATCCGGGCCGCTTCGTTACGCTTGCCTTTGCCTCACCAAAAAAGACAAGAAAAATAACGCGGAAGATGTAAAGCGCGGTCAGAACTACACCAAACGCGCCCGCGAGCCACAAGATGGGGTTGCCTTGTGGGGACGACCACGCCTCCCACACGATCAACCCTTTGCTGTAAAAGCCCGCGGTGATTAGCGGCAGTCCGGCCAGAGAGCAGCCAGCAATCAGGAAAACGCCAAATGCCAGCGGAAGTTCTTTGCGCAGGCCACCCATCTTAAAGATGTTGTGCTCATCGTGCATGGCGTCGATCACCACACCCGCCGCCAGGAAGAGCAGGGACTTAAAGAACGCGTGGGTCATGAAGTGGAAAATGCCTGCGGTCCACGCCCCCACTCCCATGGCGAGAAACATATATCCGATCTGGCTCATGGTGGAGTAAGCGAGCACGCGCTTGATGTCCCACTGATTTAGAGCGCTGAAACCCGCGAACACCAAGGTAGTGGCACCGATTACGGCCACGGCGAACTGCACCGACGGTGCCAGCCTGAAAAGGACGTGGGTACGAGCGATGAGATAGACGCCCGCGGTCACCATGGTCGCAGCGTGGATCAACGCGCTGACAGGAGTGGGGCCTGCCATGGCATCAGGAAGCCAGGTTTGCAGCGGAAGCTGTGCTGATTTTCCCACCGAGCCGCCCAGCAACAAGGCCGCAGCAGCGATCGGCAGCGCCGAACCCACAGTCCACTGCTCGGCTGCCCGGTGCATCAGTTCCTGGATATGCAACGTGCCCAGCTGCCGGAACAGCAAGAACAGTCCGATGATCATGGAGGTGTCGCCGATGCGGGTCACAATGAATGCCTTGCGTGCCGCGAGTCCGTTTGCCGGATCCGGATACCAGAAGCCGATCAGCAGGTAACTGCACAGCCCGACTCCTTCCCACCCCAGGTAGAGGAGCAGCAAATTGTCCGCCAGCAGCAACGTCACCATCGAGGCGACGAACAGATTCATGTAAGCGAAGAAACGGGAGTAGCCTTCGCTCTCGATCATGAACTCCGCAGAGTAAAGATGAATGAGGAAGCTTACGAATGTGACGACCAACGTCATGATCAGTGATAGCGAGTCGAGGTAGAACGCGATCTGGGGGCGGAAGCCTGCAACATCGATCCACGTCCAAAGCGCTTGTGTGTAGGAGTCTCCAGGCGGGGGAGCGACCAGGAACTTCCACGTAGTCAGGATGGAAATCACCGCTGAGGCAGCAATCGCAGCGACGCCGATCGCGGCCACAACTTTCTTGGACATCCGCGAGCCCACCAGCGCCAACACAAGGGAGCTGGCAAACGGGATCGCCGGAATCAGCCACAGTAGTCGGAACACATCATCCTCTCATTCGGCTGGCCGCATCGGCATCCAGGGACTTGTCTCGGTGGTACAACTGCAACAGTAGAGCCAGACCCACGGACACCTCGGCCGCCGCTGTGGCCAGAATGAAGATGAACATCACCTGCCCGTCAGGTTGTACCCAGCGCGACCCGGCCACTACAAAGGCCAGACCTGCGGCGTTGAGCATCACCTCAATTGACATGAGGGTGAAGATCAAATTACGCCGCACGAGAAGGCCCGCCAGCCCCAGAGCGAGTAAGATCCCGGCCAGTAACAGCCCGTGTTCCGTTGGAATCGACGCCATCTTGAATCTCCAGTTGTTGTTGCTTGCGCGCGCTGAGGTGGTAGGCTCCGACGAGAGCGCCCAGCAACAGCATGGAAGCCAGCTCCACCCCAATCAGATAAGGTCCGAACAATGCAATGGCGACCTGCTTGGGCTCCACCAGCCCTGCTTCCTGCCCAAGTGAACCCGCATGGAAAAGGAGATACGCCACCTCGACGATCAGGAATGCAGCCAGGACACATGGCCCCGTCCACATCCCGGGTTTTAGCCACGTTCTTTCTGTTTCCGCCGTCTTGGCGCCGAGATTCAGCATCATGACGACAAAAACGAACAGAACCATGATGGCCCCCGCATAAATGATTACTTCCAGGGTGGCGATGAAGGGAGCACCGAGCGTGTAGAAGACCAACGCCACCGAGAGTAGTGACACGATCAGGTAGAGCAGAGCATGCACGGCGTTCAACCGGGTGATGACCATCAACGTGGCCAGAATCGCAGTCACTGCCGCGATATAAAACACTGCGTCCATAGATTCGCCTATGGCATTAGAGTGCGGAGATCAGTAACGGGCGCCTCATGTTCAGCCTCTCCCTTATCCTTCCCGCCAATCTTGACGCCTGACGTTCGCCAGAAGTTGTAGCCCGGATATTTCCCGGGTCCATCAATCATCAAATGCTCCTTCTCGTAGACCATGTTCTGCCGGTGGTATTCGCCCATTTCGACATCCGGGGTGAGTTGTATCGCGTAGGTTGGACAGGCGTCTTCGCAAAAGCCGCAAAATATGCAACGAGAAAAGTTAATCCGGAACCATTCCGGAAATCGCCGTCCGTGCTCGTCCTCCGTCGCCTGCAGCGCGATGCAGTCGACGGGGCACACTACGGCGCAGAGATTGCATGCCACGCAACGCTCCCCGCCATCCGGATCGCGAGACAGAATAATGCGCCCGCGGTAACGGGGGGCCAGGTAAGCCTTCTGCTCGGGGTACTGCACCGTCACTCTGCGATGAAACGTATGCAGAAAGACAGCCCACATCGTTCTCAGCAAACTCAGCATGGAACCCTTCTTTCCCGATCGATCTTCTCCGATCAATCAGTTCTACCGAAACACGAGCACCACCGCGCCCGTAATTAATATGTTGACCAGAGCCAATGGCAGCATCAGCTTCCATGCCCACGACATAAGCTGATCAAAACGCGGACGCGGCAATGAGGCGCGCAGCAGAACAAAAAAGCAAATGAAGCAAAACATCTTGATCAAAAACCAAACGATTGGCGGCAACCACGGACCCAGCCAGCCACCGAAAAACAATACGGCGATGAGGGCTGAGATCAGGGCGACGCCCAGATACTCGCCGACGAAGAACATTCCAAACTTCATTCCGGAGTATTCCGAGTGGTACCCGGCCACCAGTTCGCTCTCGGATTCCGGCAGATCGAACGGCAGGCGACGCGTTTCGGCAATGCCTGCGATAAGAAACAATACGAAGCCGAGACACTGCGGGATCACAAACCACATCCTTCTTTGCGCTTCAATAATTTTGACCAAGTCGAATGAACCAGCCAGCACCACCACTCCCATGAGAGATAGACCCATGAAGACTTCGTAGCTGATCATCTGCGCCGCCGCGCGCAATCCGCCAAGCAGCGAGTATTTGTTGTCCGATGACCAGCCCGCCAGCGCTACGCTGTAAACCCCCAGCGAAGACATGGCCAGGAAAAAGAGCAGCCCTACGTTCAAGTCGGTCACGATGACGCCGGGAGCAATCGGAAGCACGGCGAAGGTCATCAGCACGGTCGCCACTATGATGGCGGGCGCCAGAACAAACACCGCCTTATCGGCAAAAGGAGGAATCCAGTCCTCTTTGGCAAAGATCTTGATCATGTCGGCCACGACCTGGAGCATGCCAAAAGGTCCGACGCGGTTAGGTCCGTAGCGGTCCTGCCACAACGCAAGAAGCCGGCGTTCAAGCCAGATCAGCCCGGAGGCAACGCTCAAGACGACTATGAGCAGTCCGACGATCATCGCGATGGGGTAAGGACTTGTCATGACGAATGTAGCGGCTCGCCCTCCTTTTCCAAGACGGTCCTTGCGGGGAGGGCGATTCCTGCCAGGCCCGGAAGGCCCGCCGGCAGCCCCGCAATACCGGGCGGCAACTCAGCTTTGATCTTGGCGGGGAGAATATAGGCCGCGCCGTCAACCTTCATCGCGATTTGCTCACCCGCCTCGACGCGGAGACGCTTAGCGTCTTCCGCATTGACTGCCACGTAAGGTTTCGGTGCCAGTTCCGCGAGTGCCGAGGCCGAGAGACTTAACTCTTCTGAGCCAAAGATGTGATAGAGAGGAACCAGCAGCCATTCATCGCCGCTCGGTGCGAATGCAGCTGGAATCTGATCGAAATAAGTGCCATGAAGTTGTGCCGCCGGACCAATCAATCGAACTCCGGGATCCCCTCCGCGCAATGGGCCGGCAATCTCGGTCTGGTAAAAATTAGTGGCCTGGATCGAATTCCAACCCGGCGACCAGAAAAAGGGAATCAGTGCGGCAGGAGGCTGTTCGAGCGTGCCCTCCATGGAGAATGAAAGCGGTGTATTAGGATCATCCGGCGGTTTGGGTTCATTTACGCTGATGTTCGCCAGCATGGCGGTGCGTCCGCTGTAGCGCTCCGGCTCTCGAGGCACTTTCTGGCCCACGATCCTGAAAGCTGCGCCAGGCGCGGCTTTTTGGACTTGTGCTAGTGCGGGAATGGCCGCACCCATGGCCGCGATCACATCATCGATATCCTGCCATGCTGTACCCTCTTGCCGTCCGGCAGCAGCCATCACATCGCGCAGCCACTGCCAACTCGCTTGAATATCTCCTTCCGGTACAAAGACCTGATAGAAACGCTGCGCCCGCCCTTCGCTGCTCACCAGCGTGCCATCCACCTCCGCGAACGTCCCTGCGGGAATCGCGAGTGTGGCGATTGCCGCAGTTTGATTCAGCAAGTGATCGAGGACCGTCACATCTTTCGTGCCACTCAGAAATGCGTCGACTGATGGCGCGGGCGCGCGCCGGTAGAGATCGTTTTCCAAGATCACGATCGCATCTGCCGCTCCGTCTCGCACTGCTTGAAACGCTTGGCTCAGAGGCGCGGCGTCCATCAGCGCTAGTCCGAAGCTGTTGCACTCCGGCATGGTGAAACTCAGCCCAGCCTTGGGCCCGACGGCGCACAAAGCTCGCGCAACGTTCGCGGCTGCCTGGATAACCGCTTCATTGTTGCAACTGGGGCCGGAGATAATGAGCGGCTGGTGCGCTTTCTTCAGCGCCTGCGCAATGCCTTCAGCCAGAGTCCAAAGGTCAACTGGCAAGTCTGATACCGCAGGCGCAGTCTTATCGATCAGGCATGCGATGGCAAAGCCGAGCCGAGCCACATCGTTGGGAGCAGCCCGATAGGTATGGGTCGCGACATCATCCAGATTTGTTGCCGCGGGGCTGGCGATAAATAGCGGACCTTTTGCATCCTGCAGAGCGTCCCGTACGGCGTGATCATCCCAAAGGGGAATGCGCATCTTGTCGGCGATCTGCATGGGCTGTTGCCGCACAGACTGACGCAGGCTCAACGCCATTCTGGCCGCGACGTTCGTGACATCCTCGCCGAGGATCAGCACCGCATCCGAGAGCTCAATTTCACGCAGCGACGGCGAATGGGCGGGACCGCCTCGCAGGATCTCGATCATGGTCGAAATCAATTTGAAGTGGTCGTCGGAGACTCCGGCATAAAAGCGCTCGCGCCCGACCAGCGTGCGCAAAAGAAAGTTAGACTCCAGTGACGCCCGCGGTGAACCGATCCCGATTGCTTTGCGTCCTTCTGCAACCAGAGGGGCTAGACGCTCAATGGCCTCGGCCTTGGTGAGGTTAGTCGGGTTATCGTCGCGAACGAGGCGAGAGGCACGGATCCGGTGTTCGCTGTTTACGAACTCGTAGCCGTAACGCCCGCGATTGCACAGGAAATATCCATTCACCTCACTGTTATAGCGAGTGACGATCTGGCGCAGCGTCCCGTAGCGCTCACCTGGGGTGGTGTTACAGCCCAAGCCGCAGTGCACGCAGACCGACGGAGCCATCTGCATATCCCACTTTCGCGCATAATGTTGTTTGAGGGTCTTATCCGTGAAGACACCGGTTGGGCAGACTTCGACCAAGTTTCCGCTGAACTCGTTCTCCAGTATCCCATCTGCTTGGCGACCGAAGTAAACCTGGTCTCGCAAGCCGAATACATCAAAGTCCCGTCCCCCCGCATATTCGCGATAGAAACGCACGCAACGGGAACACTGGATGCAGCGGTTCATTTCGTGGTTAACGAGCGGGCCCAAATATTGATTGCGAAAAGTGCGCTTCTGGAATTCGTACCGGCGATAATCGTGACCGGTCATCACTGTCATATCCTGAAGATGACAGTGGCCACCCTCATCGCAGACCGGACAATCATGCGGATGGTTGCTCATCATCCCTTCAATGACCGCGGCTCTAAACTCGGCTACTTCCGGGTCCTGAATCGAGATTCTTGTCCCCTCTGCAGATGCTGTCATGCAGGCCATCACAATTTTTCCGTGCTTATCCTTTTCGTCTTTGAACTGCTTGACCGCGCACTGGCGACAGGCGCCCACCGAGCCCATGGCAGGATGCCAGCAAAAGTAGGGCAAGTTGAATCCAAGCGAGAGACAGGCATGCAGCACGTTCTGCTTGGGGTCGGCGTTGTAGGCTCGATCGTCAATGTAAATCGTCGTCGCCATGCTATTTCCAGGGACAGCGGTGCTCGCGGATATGCTGCTCAAAATCTTCACGGAAATACTTCAGAGCGCTCTGCAGCGGTTCCATGGCGCCCGGCGCCAGCGCGCAAAAGGTATGTCCAGGAGCGTTGATCTTGGTTTGAAATCCCAATTTCTCCAAATCTCCAGGTTGTCCTGTGCCTTCTTCCAGGGATCGGAGAATGCGTTCTGCCCAATTGAGGCCGCTCCAACAGGGTGTGCACCATCCGCAGGACTCTTGCGCGAAGAAATGCTCCAGGTTCCAGAGCATGCCGACGGGACAGGTGTGATCATCCAGCACAATCATCGTGCCCGTTCCCATCCGGCTACCCGCTTTTTGCACCTCGGTGAAATCCATTCGAGTGTCCAGATGTTGTTTGGTAAGGAAGTCGGTCGAGGCTCCTCCGGGAAGGAGGCCGCGAAACTTTAAACCCTCGCGCATCCCGCCCGCGTGTTCTTCGAGAATCTCGCGGACGGTCGTTCCCATAGGCAACTCCCACAAGCCTGGACGTTTGACCTTGCCACTCACGCCGTACAGCTTGGTTCCACCATCTGCCGTGTGGCTCAGACTCTTGAACCAGTCGGGTCCGTGGTTGACGATGTGAGGCACGTTGCAGAGAGTTTCCACGTTCTGCACGACCGTGGGTTTTCCCCACAGACCTGAGACTTGCGGAAACGGTGGCTTCGAACGAGGATTCGCCCGTTTGCCCTCAAGGGCATTCAGCAGGGCGGTTTCTTCACCGCACATATAGCGGCCAGCGCTGACATGGAGGTGTATGTCGAAGCTATAGGTCGAGCCGAGGATGTTCTTGCCCAGATGGTGGTCGTCATACGCTTCGGCAATCGCCTTACGCATTCGTTCCGCAGCCAGTGTGTATTCCGCCCGGAGGAAGATATAGCCGATATCAGCCTGGACGGCATAGGCCGCCGCTATCATGCCTTCAATCAGTTGGTGGGGATCTCCTTCCAAAAGTAGCCGGTCTTTGAACGTTCCCGGTTCCATCTCGTCCGCATTAGCGACGAGGTATTTGGGATGGGGTGCGTCTGCGCCCACGGGGACAAAGCTCCACTTCTCTCCGGTCGGAAATCCAGCACCGCCGCGGCCTTTCAAGTCAGACTTCTTTACCAACTCAGTGATGTCCGCCGGCGGCATGCGCAGAGCTTTGCGCAGGCTCTCGTATCCGCCTGCCTTCTCGTAGGCTTTGAGGTCCAGAGGCCCGTCCCCATTGGTCGGGATGTTCTTGGTGAGAGGCGTCTCCATGGGCGGGCTCATTTGTAGTTCTCGAGCACGTCGTTAATCTTGTCGGCTTCGACGTCGCGATAAAGATCGTTATCCACCATCATCGCGGGCGCATGATCGCAGGTTCCGAGGCAGACAATCGGCAGGATCGTGAAACGTTCATCCGCAGTGGTCTCGCCCAGCTTGACCCCTAGCCGCGAGGTGAGGCGCTGACATAGCTTTTCGTAGCCCATGATCCAGCAACTGACGCTGTCACAAATCAGTACGACATGCCGCCCCACCGGTCTGCGAAACACGAGGTTGTAGAAGGTGGCGACTCCATCGAGTTCATCGGTCGTCATATCGAGCACCTCGCCAAGATCACGCAGGCTCTCGTCCGATACCCATCCGCGATGACGCTGGATGATTTTCAGGGCGTCGACACAAACCGCCCGCTTGTTGGGATAATGGGACAATTCTGCTTCGATCTCCTGTCGTTCTTCGGGTGTCAACATCGTTCGAAGTTCCTCATCGATCTACGTCGGCGAGAACGAAGTCAATGCTGCCGAGAACGGCGATCAGGTCAGGAATCATCCGCCCACGGCAGAGCACAGGAAGCAACTGGATGTGTGGAAACGATGGCGTGCGGATTCGTGTCCGATACGAGATCGTGTTGCCGTCGCTGACCAGGTAATAACCGTTGTTTCCCTTCGTCGCCTCAATTGCGCCCAACGCCTCGCCCGGCGGAATCACCGGTCCCCAACTCACGTTCAGAAAATGTGTGATCAGGGTTTCGATGTCATGCATCGTCCGGTCCTTGATCGGCGGTGTAGCGAGTGGATTTAGAGATTTGTATGGTCCCTCCGGCATGTTCTTCAGGCACTGTTCGATGATCCGCAGGCTTTGCCTCATCTCTTCCACCCTTACCAGAGCACGGTCGTAGCAATCGCCATTCCGGCCGGTGGGAATCTCGAAATCAAATTGGTCATAGCTGGAATAGGGCTGCTTCTTGCGGAAGTCCCAAGCCAAGCCAGTCGCGCGCAGGTTCGGACCGGTGACGCCCCACTCGATTCCTTCCTCGGTCGTGAAGCTGCCGACGCCCTGGGTGCGCGCCCTCAAAATCCGGTTTCGCATTACCACATGGTCATACTCACGCAGGCGAGGAGGGAAGTAGTCCAGAAAATCGCGGATCATCCGCTCCCAGCCGGACGGCAGGTCTTGGGCTACGCCTCCAATGCGGAACCAGTTCGGATGCATACGCGCGCCGGTAACGGCTTCCACGATGCCCAATGCTCGCTCACGATCGTTGAAGGTAAAGAAGACCGGCGACATTTGCCCGAGATCCTGAGCGAACGTTCCATACCAGACAAGATGGCTGATGATGCGAAACAATTCTGCCATCATCACTCGGATCACCTGCGCTCGAGGAGGCACGTTGATGTCGGCAAGCTTCTCCAACGCCATAAGGTAGGCGAGGTTATTCATTACGCCGCCCAGGTAGTCGACTCGATCCGTGTAGGGGATGTAGGTGTGCCAACTCTGGCGCTCGCCCATTTTTTCGGCGCCACGATGGTGGAAGCCGATCTCGGGTACCGCATCCACGATCTCTTCACCATCGAGCTGAAGCACAACGCGCAGGATGCCGTGAGTTCCAGGATGCTGCGGCCCCACATTGAGAAAAAGAAAGTCTTCATCGTCGTGGGTGCGCTTCATTCCCCATTCCTCGGGACGGAAGCGCAGTGCGTCCTGCTCGGCCTCTTGTTTCTCTTCAGGTAGCTGGAAGGGGCCCATTTCGGTTGCCCGCGCGGGATGATCCTTGCGCAGCGGGTGGCCCGTCCAGCTTTTCGGCATCAGAATCCGTGTCAAGTGGGGGTGATTCTCGAACACGATGCCAAACATGTCCCACACTTCGCGCTCGTACCAGTTGGCCGCTGGCCAGATATCGGTAGCGGTATCCAAAGCGAGGTGGCCGTCCTTTAGCGGAACTTTGACCCGCAAGTATCCATTACGGTCGAAAGACAGCAGATGGTAGACCACTGTGAAATCGCTGTCTGGCTGGCCATCGCGATGCTTCCTTGCCCGTTCGTCAATCGCAGTCAAGTCGTACAGCATCCCGTACGGTTGCGGAGCTTTGGTTTTGAGATAGCGCAGAAGATCGTGGCTCTTTTCCTTCGTCATCCAAAGCGTTGGGATTGCGTCGCGGCTTGACTGCCACGCGAGGATACCTCCTCCCGCATTGGCCCGGAGTTCTTCTTGGATCGGCGGATTGGCGACAGCGGCCATTGTCAAACGTTACCTGGCGACCGCAGGGTCGTTTCTTTTTCCCGTTCCGCCGCTTTGACATCGCGCATCGAGGGCAGTGGTGGACGATTTACTCCTTGTGGCCCGACAACCCAGCTCAATGGCCGGCGTTCGTTACCTACTGCATTCTGCAGCAGCATCAAGCCTTCTAGAAAAGCGTCGGGACGCGGCGGGCACCCAGGCACGTAGACATCGACAGGCAGAAACTTGTCCACTCCCTGCACCACGCTGTAGATGTCATACATGCCGCCGGAATTGGCGCACGAACCCATGGAGATGACCCAGCGCGGTGCCATCATCTGTTCGTAAAGCCGCTGGATCACGGGAGCCATCTTGATGAAGACCGTTCCTGCAATCACCATCAGGTCGGCTTCCCGGGGTGTGCCACGAATCACTTCTGCCCCGAAGCGCGCAAGGTCGTATTTACTGGTGATGCTCGTAGCCATTTCGACATAGCAGCAGGAGAGGCCAAAATTGAATGGCCAGATGGAGTTCTTGCGGCCCCACCCTAGCAGATCTTGCAGTCGAGATAGAACTAGGCTTCGCCGTACGGCTTCCTCGATCGGTTCTCGATCGGCCTCAGATAGGCTTTTTCCAGAATCCGGTTTGCTCATGGACCAGCGCATACGATGTCAGTGACGCGCAGAGGTGGCGCGACGACTTGGACCCCAGTCGAGTGCCCCCACACGCCATAGATAAGCCAACGCGGCGAACAAAATCGCATTAAAAACCAGGATCTCGCAGTAACCGGCCCAGCGTAATTCACGGGCGGCAATCGCCCAGGCAACAATGAAGACGGCCTCCAGATCGAAGATGACGAAGAACATTGCCACCTGATAGAACTTGACTGAGACATGGATCCGAGCCTCTCCTTCAGAGAGGATTCCCGATTCGTACGTCTGTCCAGTCGCGTGCTCGTTGTGCCGCTCCCCCAAGACGTAGGAGATGGCAAGCATCGCCCCCACAAGCAAAAGGACGGCAATAAAATAGACGCCGAGTGTCCAAAGTGTCTCCGGTTGGCCGTTCAGAGGCATTTTCTTAGGGGGCACCCAGCCAGGAATTCGTCTAAATGGCTTGAGAAATAGCGCTACTTTCAGACTTTCAGAAGCGGCGTTCAACACCGTCATGCCCAGAAGCGAAGCCCCTTCAAAGGCATGATCAGATACAGTCACAATTTCTCGCAATGGTTTGTTCGTACTACGCGTTAAAACAATCGTACCGAGACGGGTCAGCAACGCCAGGCGGCGCAGCATACATGTTTCGGAACATGCGAGGCGTCCGCCGCAAGCAGAATGTGGCTCGCGCAAGAGGAAATGATTGGCTGAAACCTCAATCGTATAAAGAGCGGAATCGTTGAGCACATCATCCGCCGGATGTCATAAGGGAAGTCTTCGAAGGGTCGTAAGAGGGTTGCAGAATCTTGCTTTGACGGTAGGGCTACTGCTCTGCGGGACGCTCATTTTTCAATCTCCTAAGCAGTCTTTTCAATCCGGACTGAGCGCGATCATCCGTTTATTTCAAATCGTTTGTTGCGTTTGTTTCCACAGCTTCGGCAGCGGAAAGTTTCCGATCCCGGTGTGGCGCGGTGCGTAAGGCACCGGTATTCAGTTCACAAGCCTCTCCAATCGCTGCACCGCAAGTAGTACAAGGCACAGATAGCATCTGCTCCGGAGTGAGTTCTTTGGTTCTCACAACCACATAATGCAGCGTTCGAGCGCCACAAAAATGCTCAATTTTGCTCAATCCAAAACGCAATACAGAATCGGCTGGTGTCATTTTGGGGCTGCCTGCTTTTCTTTTACCACTTGTGAGCAAGATTGAACATCTTTGCTGCTCATCATTCCGCCAGAATAAGGGTCCCCCCCGCAGCTAGAGGTTTCTGTGATAGCACCAACCGCGTTGGCCAAGAACAATCGCGATTTCGACCTGCGCAAATTCCTTGCCACGATCGGCGAGGGTCGACAAGTTGTGGCTATTCCCAAAAAACGGACCGTCTTCAGGCAAGGAGACGCGGCTGACGCAGTCTTTTACGTCCAAGAGGGCAGGGTTCGACTCACTGTGGTATCCAAGATTGGCAGGGAAGCAACGATAGGCATGTTGAGTCCGGGCGATTTCTTCGGAGAAGGAGGCCTTGCCGGACAGCCTTTGCGAACGGGATCTGCAACCGCCATGACGGACTGCGAACTTATGTGCATTGAGAAGCAGGCAATGATTCTTGCGCTTCACCGGGAGCACATGTTCTCCGATCTATTCGTAGCGTATCTGCTGGCACGAAATATTCGATACGAAGAAGATCTGGTCGACCAACTTTTCAATTCCAGCGAAAAGCGACTGGCTCGGATTCTGCTCCTGCTTGCTCACTTCGGTAAGGAGGGTGTGCCCCAAATTGTAATCCCCCAGATCAGTCAAGAGACACTCGGGGAGATGGTAGGCACCACCCGGTCGAGGGTCTGCTTTTTCATGAACAAGTTCAAGAAGCTCGGCTTCATCGACTATGGCGACGGGAACGACCTGCGCGTTCATAGTTCGCTTCTGAATGTCGTCCTTCACGACTAGCCTCGGACCTAAGCGGCTTTGAGCATTTCGCTCTTGAACGCGGTGTACTCCACGACTGGGTGAAGAAGCTCTCGGCAGCGCACTATCTCGTCGGCATGATCATGCTCTTCCAGCGCCAGCGGTGGTGATGATCCTGCTGGAAGGTCACCAGGCAGCTGTAGATGATCTGGGTTCGCGTGCATTGCAAGACGCGTGTGGGAGTGTTCGTACCCTTCGTTTCATAAGGGCTTGGGTCTCCTTGGACAGACTGTTGCAGGTTGCTCCATTGCAGACCCCCATTAGCGTCTAACCCCTTGAAAACCTCCGACGGTGACACATTCCGCGCGCGAATGAAATTGAAGCTGGGCATCATCAAGGTCGTGAGCGTGGCCGCATCCTTCTGAGCCACGGCAGATTTGAACTTGGCAAAGAACGCGGTGAAGTCCTGCAGGGAATCCTGGCCGATAAGCACTTCGGACATCAGCAACAACAGTCCGACTAAGCAAAAGGCAAAGCGGTTGTACGTCATCTCTCGTGCGACTCGCAGCCGTCGTCTATCGCCATCCTCGCGGGCTACAGCATCCCGCCAGTCTTTATCGACAGAATATTCAGCGCCATCTCTAATTTCGTAATGGCCGCGCCGAGTTCTGGATGCGTGCCGATCTTCTCCTCCAGGACCTTCAGAATCTGGTGAGCCTTTGAAATATGCACTGCTGCCTGCGCTGAGTCTCGCTCGGGCTTGCGTTCGCTCGGTGCTTCCATGGGCACTCGCTCCCTTCTACTTATCAGTTCTGTAATGGGCAATCAAGCGGCTTTGAGCGTCACACTCTTCGACGCGATGCACTCCATCAGATCTTTCCAGGACTTGACGAACGATGCGGCTCCTTCGTCGAGAAGTTGAGCGGCCAAAGCATCCGTGTCGATGCCGGCCTTGGCGAACTTGGCCAGTACCTCTTCAGCGTGTACGGACAAAGTCTCGACCATCTCCCCATGATTCGCGAACGCTTTCAACGTAGCTTCAGGCATCGTGTTCACGGTGAAGGGTGCGGCTAGGCCCCTGACGTAAAGGATATCGGAGGCTTTGGGGTTCTTGGTTCCAGTGCTCGCCCACAGGAGGCGTTGCACACCGGCTCCCGCGTTTAAGGTCCGCTTCCAGCGTGGCGAATCGAGCAAACGGCAGTAGCTCTCATGAGCCTGTCCGGCTATCGCGATGCCGAGTTGGTCGCGTAGCGCATCGGGCACTTTGTTCTCAACCGCAACATCCCAGCGGCTGACGAACAACGAAGCTACGGAGCCGACATCGGGATTCAGCCCGGCGGCAATGCGGCGCTCGATGCCGCGAAGGTAGGCCTCCGCCGCCGCGACATACTGCGCGCGAGAGAACAGAAGTGTAACGTTAACCGGCACGCCCGCGAAGATCGCTTCTTCGATCGCTGGCAGGCCTTCCCGGGTACCTGGAATCTTGATAAGAAGATTGGGTCGTCCGGCGCGAGCGTGGAGGGCTTTGGCTGCGGCGAGGGTACCCGAGGTGTCGTGCGCCAGCAGAGGAGAGACCTCCAATGAAACCCAACCGTCTACTCCATTCGTCAGGTCGTGGATGGGACGAAACAGATCGGCGGCCTGCCTCAGGTCCTCAATCGCCAGCTCGAAAAACAGCGCCTCGCCCGACTTGTTTTCCTTCAATTTCTGGCGGATGGCGTCGTCGTAGTCGTGGCTGTTCTTGATGGCGTGATCGAAGATGGTGGGGTTCGAGGTGAGACCGGTGACCGAGAACTCCTGAATGTACTGGTGGAGCGTGCCGCTGGTCAGTAGACCCCGGGTGATGTTGTCGAGCCAAAGGCTCTGGCCCATTTCGCAAAGCTTTTGAGTCGCCTTCATAATTCTTCTCCTAAACAGAGCGATGCTGCGTTGTGAGCGCGGCTGCAAGCAGAGCGGACCAAAAACATGGCCTCGGCAGGCTCATTCTCCGGATGTCTCCTTCGGTTTGGGGTTGTGCCAGGAGCCGTCTGGAGCGATGAGTGCGTCCGCCTGTTTCGGTCCCCAGCTGTGGCGCTTGTACGGGCGAACCCGGTGGTGGTGCTTAAGGACCGGATCAACGACCGCCCACGCGGCCTCAACCGCGTTCTCACGGGTAAATAGCGCTCCATCGCCGATCATCGCATCGCCCAAAAGCCGCTGGTAAGGCGTTTCCTCTCCCGCCTGTTCTTCGAACAGATAGAGTTCTCGCTGGTTCCCGACGAACTCCTTGCCTGCGCGCTTAACGCGCGCGGCGAGGGCGATGGCCGAGTTGGGGGAGAGCCGGAAGCGCACGTAGTTAGCCCGGCCAGTCGCCGGCGCTGAGTCAGCGAAAAGTCTCTGTGGCGGCGGCTTCAGCTCAACCAGGATCTCGGTCGCGGTATCGGCCAGGTATTTGCCAGAGCGCACGTACCACGGCACGCCATCCCAGCGCCATGAGTCGATGAAGAGTCGCAGGGCGCAAAACGTTTCGACGTCGGAGTTCTTCGCTACGTCCGGCTCCTCCCGGTAGCCGGCGTATTGGCCACGCGCCAAGTCATCGGGCTTGAGCGGGCGCATGGCTTGAAAGACCTTGGCTTTCTCGCGATGAACGGCTCCAAAGTCCCGATCAGCCGGCGGTTCCATGGCAAGTAGCGCTATGACTTGGAAGAGGTGATTCTCGATCACGTCGCGCAAACAACCGGCTGTTTCGTAAAACGCGCCGCGCTTCCCGACGCCAAAATCCTCGGACAGGGTTATCTGGACGCTGGCCACGTAGTTGCGATTCCAGATGGGCTCGAGGAAAGAATTGGCGAAGCGGAAGTAGAGAATATTCATGATCGCCTCCTTTCCGAGAAAGTGATCGATGCGGAAGATTGAGTCTTCGGGGAACGCCGACCGCGCGACGCGGTTGAGCTCCCGCGCGGAGGCTAGGTCCCGCCCGAACGGCTTTTCAACAATGACGCGCGCATGCTCGGCCAGGTTCGCGGCACCAAGCTCTTTGATCACTGTCTCGAAGAGCGAAGGTGGGATCGCGAGGTAGTGCGCTGGGCGCCGAGCACTACCCAATTCTTTTTTCAACGCCGCGAACGTGCCCGGATCTTTGTAATCCCCGCTCACGTACCTGAACAGGGACAGAAGACGGTGCAGAGCACGCTTGTCATCGATCCCGCCCGATCGCTTGATGCTGTCGGTCACGCGTTTGTGCAGACGCTCGAGACTCCACTTGGGGGAGGCGACACCGATTACCGGGACCTTGAGGACATTACTTTTCACCATGGCATAGAGTGCCGGGAAGATCATTTTGTGGGCGAGATCGCCCGTCACGCCGAACAGCACCAGGGTGTCCGAACGTGAGGCCGTCATCGAGCGCGTCCGTTCTCGGGAGCGGCCTCTTGCTCATGTCGGCCGAACAGCAGCGATTGGAGCCCTGACATTTCTCGCGTCGACCAATGCGCCTTGAATAAAGCTCTCACGCCACAACCTCCTGGTTTTCCCACGTCTGGCTTTCCAACGCCTGCACTTTAGCCACTCGGCGCCGGTGGCGTGGGGCGCCGCTGAAGTAAGAGGTAAGAAAGGTTTCGATCAGTTCCCAGGCGAGCGCAGGCCCGATTACTTTTCCACCCAGACAGAAGACATTCATGCCGTCATCTTCGACGCCTTGGTGGGCGGAGAAAACATCATGGATGAGCGCCGCACGTACACCACAGATTTTGTTCGCAACGATGGACGCACCCACGCCACTGCCACACAACGCCACTCCGCGTTCCACCTGTCCCGTGGCGACGGCTTTGGCCAGAGGGATGATGAAGTCGGGGTAGTCGTCTCCGGGGTCCAATTGGTGTGCGCCGAAGTCCACGACCTCGTATCCTGAGGCACGGAGACACTCGGCCATCTGCCCTTTCAAGGCAAAGCCGCCGTGGTCCGACGCGATTCCGACGCGCATCATGGTTTCTCCTTGTCTCGGCGAAGCTTCGCCTGCTCGAGCACCTTATGAGCTTGCTTGCAAACGTTCTCCACGGTAAAGCCATAGTGCTCCATTACGACCGGTCCTGGGGCTGATGCGCCGAACGAGTCGACGCCAACCACGGCGATTTGGGGACCGACATAAGATCTCCATCCCAGAGAAGCGCCGGCCTCGATCACCAACAAGGGAATGCCCGGCGGCAAAACAGTATGCCGATAATCTTGTGGCTGCATCGAAAAGAGATTTGTACTCGGCACGCTCACCACTCTTGCGTACACGCCGTCACTCGCCAAATGCTCGCGGCCCTCCAGCGCCAGATGCACCTCGGAGCCCGTCGCGATGAGAATAATGTCGGGTGGTGTACCCGGGGCGGGGTCGGCGAGGATATAGCCGCCCAGCGGCACTCCCGCGGGAATGCCGGGATAGTGCCCCAGGTCAAGTACGGGAAGTCCTTGGCGCGTCAGTACGAGAGCAACCGGACCTTCCTCCCGTTCAATGGCGATCCGCCAGGCGGCGACTGTCTCATTGGCGTCCGCCGGCCGGAGCACAACCATTCCAGGGATCGATCGCAATCCCAATAATTGCTCCACAGGCTGGTGGGTCGGACCGTCCTCTCCCATGGCGATGCTGTCGTGAGTGAAAACATAGATCACCGGCAGCCCGTTCATAGCCGCGAGGCGCATCGGAGGACGCATGTAGTCGCTGAAGATCAGGAAGGTCCCGCCATAAGGGATAAGGCCGCGGTGCAACGCCATGCCGTTCAAGATGGCGCCCATGGCATGCTCCCGAATGCCAAAGTGCATGTTGCGTCCAGCCCAGTTCTCCGGCTCGAAGTTCCCGGCGCCGCCAATGTGAGTGTGGGTGCTGGGATCAAGATCGGCCGACCCTCCCATCATTTCGGGCAGGCGAGCGCCCAGAACCTCTATCGTCTTTCCCGAAGCGATGCGGGTTGCCATTGGTCCGTCCGCCGCGGCAAATGTCGGAAGGTCGGAGTCCCAGCCCTTGGGAAGCTGCCCCCGCGTCACTCGCTCGAATTCCGCAGCCACATCAGGGTGTTCTTCCGTGAAGGCCTTGAGGCGTAGCTCCCAATCCGCCTGTGCGGTGCTGCCCCGCGCGACCGCTCCCCGGAAATGCTCCAGAGCCTCCTCGGGGATATGGAACGTTGAATTCACCGGCCAGCTCATCCCCTCTTTCGTCAGACGGACCTCGTCCAAACCGAGGGGCTCGCCGTGTGCCGCGGCAGTGTCCTGCTTATGGGGACTGCCGAAGCCAATGTGGGTGCGAACCATAATCAAGGATGGCCGATCCCGCTCTTCCCGGGCAGCCTTCAGAGCCGAGGCGACCGCTTCGACGTCGTTACTCCGTTCAACTCGCTGGACATGCCAGCCGAAAGCGGCGAAACGTGCCATACGATCTTCGGTGAAGGCCAGCTCTGTGCTGCCTTCGATGGTGATGTGGTTGTTGGCATACAGGACGATCAACTTGCCCAGCCGCAGGTGACCAGCATCGGATCCGGCCTCGGAAGAGATCCCTTCCTCCAAGTCCCCATCGCTCACTAAAACGTAGGTGTAGTGGTCCACGATCGTGTGACCGGGCCGATTGAATCGCGAGGCAAGGGCGACTTCGGCGATGGCCATGCCAACGCCGTCGGCCAGTCCTTGCCCCAAAGGACCGGTGGTAGCTTCGACGCCGGGGGTCTTGCGATATTCGGGATGGCCTGGCGTGCGACTACCCCACTGGCGGAATCTCTTCAGTTCCTCGAGCGGCAGGTCAAAGCCGGTGACGTGAAGCAGAGCGTACAGGAGTGCACATCCGTGTCCGGCTGAGAGAATGAAGCGGTCGCGGTCGGGCCAGAGGGGATCACGCGGGTTGAATTTGAGCGAACGATCCCAGAGTGCGTAGGCCATAGCCGCCGAGCCCATCGGGAGCCCAGGATGGCCCGAGTTGGCTTTCTGCACCATGTCCACTGCAAGGAAACGTAGCGTGTTGATACACAGCTCATCCAACGCTGGCGGAGCGAGAGTCGGCGACAGAGTCATCGAAGATGTCATGGGGTGCGCTTTGCCTCCTCATTGTCGAAATGGAACTTACGCAGCCAAAGAACGAGGATTCCTGCGGACTCACAGAAAACGAATGGACTATGCCTTAAGCCCTTTACGCTGCTGTCTTGTGCTGGCTTTGGCAGGTCAGTTGAGACATGCCTTTTGCATCGGCACAGGCGGTGCTGCAGTGCTTGGTTCCGTCAGCAGGTACACAATTGCACGCGGGATGTGCGCATTTCGTTGGTGATTTCATGCGACCTCCTTTGGCCGATTCGTAAATATTGTTGGAAAAGTGTTGATCCGAACGTCCTCGTCGCAATGAACGACTCTCGGATGGTTTCGTGCAGCACGGCCGCGCTCACACGCAGAGTCAGCATTGCATTGGGTGACGGCAACAATCTGTTCCGTTTTGCTCAGTCGCGGCGAATGTAAAGCAGCCAAGGATCTACCATGCGGTAACAAAATCGCGTAGTTCTCACGCAGTCTTCTTCGTGGAAGCTTTTTTCGGCAATAGCTAAATGGAGAAAAGCCCGAGGAGCTGCAGGCTTGCTAGATGAGTTCGAGAGCTTCAAACATGTCTAAAACAGCACAGTCTTCCATCCTCTGATCGACGAAGATGGGGCTCTAGCCACTCCGTGGTTCGGCGAGGAGGTCGTCATGCTACAAGCAACTGCTCCCCATTTCGTTCCCACAAAGATTCTAGTGCCCGTTGATTTCAGCTCATCCTCTGATGCCGCACTGGAGACCGCATCCGACCTCGCTCAGCACTTTCATGCTGAACTCTATCTTCTGAACGTGATTCCCATGCTTCCAATGGGCACCAAAGCTGTCTCATTTCCTGAATCGGAGTACCTTCACAAGGCGGAGGGCAACGCGGAGCGGCAGTTAGCCACGTGTGACGCTGCTCTTGTTGCCAAGGGGATTAAGGCGATTTCCAGCATCGAAATTGGCAATGACGTGGTTGGAAACATCATGCAGGTGATCGAACGTGAGCACATCGACATGATTGTGATTTCGACGCACGGCATCTCTGGTTGGCGCCCGATGGTCTTCGGTTCGATCGCGGAGAAGATCGTCAAACAGGTGCAATGCCCGTTGCTGCTGCTTCGCTCTGCTGAACCAACCGCAGTTGCGTAACCCAGAATTCCTGAAGACTGTGCTGGATCTCGCAAACGCTATCTACCTCACAAGTGGCGCGAGTATTCTGAATTTTACAAATCCACGCACTACACCTTTGCTTCCGGGGAGTCTGCGACTCCCTCCGGCGGCAACACGTCCGGAATGTCAAGACGGGCGACACCAATCCGGCTGTCAGCCATCCCATAATAAACGTCGAAGCGATTGGGTAAGCCGAGATCGTCGCGGCGGTCGATGCCGGTTGGGAATACGACGTGGGCGACGGTCCCGCTGCATTCCTGCGGCAGTGTTGGCGTCAGCACCGGCTCTACCGAACGATAGCGGATCACTTGCGGATGCTCTTTCGAGAGGACCATCACGCCTGCCGAATAACGCAGTTGGTGTTCGCCGTCGCTGGGCTTTTCCATTTCGCTGACGCCGTGGTAAACGATCAGCCAGCCGTGCCGAGTCAGGATTGGCGGGGTTCCACCGCCGATCTTGAGACGCTCCCAGGGTGACACTGGAGTCGCCAGCCGATGATGAGACATGAACTGACCGAGGCGATTCGATTCGCGGGACTCCCAAGACATTACGCAGTACGAAATCCAGATGCTTTCCCGATCGAGATCAACCTTACGAGCCGCGGGATGACGAACCGTTTCCTCCGGTCGAGTGCCAGGAAAAAGCGGCCGGTGCAGGATGGCCAGCTCCGCGTGCCCGGATGGATTAGGAATCGCAACCGGAAAGAGACTGGCGTCTTTGTCATCCACGTCGCCGCACTCGACGCCGTGGTAAGGACCGAAGGTCGCGAGCCCGATACGTTTCCAGTGGAACAGATCCTTCGATA
>Ga0302325_10006245_pt1 | contig 26854 bp, 27 predicted proteins | sample Palsa_T0_2_FD_201948 | JGI IMG/M metagenome (GOLD analysis project Ga0302325, IMG submission 201948) | Peat permafrost microbial communities from Stordalen Mire near Abisko, Sweden - Palsa_T0_2 | ecosystem: Environmental > Terrestrial > Soil > Palsa > Peat permafrost | place: Sweden: Abisko... | reverse complement strand
TTCCAAAGTTTTCGTTCACCGCTTTGAGCGCATCCCACATGCCGCCGTTGAGCCGAAGCTGACCGGCGATGACGCTGGTTGCTTCGATCGCGCCGACGATCACCGCGACGAGCACCGAGACGAGCGTGATCACGAGATTGTAGTAGAGCTTGCGCATCGGCTTGACGAACGCCCAGCCGTAGGCGCCGACCATGACGATGCCGTCGGTGGTGTCCACGAGCGACATCCCCGCAGTAAAGAGCAGCGGGAAAATGAGGATCGCGAATACCGGAAGGCCTTTGCCGGCTTCGACAGCCGCGATGCCGAGCAGCGCGACCTCGGTCGCCGTGTCGAAGCCGAGCCCGAAGAGCACTCCGACGGGGTACATCTTCCAGCTACGGTCCACGACCCGCAGCAACGGCCGAAAGAGCCGTCCGAGCAATCCGCGCCGGTCGAGCATCGCGCCGAGCCGCTCGTCCTCGATCGCTTCCCCGCGACGCGCTCGAGCGAAGGCGCCGAAGATTTCGACGAGCACCACCAGATTGATGGCCGCGATCAGCAGCAAGAAGGCCGCGGATACAGAAGTGCCGACCAGCGCGCCGATCTGCGCAAGCGCAGGGAGGTGACCTTTGACGACCGCCGCACCGATCGCGACGGCAACGGTGAGCGCGACGACGACCGTCGAGTGTCCGAGCGAAAAGAAGAAGCCGACGCCGATCGGCCGTCGCGACTCTTGCATCAATTTGCGCGTGACGTTGTCGATGGCGCAAATGTGGTCGGCATCGACCGCGTGGCGCAAACCGAACGTAAAGGCGAGCAACGCCGTTCCGAGCAGTACCGGATGGGACCAAAATGCAAGAAAGGCCGCCGCCCACGCACCGACGTTCATGACGATCAAGAGTGCGTAGAGGCCGAGCACGCGCGCGCGCATCGTCATCCGCCCAGCGACGGCTCTGCGGCAAGCGCCGCGGCGAGCCGCCGCCGCGATTCGGCGATATGACCCGTGTGCGCCGCGATGATGGCGGCGTGGTATTGGAGCTCGGGATCCTGCGTGCCGTACCGCAGCGCGCGCTCGGAGTACGCCCGCGCTTGCAGCCAATCTCCCGAAGCCGCGAGCACCCATGCCATTGTGTCGTCGGCATAAATTTCGTCGCCACGTTTGGAGAGATCGGAACGCGCCGCCACGGTTGCCTCACGCAGATGCTCGTGATGGTCGGCATAGTACATTGCGAGCAGCCTGTCGTTGATCCCCTGGACGTTGAAGAGCCGCTGCTCCGCCCCAATGAGCGCGTCGGTACGGCGTGCGGCCGCGTCGTCGCCTAAGGCGTGCTCCGCGTCGGCTTCGTATCCCAATGCCTGCGGCAGCGGATAGAGTTCCGCGCTGCGACGCGAGAACGCAAGCGCCCGCGACCAGTCGCGCTGCGCCCGATAGAGTTTCGCCGCAAAGAGAAGGGCCATAGAGTTGTCGGGAAAGACGCGCAGCGCCTCGTCGAAGCCGGCGCTCGCCGCCGCGTAGTCGCCGGCCTCGAACGCAAGCTGGGCGCTTCGCACGTGATACCACGAGCGCGTATACGCGGGTATGATGAGCATACGATCGATCAGAACCGTGGCTTGCGCCATCTGCACGCGCGCGCCGGTCAGATTGCCCGTGAGCTCGTCGTAGCGCGCGCGAATCGACATCCACGTAGGATTCGGATCCGGATCGTGCGGACGTGCGAGAATGCGTGCGGCCTCGGCATAGCGGCCAAGCTCCATGAGGATCGACGCGGTTTGCGCGCGGGCGTTGTCGTCGTACGCCGCCGCCGCCACGGCGGAGCGCTCCGTGGCGAGCGCGCCGGTGAACCGGTGCAACGTGAGCTCGCAGGAGGCGACGACGCCGAGTGCCGCAACGTTGCCGTGCGGCTGCAGCTGCAGCGATCGTTTCGCAACCGCGAGGGCTCGCGTTACGTCGTTGAGATCGCCGTTTTCGCGGAATCGCTGTAGGTATTCGGCGCCCAGCATGCGGCGCGTTATCTGATCGCCGGAATCGCGGCGCACCTGCGCTTCGTAAAACGCAATGATCGCATCGCGCGTCCGATAGTCGGCATAGACCGGGGCGGACGACATCGCGCTCGCCTGGGCGCGATGCGCGGCCACCCACGGCCACGCCGAACCTACGGCGATCGCCGCCGCGACGACGGCGATCGCTCCGCGGCCGGTCACGCTAGAGCGGCGCCTGGATGTACGGGAACGTATCGGTATTGGACTTGTCGTACGGAACGTTATCTTCCGCGAGGCACGGCGCTTCTTTGTGATCGTCGGGAATGAGCCCGAGCGCGGAGAGGGTGTTTCCGAAGATCGCGCCGAGCGAGATGTCGATGACGTCGTCGTCGAGCGCGCGGCCGCCGAACTTACTTCCGGTCGCGCCGCCGGTTTCGTAGCCGAGATAGGCCGCTTTCGTGGTGTTTTGCGAGAGATCGGCCTTCATCACGTTGGGGTAGAGCACGGCTTGCAGGGTATCCGCCCAGGTCGCGCTGCGAAATAGCTCCGAGAACGACTTGATTTGGCTTTGTAAGACGGGGTCGGCGTACGGCTCGGAGCGGTTCGTCTTATTGTGGTCTTCGAACATCTCGAAGGCTTCCTTGACCGCCGGCCGCGAGAGCAGTTCGATCTGCTTGTACGACGTCGTCGTCGGGGGCGACGTCGGACCGATCGGCGAGATCGCCGAGTTGGACGTGCAGCCGCCGACGATCGCACCGGCTACGGCGACTGCGATCACGGCGATAGTGTAACGAATTTTCATAGTATCGCTCCTATTCCGAGTGGCCGTCGGGCGTTGCGGTAGTGGCCCACAGTCCGATCACGCCGGGTGACGCGCCGGCCGGCGCGAGCATTTTCTTCGGCATTTCGATGACGATCGAAAGCACGTCGTAGGGGGCGAGAAAGTCTTGCGGCTTGGCGATGACGCAGTTGTTCGAACCCGCGGTGCCGTAGCTGACGCCGTTTAAGACGATCGGCTGCGACGCTTTGGCAAAGCGGAACGAGGTCGCGCTCGCCGGCGGCGTGTGCGGATGGTTCATGTAATTACGATCCGGTACGATCTTGAAGAACTGTGCGAGATCGAAGAAGAACGGATCGCGCCGCGGGCCGACAAAGACCTTGATGTTGCCGGTGAGCGAGGCGGTTTTGCCGAACGGGAACGATCCGGTTTTTGCGACGAGCGTGTTCGTCGTGCCGACCTCATTGGGTGCGGCCGGCCCGTACAGCGTGATATTCTGCGACGTTCCGGTGGAATCGGCCGTAAACTGAATGACGGTGTTCTCTTGAATCGAGTTCGACGCGACCCCTTTGGTGGCGATCTTGAACTGATAGAGCACGTTGGGATCGAGCGCGATGCCGCCGCTCATCCCGGAGGGAATGAGCGGGTGCACGTCCATCGCGAGCGCGACGCGTGAGGCGTCGTGCGGGTCGGGGAATGCGTAGACGTCGGTGATGTCGGCGAGCGGATTGGCAACGACCGTCGGTGAGTCTTGGTGATCGGATCCACGCGCCGCCTTGAACGAATACAGCGAGAGCGTGAATGCGAGCAGAAAGACCGCCGTCATCGTTCCAACCGAACGAAGCAGCTTCATATGGTCTCCTTTATGGCAAGAGTGCGGTGCGCGGACCGCTTTGAGAGCAACGTTGGGAGGAACGCGACGAATGCGATGCCGGCCAGCGCCAGCGCGATCGCTCGAGGCTCCGAGACGGGAACGCCTTGCGCGACCAGACCTTGGGCGAGCAGAACCGCCCCGATCGCCGAGATCACAACTGCGGTGACGAAGGGCGCGATTTGAGTCAAGCGCGCAAACGCGGATTGGCGGCCGAGCCACGCGGTGCCGTGCACGACCGCGAGCCCGATCGCGCTCAGCACCGTCGCGAGCCCGAGACTGAAGATGACGATCAACGCGAGTCCGTAGCCCACCCGATGCAGATGCAGCGCCGTCAACAGCACGACGATCGCCGCCGGGCATGGCGCGATGCCGCCGCTCATCGCGGCGATAACCGCGCTTCGAAAGTGTAATGGCGCCGAGCCGGGAACCGCGTGCGAATGCGCGTGGTCGCCGTCGTGATGATGATGATGATGATAATGATGAGCGAGCGCATGCGCCGTCGCCCCGGAAAGACTGCGCGCGCCGATGAATGCGACGGCGGCTCCCGAGATCAGCGTAATCCACGTGAAGAGGCTTTCGGTCGCGAAGCCTGCGGCGAAGCAGAGCAATACCCCGAGCAAGACGACCGCGATCGTGTGCGCGAACGTCAGGGCGGCGGCGAGAATCACGGCTTGTTTGAAAGTCGCGCGCGCGCCGACCAGCGTAAAGGCGAGCAGCGCCTTACCATGCCCGGGCTCGAGTGCGTGCAGCGCGCCGAGACCGAAGGCCGCCAGCACCGTGAAGAGCACCCACAGCGGCGTCTGCGAATCCCGCGCGAAGAGATCGGAGAGTGCGGAAACTCGAACCAGGGACATGCCGCCGGCAGCCGTATCCTCGTCGCCGTTCACGCGCACGTGCGCGATCCGGCCATCCTTAACGTCGAACGTCGCGGCATCGTTCCGGCGCGGCGAACCGATCAGCGCGCTCGGATACGAACGCAGCGCATTCGTCGGATCGGCGATCCCCGGCAGCACGATGTCTTTCCAACCGATGCGCCGGTCGGCGTACACGGAATCGCGGACGGCGATCGTCGCTTTTAAGGGAATCGGAGCGGTGTAGTCGCCGGTCCAGTAGAGAATCGGCAAGCCGCCGGCGCCCGGGCGCGTTTTGGCCGACGTTCCATCGAGGTGCAGCGGGAGCGCGACGCCGTTCGCGGCGATGTGCAGGCCGTCGGAAACGATGGCACTCTCGTCGCTCGCCCACGCGCGCATGCGCGCCGGCGTCCACGCGCCGGCGGCCTGCATGATTTGAAAGGTCGGAATCTCCGCGATGTCGAGCACGTAGTGAACGCGCAGCTCCCGTTCGTTCGCGCCGATCCGCGCGAGATGATTGATCGTGAAGTTGCCAAGGGGGTGGGCGGCCGCACTCGCGGCACCCAGGAACGATAGGCACGCCACCCACAGGACCGAGACCGCCGCTCGAGTCACGACGTCGAGGCTCCTTTCTCCGTTTTCGCCCTAACGGCGGAGGACGACGCTTGGATTGCGGGGAGCCAATAATTACGCCACCGATCGCGGCCGTCACGTGTTGGAGGCCTCACGATGAGTGAGAGAACGATGCGAGCCGCGGTCGTACCCAGCGCCGGCGCCGCGCGCCTGGAGTTACGCGACGTTCCGGTTCCCGAGCCCGGCCTTGGCGAGGTGCGCATTAAGGTTGAAGCGTGCGGCGTCTGTCACAGCGATGCGCTCACGGTTCACAATGCGTGGCCGGGGATTACCTACCCACGTGTACCGGGCCACGAGATCGCCGGGACGATCGATGCGCTCGGCTCGCAGACGAGCGAGTGGAAGCTCGGCGAACGCGTCGGCGTCGGCTGGCACGGCGGGCACGACGGCACGTGCGATCGCTGCCGCCGGGGCGACTTCATCACCTGCGTCAACTTACAAGTTCCCGGCATCGCCTACGACGGCGGCTACGCGGAGTACGTCGTCGCCCCAAAAGTCGCGCTGGCGCGGATCCCCGAGGAGCTGGCGGCAACCGCAGCGGCGCCGCTCGTTTGCGCCGGCATCACGACGTTCAACTCGATGCGCCATAGCGGCGCCGGCCCGGGTGACCTCGTCGCCATCCTCGGCATCGGCGGCCTCGGGCATCTCGGAGTGCAGTTTGCCGCGAGGATGGGCTTCCGAACCGTCGCAATCGCGCGCGGCCGCGATAAGGAGTCGCTCGCGCGTTCGCTGGGCGCGCTGCACTACATCGACAGTCAGACGAGCGACGTCGGCGCCGAGCTTCAGCGACTCGGCGGCGCAAGACTCGTGCTCTCGACGATCACCGCTGCCGCCGCGATGGAGCCCGTAATCGCCGGACTCGGCGCCGACGGTCAACTGCTCGTCGTCGGGGCGTCGATGGAACCGTTGTCGCTCGATACCGCCGCCATGATTCGGCTACGCAACTCGGTCAAGTCGTGGCCGTCCGGCACCTGCACCGACTCGGAAGATACCATGCGTTTCAGCGTTCAAACTGGGGTTCGTGCGATGATCGAAGTACTGCCGCTCGAGCGCGCGCCGGAAGCCTACGCTAAAATGATGAGCGGCGCCGCGCGCTTCCGGATGGTCCTTACGCCGTAGCCGAGCGTCAGCGCGTCAGTGCATGACGAGAGTCAGACGCACGGTCCGCTTTTCGCCCGGATGGAACTCGTAATCGTTGACGCCCTGACCGCCCAAGATCGGGTTGATCGCGGCGTCGTTGCCGAATCGCAGGTTGCGAGCGTCCTCGGGCAGCCAGGATGCGTAATAGTACTCCACGTCGTCGGTCTGCGCGTTAAAAATATTGAACACATCGGCAACGAGGTCGTAATGATGCGGCGTCTTCCACGTTGCCTGTGCGTCGTAGGTAACGCTAGCGGCCGAAACCGCGTCACCCGCTTGGTCGAGCACGCGCGGACCGAAGTACCGTAGCCGCAAGCTCGCCGCATACGCGGGCTTGTCGACGGTAACGCCGGCCGCCGTCACGGCGTTAATCGACTCCGGCACGTAGGTGCCCAATCCATCGGGGTTATTGAGAAAACGCGCGTTGGACGTCGCAACGTCGGCGTCGAAGATCAGCCACGGCAGCGGCTGATAGAAGTTCGCAAACTCGATGCCGCGCCGCATCGTCGGGCCACCGGCATACGTCACGCCCGCATCGCCGTCGAAAACCAGTTCCGAATCCAGGTGCAGCTGCCACAGCGAAAGCGTGCTGTTCAGCCCGCCGCGCGAGTAGCGGAATCCGAACTCGAGTCCCTCCGCGCGCGCCAGCGGCGCATCTTGCAGCACCGGCTGCCCGAGCGCGTTATACGGCGCTTGCGTCTGCGGATCGAGCGTGTCGGTGACGCCGCGTGCGTCGTTGCTATGAAAGCCTTCTCCCCAATCGGCATAGATCTCTTGGTACGGCGACAGCACGTATCCGGCGGTAAGCTTTGGGTTGACGATGCCCCCGCCGACGTTTCCCGAATCGGCCGCAACGCTGTTTTCGACATCGAAGTCGTAGAGATCGGCGCGCAAGCCCGGCGTGATCTGCAGACGCTCGCCGATGCGGATCAGCGATTGGATCCACGCATAAGAATCGCGCTCGACCACGTGCGCGAGGCTCAGCGTTCCGTTGGGATACGGAATCTGGTCGTGCACGAGAAACAGCCCGAGAAGCGGAATTTTGTCGTTGCGGGTGCCGATGCCGCCGGTTGTGGTGATGCGTCCTTTTGGGTTGACGGTTCGCGTGACGTTTACCCCAGAGACGAAGCGCTTATCCACCTGCTCGCGCTGATCGCCGCACGCAAAAACGAAGGGATTGGGGACCACCGACTGCGGCGGCGCGTGCGCGGCGCCGGGCGTGCCGTTGGCGGGACAATACGAGATGTAGCCGGGCACGTGCAGCGGGCCGGGATCGCAGGTGGTGTAGCCGAGCGTACACGTGATCGGGTTGCGGGTGACGTTGTAGTAGTCGGTCGCATCGTCGAGATAGTATGTGAAGTTCGAAAAGAGATTCAGATACTGCTCGAACCCGAATGCGGCGACCTGCGTGAAGCCGGCCGGATCGGTGCGCTGCCACTGGCTTTCGATAGAGTACCGATAGGTCGTTCCGCCGTCGAACGGATCGATCAGCCCGTACGGGCTTAACTCTCCAGCGGAAACCAGGCGCATCGGAATCTGATCGGTCGACTGGAACGCGCCGCGATATCCCATTGCGGTCGCGCTGAAATCCGTTTGCGCGCTCGTCTCGCTCCAGCGCAACACCCCATCGAACTTGCCGTACTCGTCGGGACGCTCGAACGAGCCGTTGTCGTGATACACCTGCAGCGCGTAGAGCAGATTGCCGGCGCCGACCTTCGGCGAACCAGCAACGAGCACGTTGCCGTAGCCATAGTCGCCGAACCCGAGCTCGGTGATCGGCGCGTCGAGCGTGTTCTTGTAGTAGAGCGTGTACGCTCCTGCCGTCGCAAAGTCGCCCGTATTGGCGTAGTATGGCCCCTTCTGATACTCGACGTAGCTCACGAGTTCGGGAATGAGCCAGTTGATGTCGGAGTAGCCCTGCCCGTGGGCGTGGGTTGGGAGGTTGATCGGCGTGCCGGCGATCGTGCTTGCGAGATCGGTCCCGTGATCGAGCTGAAAGCCGCGCAGGTAGTATTGATTGGCCTTTCCCTCGCCGCTGTGCTGGCTGACAAGTAAGCCGGGAATCGCTTCGAGCAGCGAACCGGGGCGAAGCAGGGGCCGCGTTTTGATTTGCTGCTGATCGATGCTGCCCACCGACGCCGCCGGCGATCGTCCAACCAGATTGACGGTGCGTCCGTGCACGACCACATGACCGATGGTCTTATACGCGCGTGCCTTGGCGTGCGCCGGCGCGTGCCGCGGCTTGGGGCTCGGTGTCGGGCTCGGGCCAACCGCAACCACGGACGAAAGCAGCAGTGTAGCAATCACGAATCGGGCTCCTCAACGCTTTGAAGTCAAGCACGATACTCGGCCTCGAGACGTTATGCCCGCTCATGGTTGTAGACAAAAAGCAATAGTTGTAGACAAAATCGCGATGCGCAGTCGCGCGCTTGCCGACGGCGATCGGTGCGTCGTCGAACGCGATGAAGCGAGTGCGGCGCGTCGTAAAGCGACGCTTTACAAGAAGGAATCGAGCTGTTCCGGGATATCCACGTCGAAGAACGCGCCGTCGCCGGTAACCTCGATGGGGCGCGACGTTAACCGCGCGTCGGCGCGCAGGAAGCGAAGCGTATCGCCGGCGGGCAGACCTTCGATACTCGCCCGGGCGCGCGGTGAGAGCAGCACGGGATGGCCCGGTACGCCGTCGCGAGCGGGAAAGACGATATCGGCGCCGCTCGCCTCGACGATCGCGGCGACCAGCTCGACGGTGACGTGCGGCTTATCGCCGAGCAGCACGACGAACGTCGTCTCGTTCGGTAGGAGGCGATGCGCGAGCGCGAGCGAGTGCGACATGCCGCGCTCGGGCTCGTCGTTGCGCACCAGCGCGACGTCCGTGCGCTCTACAAGATAAGCGGCGACTTCGGCGCCGCAGACGACGACCGGGCTCCAGCGCTGGGCGGCCGCGATCGCGTATTCGATCATCGGGCGGCCGCGATACGACAGCAACAACTTCTGCTTCCCGACGCGCGACGACATACCGGCGGCGAGAATCACGGCGCGGACGCCGCGCTCGCTCATCGGTTGCCCGCGACGCCTTCGAGCCGGCGATGAATCGCGCCGTGCGCCGCACGCAACGGTGCGCCGGCGCCGCCGCGGCGCTCGGCGACGATCTCAGCGAGAATCGAGAGCGCCGTTTCGGCGACGGTAACACCGCCGAGATCGAGTCCGACCGGGCCATGGATGCGCGCGAGCGCGGCATCGTCAAACCCTTCATCGCGCAGCGCGTCGCGGCGCGCGGCCTGCGAGCGGCGGCTCCCGAGCAGGCCGATATACGGCGCGGGCGAGTTCAGCGCGCAGCGCAACGCGGGGATGTCGAACTTCGGATCGTGCGAGAGCACCACGATCGGCGTGATGTCGGAGAGCAGTCGCGGCAGCACCTCGTCGGGCCACGCGCGCACGATCTCGGCGGCGTCGGGGATGCGCTCTTTGGTGGCGTAGGACGGGCGCGGATCGATCACGACGACGGCGAAGTCGAGCCGGCGGCCGAGCATTGCCAGCTCGGCGGCGACGGCGGTCGCGCCGATCACGATCAGCTTCGTCTTTGGATTGAAGACGCTTTCGAACACCGCGGTCGTGCCGTTCCCCCGATCGTAGCGCAAATGCAAACGGACCTTTTACCAGACGATTTTTTCTGGAGTCGGTTAGCGAGTGACTCCGTTCCGCCGAAGTACTGCCCTCTGTCCTTCGACTTCGGCGCTGCGCGCCTCCGGTCGAGGTGACACACACGGTGCGACGTATCCCTCGGCGCTCTAGCTATCGCGGCCAGTATTTTAGCGAGCTTGCGGTATTGAAGAGCACGATCGGTGCAGGAAGCGCGGCGCCCTCATTGTGCAGCGCCCGCAGCGCGACGAGCGTCGCGCCGCCTTCTTCCGTAGCATCGATGCCTTCGCGCCGATGGAGCTCCCGCATTGCGGCATCGGCCGCAGCGTCGGAAACTGCGACGGCGTGACCGTGCGATTCCCGCAGCGCGCGAAGCGTCAGACGATCGCCGATGCCGCCGGGAACGCGCAGGCCCCACATCTTCGTCGTCGCGTGCTCGATCCGGGCCGCGGATTCGTTGCCGTGACGAAACGCAGCCACGATCGGCGCGCACCCTTCGGCCTGCACGGCAACCATCACCGGCCGCGCCGCGCCGATCCAGCCGATATGCTCCAGCTCGTCGAGCGCCTTCCACATCGCAACGATCCCGATGCCGCCGCCCGCAGGATAAACGATCGTCCCAGGAACTGCGCCGAGCTGTTCGATCAGCTCGTACGCCATCGTCTTCTTCCCCTCGACCCGATACGGCTCGCGAAACGTCGCCACGCTGAAGGCTCCCGTGTCGCGCGCGTATTCGGCGGCGATGCGCCCGGCATCGTCGATCAAACCATCCACGAGCACCACCTCGGCGCCGTAGCCCTGCATCTCGTCAACGAGAATCGCCGGCGTGTCGCGCGGCACGTAAACGCGCACCGGCAAACCGGCGCGCGCTCCGTAGGCCGCAAGCGCGCTGCCGGCATTGCCGGCGCTCGGCGCCACGAGCGACGTGGCGCCGAGCCGCTTCGCCGCCGTCACCGCCGCCGACATGCCGCGCGCTTTGAACGACCCGGTCGGATTCTGCGACTCATCTTTCACGTAGATCGGACCCGCGCCGAACTCATCGCTCAGGCTCGCTAGCGCGACCAGCGGCGTGCCGCCTTCGCCGAGCGAGACCGGCTCTTCGTCCGCGGCAACCGGCAGCATCTCGCGGTAGCGCCACATCGTCCACGGCCGCGCGGCAACGACTTCGAGCGCGAGCGTCGTCACCTCGTAACGCGCCAGCAGCGGCGCGCCCTCGTGCGGACAAACGCCGTGGCGTTCCGCGGCGGAGAACCGATGCGCGGCGTCGCGCGAGCATGCAAGATACGCCGGAATCACGACGCCACCGCCTTTTGTTGCCGGCCGCTGCGCGCCCACACCGCGTACACCGGCACCGCGCTCAGTACGGCCGCAAGCCCCCACAAGCCATCGCGCGGATAGGCGACGCACGTCGCGAGTGCGACGCCCCACGAAGCGAGCATGAAGATCGCGGTCGAGACCGGATGCAGCGGCACGCGAAATCCTTTGCCGGCGCTTACGCCCGCTCCCCGGTCGCGCGCGCGAAAGACAAACACCGCCAGCGCGAGGAACCCCGCAAACCCGTACGAGATGACGACGACGACATTGAGAATGTGGCCGTATCCCGACGTCAGCGCGAAGGCGATCGCGACGACGGCTTGCAGAACGATGGCAACCACCGGCACGTGCGTGCGCGGATCGATTTTCGCAATCCAGCTAAAAAAGAGGCCGTCGGCAGCCATCGCGTGATAGAGGCGCGGTACGGTCAGCATGCGATTGCTCATGAATCCGAGCGTCGTCAAGGCGATCGCGATCGAGGTGAGGCGCGCACCCAATGGACCAGCGGCGTGCAACAGCACCGCAGAGACTGGCACGTCGGTGCGTGCCAGACCGCCGATCCCCAGCACGCGAACGCACACTGCATTGACCAGCACGTAGACGACTGCGACGCCGATCATTCCGAACGTTAGCCCCAGCGGTAGCGCGCGAACGGCATTTGTGGTTTCGGCCGTCATGAAGTTCGCGACCTGCGCTCCCGTATAGGCAAAGAGCACGGGGATCATCGCAACGGCAAACGCTCCGACGACCGAACCGCGCAGCGCGTCGACGTGCTGCGCCGCCGCGGGATGCGCGAAGAGCCCTGCCGCCACGAGCGCGAGCAGCGCGCCGAGTTTGAGCGCCGTCAGCACGTTCTGCGTCGTGGCCCCTTCCCGCACGCCCAACGCGTTGATGACGGCAAGGATTGCGAGCGTCGCCGCGGCAACGAGCCCGGGCGCGAGCGAAAGACCCGTGAGCGACGCGAAGTATCCGGCGAACAGAATTGCCCCGGCAGCGAGACCGGCCGAGAGCGACGCGATCAGGGACGCCCAGCCGTATGCGAAGCCGACGATGGGATGAAACGCGTCGCGCAGATGCGCGTAAACGCCGCACTCGTTGGGACGGCGCGCCGCGAGCTCGCCGAGCACGAAGGCACCGAAGAGCGCGACGATCCCGCCGGTCGCCCACACCGCGAGCACGATCGCCGCATCCGGCGCGCGCTGCGCCACAACCGACGGCGTGCGAAAAATGCCCGAGCCGATAACGCTGCCGATCACGATCAGCGCCACGTCGAACGCGCCGAGGCGGCGGCGAAGTTTCAACGGGCTCTGCGTCAAACGGGCCGTTCGCCGAGAACCGTCGCGCGCCGGACCAAACGGTGGGCCGGGAAGTAATCGGCGAGCGCGCAGTGCTGCGTCCAGCGATTATCCCACATCGCAGTAGTCCCGGCGCGCCAGCGCCAGCGCACTTGAAACTCCGGTGAGCTCATATGCTCGAAGAGCAGGCGCAGCAGCGCGTCGCTCTCGCGCGCCGAGACGCCTTCGATGTGCGACGTGAAATCCTGATTGACGAAGAGCGCCTTACGTCCGGTCGCGGGATTCGTGCGCGCCACCGGATGCGAAACGGGCGGATGTTCGGCGTAGATCGCGTCGCGCCGATCCTCCATGCCGAGCGCCCGAAAGCGCTCCGGCGTGAAGTTCTTCGCAAACGAATGCACGGCGCGCAGATTATCCACGAGCTGCCGCAGCGGCGGCGAGAGCGCTTCGAAGGCCGCGTACATGCTCGCCCACAGCGTATCGCCCCCGATCTCCGGAATATCTTGCGCGTAGAGCACGGCGATCTTGGGCGGCGTCTCCAGATACGTAACGTCGTTGTGCCAGCGATCGGAGTTCGCCCGGCGCGTCGCGTCGTGCTCCAAGACCATGATCTCCGGCGCATCGGCATCTCCGGGATAGAACGGATGCCGGTAGAGCGGTCCAAAGCGCGCCGCGAAGTCGCGCTGCTCCACCGGCGTCAGCGATTGACCCTCGAAGAAGAGCACGAGCCGGTCGTCGAGCGCCGCCGAAATTTCGGCGACGGCGGCGTCGGAGAGCGGGCCGCGAAGATTGATGCCTTCAACGGTCGCGCCGATTGCGGGAGTGAGCGGCGTTACGTTCATCTACGATTTCTCATTCACGACGGCGCCGGGTGATCCCGGGGGAAGGGGTCTCCCGGGCGAAGTGAGCGGCATGACCGAGAACGCCACGCCGCTCGCTCCAGGGTTGCTGCTCGCCGGGCCGCCGCGCGAGCTGCCGCCGCTCGATGCCGAGTTCGAAACCCAGATCCTCACGCGCCTTCCGCAGATTCCGATCTTCCGCAGCCTCGGCTTTCGCAACGTGCGCCTCGGCGTGGGCTGCATGGAATGCACGGTCACGCGGAATGCCGAGTTCGACGGCATCTTCGATTCGTTTCACGGGGGACTGATGATGACCGCAGCCGACTCCGCTGCGGCGATCGTGTGCCTCACGATCTGGGGCGGGGAGAGCCGCATCACCACGACCGACATGAGCATTCGGTTCTTGGCGCCGGCGCGCAGCGACGTGACGCTCTTCGCCCAAGCGATCAAGGCCGGCCGAACGCTGATACCGGTGGTCGCCAACCTTTGGCGCGACGACGGCACGCTGGTGGCCGTCGCGCAAGTCACCTACATGCGGTTGAACGCATCGTGAGCGTCACTCGGCGCACGTTCATCGGCTCGTCGCTCGGCGCCGGCGTGGTTGCGGCCGCGGGTCTGCCGATCCGTGCGTTGCCGTCGTCCGCGGCGACGACGATCGTGCCGGTAAAGATCGATGCGAACCGCGTGATCCGCACGATCGTCGGCTTGCGCCCGTTTCGCTCGAGCGGCTTCGTGCTGCGCGCGCAGCCCTTGGGCAGCAAGGTGCTCGTGCACAACTACGGCCACGGCGGCGGCGGCTTCAGCCTCTCGTGGGGGTGCGCGACGCTTGCGGCAGATCTCGTGGCGGATCGGTCGCCGTCGCGCGCCGCGGTGCTCGGATGCGGCGTGATCGGCTTAACGACCGCGCGGATTCTGCAGAACCGCGGCTGGCAAGTGACGATCTACGCCGCCGATCTTCCGCCGGCAACTACCTCAAATGTCGCCGGCGCGCAGTGGACACCCACGACGGTTTTTGTGCCAAGCGACGTGACGCCGGCGTTTCTCGATACGTTTCGCAAGGCCGCCCATATCGCCAACCGCGCATTCCAACTGATGGTCGGCGACACGTACGGCGTCCGCTGGCTCGATAACTACGCGCTGCGGCGCGACGCGCAGTCGAATATCCCGGAGATCGACTACGCAACGCGCACCGGCATCGCCGATCTCTACGCCGACATCGAGAGAGTCGACCCGGCCTCGGTACCGTTTGCCGGCTTTGCCGAGATTTGGCGCTTCGGCACGATGCTGATGGAACCGAACACATTTCTTCCCGCCGTCGAGCGCGACTTTTTGCTTCAGGGCGGGCGGATCGTCGTGCGATCGTTTCGCTCACCGTCGGACGTGGCGGCGCTGCACGAGCCGGTCGTGTTCAATTGCACGGGTCTCGGCTCGCGCGAACTCTTCGGCGACACGGTGCTGGAGCCGGTGCGCGGACAACTGTCGATTCTCGAGCCGCAGCCCGCGATCGACTACACCTATCTCACCGGCGAGCTCTACATGTTCCCGCGCAACGACGGCATCGTGCTCGGCGGGACGTTTCAGCGCGGCGACTGGTCGACGGCGGTCGACCTCGCAACGCAGAGCCGCATCCTCGCCGGGCACGAAGCCATCTTCCGGCCTACTGCTTGAAGAACGCGAGCAGATCGGCGTTCACGCGGTCTTTCAGCGTCGAGCAGAGGCCGTGCGGCGCGCCGTGATAGACCGATAGCGTTGCGTTAGGAATCAGCTTTGCCGAGAGCGGCGCGGAGTCGGCGAACGGCACGATTTGGTCGTCGTCGCCGTGGATGATCAGCGTCGGGACGTCGAATTTCTTGAGATCTTCGGTGAAGTCGGTTTCGGAGAAGGCCTTGATGCAGTCGTAGCAGGCCTTCATGCCGGCGAGCATTCCCTGCAGCCAAAAGAAATCGCGCAAGCCTTGCGATACCTTCGCGCCGTCGCGATTGGCGCCGTAAAACGGCGCGCTCAAGTCTTTGAAGAACTGCGAACGATCGGCTTGCACGCCGGCGCGAATCTGATCGAACGCTTCGAGCGGTAAGCCGCCGGGGTTGGCCGGCGTCTTGAGCATGAGCGGCGGCACCGCGCCGATGAGCACCGCCTTCGCCACGCGCTGCGTTCCGTGTCGACCGATGTAGCGCGCGACCTCGCCGCCGCCGGTCGAGTGTCCGACGTGGATCGCATCGCGCAGATCGAGCGAACGCACGAGTTCTTCGACATCGTCGGCGTAGGTATCCATGTCGTTGCCGTCCCACGTTTGGCCGGAGCGTCCGTGTCCGCGCCGGTCGTGCGCGATACAGCGATAGCCGTTCGCGCCCAAGAAGAGCATTTGGTCTTCCCAGGCATCGGCGTTCAGTGGCCATCCGTGACTGAAGACGACGGGCCGGCCCGATCCCCAATCTTTGTAGTAGAGTGCGGTCCCGTCGCGTAGCGTTAAGTACGGCATCCGTGTTTCTCCTTAGGCATGCAGCGTTCAAGCGAGCGAAAAATTGGTACGCGGTTTTTCGCGTTGCGGCGGCTTCACCAAACAACGGACGCCGCCTGCGATGCGCGCTTGTTGGACGGCCTCGTCGCGTGATAGAATTGGATGCAATCATGCCGATTCACGAAATCGTGCTCCCCGAAACGAAGCCCGAGACCGAATGGGTGCGCGGCCGCGCGCTGCAAAAAGTGAGTCCGCAGCGAACCCATGCGCGGTTGCAATTCGCCCTTGCGACCTTGCTCGATCGCTGGGCCGCCGGACGGGGCGAAATCGGCACCGAGTGGCGTTTTCGCGTCGCGCCGCCGGGTGAAGTGCGCCGGCCGCTCGTGCCCGATGTGGCTTACATCTCGAACGAGCGTCTTCGTCCGCTTGACGATCGCGAAATCGAAATGCCGCCGCTGGCTCCCGACGTTGCCGTCGAGATCCTTTCGCCCGACGACCGCCGCGTCGACGTGGACGACAAGATCGCCGTCTACCTGCGCGCCGGTTCGTCGCTAGTGATCGTGGTGGATCCGATGCGCCGCGCCGTCGAACTGCACGACCGCGACGACACCATCGCACTCGACGAAACGCAGGCGATCGAGCATCGGGCGTTGCCGGGGTTTTCGTATTCCATTCGCGAGCTTTTCGGCGTCCTGCGCCGCGCGTAGACACATAGAGACGATACTCGAGAGTGCGTAGCGTTCGAATGCTCGGGCATCTCGCCGTTTGGGCGGCGTGCTTCTTTGCAGCGGCCGGACCGTCATTGGCACAAACCGCTACGGCGGTTGCCGTCGGATCGCAATACGACTCGACGCACGTCTACGTATCGCCGGCCGACCTCGATCGCTTCGTGACGAGCTTCATCGCGACGTTCGGCGGAACGGCTTCGCAAGAGATCGCCCTCACCGTGACGCCGACGCCGAGCCGCACGTACTGGCGGTTCATCACGTCGCCGGTCGGGACGCTCTCCGTCTTCGGCTTCACGACGCCTGTTCCGTATCCGTTTGGGAGCGAGCGTACGGGGTATCTCGTGAGCGATATGGACGCCGCCCTGGCGGCGGCAACGGCCGCCGGCGCCGAAGTGATCGTAACGCCGTTTGCCGATCCGGTCGGCCGCGATGCGATCGTGCAGTGGCCCGGCGGCGTGCGCATGCAGCTCTACTGGCACACCGTCGCGCCGCACTTTCCGCCGCTCACGACGATTCCCGAAAATCGCATCTACGTCTCGCCGCAGAGCGCCGACGCGTTCGTGCGCGCGTTCCTCGCGTTCTCGCAAGGGCGCGTTACGGCCGACGACGCAAACGCCGCCGGGATCGAGATCGGCACGCCGTCTGCGACGTTCAGGCGCATTCGCATCGAATCGGCGTTCGGCAAGATGACGGTGCTGGTGACGGACGGCCATCTGCCGTTTCCATACGGACGCGAGATTATGGGATACGAGGTGAGCGATCTCACCGCGACGCTGGCCAAAGCGCGAGCCGCCGGCGCGACGATTTTGACAAGCCCATATACGTCGGGCGGCCGGCGCGCGGCGATGGTGGAGTTTCCCGGCAGCTACATCGCCGAGATCCACGACGGCGGCGCGTAGCGATCTCGGGCGGAGTCGGCCCACGCCCCGCGAAGCAGGCGTCGTTATGAAACGATGCGCCGCTTTGCTCCTGATGGTTCTTTCGTGTGCCGCGCCGGTGAGCGCGAGCCAATCCGACGCTTCGCTTCGTGCGGCGCTGCGGCAAGACCTCAGCGCGCAACTGAGCGCGCGCGGCACGCCCGAGCATATCTCGGCGATCTCGCTCAGCGTCAGCCTGCACGGCCAACCGAACATCAATCTCGCGGTGGGCCGCACGCAGTACGGCGGCGGCGGGGTTCCAGCGACGCCGCTGCAACTCTGGCAGATCGGAAGCAACACGAAAGCCTTTACCGCGGCGACGATCCTGCAACTCGAAGCCGAAGGCAAGCTGACGATCGCGCAGACCGTCGGGCACTGGCTGCCGCAGTATCCGGCCTGGAAGAGCGTGACGATCCATCACCTGCTCGATATGACGAGCGGCATCCCCGGCTACGACACCGTGCCGCAGATGCTCGCGGATTACGCAAAGAATCCTAAGCAGAACTTCACGATCCCGCAGTTGATCGCGTACGTGTATCCGGGCAACCCGCACGCGCCGAAGCCGACCACCGGCTACGATTACTCGAACACCAACTTCTTGCTCGCCGAACTGATCATCGAGCGTGTGACGCACAACTCGTATGCGAGCGAGATCGAGCGGCGGTTCTTCCGGACGCTGGGGCTGACATCGACCTATTACTCCGGCTCGCAGTATCCGTCGAGCATCCTCGACCGCATGGTCTCGGGCTATTTCTTCAGCCACGACGCCGATAACGCGGGCCTCGCGCCGCTGCTCGGACAAGACGTGCGCGACGATAGCGTCTCGTGGATGCATGGCGCCGGCGGGGTCGTCTCGACGCCCGAGGATCTCACGCACTGGTGCCGCGCTCTCTACTCCGGCCCGATGCTCGCGCCCAAGCAGCGCGCGGAGCTCTTTTCACTCGTCTCGCTCAAGACCGGCAAGCCGATCACGGCGACGAGCGCCAGCGAGCCGCGCGGCTTCGGCCTCGGGGTCGCGCAGATGACGATGCCGCAGATCGGAACCGTTTGGTTCTACGAGGGCATGACGCTCGGCTACAGGATGATTCATCTCTACTTTCCGAAACAAGATGCTGTGATCGCCTTCGGCCTCAACAGTCAGCCGGATTCGAAGCAGAACGAGTCGCAAAAACTCGGCCTCGCGATCTACAACACGCTCCACGCCGCGGGGAGACTGTAATGTTCGATCTCACACACCTCACCGATTTCGGGCTCCTCTTCTTGCGATTCATGGCGGGCGCGGTCTACGCGAAGAGCGGCTACGACGATCTGCTGCATCCCGCCGATCGCGCCAAGAGCATCGGCATGCCGGTGGGCTTCACGAGGTTTCTCGGCGTCGCGGAACTCGCCGGCGGGCTCGGCGTGATCGTGGGCGTGCTGCCGCAGCTCGCCGCGATCGGGCTCATCCTCATCATGCTGGGCGCGATCCAAAAGAAGCTCTTCGTGTGGAAGACCGGCTTCTGGGGCGAGGACGGATTCGGCTGGTCCTACGATCTCACGCTCGTCTCGATGCTGCTGGTGATTATCTTCACCGACGGCGGGCGGTTCGTTCTCTTCCGCGGATGAAGGTCCAGCGGCTCAACCACGCCGTGCTGCGAGTGCGCGATCTCGAGCGCAGTCTCGCGTTCTATCACGACGTGCTCGGCCTCGAACCGATCGCGCGGATGGGTAACGTGATGGCGTTCATGCGCGCGCCGGGCTCCGAGAACCACCACGACCTCGGCCTGGCTGCGGTCGGCCCGGATGCGCCGCCGCCCGACGAACAAGGCGTCGGCCTCTATCACCTCGCGTGGGAAGTCGACGCGATCGAGTCGCTGCGCGAAGCGCGCGATGCGCTGCAGCGCTACGGCAACCTTAGCGGCGCGAGCGACCACGGCGCGACGAAATCCATCTATGGTTACGATCCCGACGGCAACGAGTTCGAAGTGATGTGGCTGGTGCCGCGCGAGCATTGGGGCGAGTACGAAAACGCCGCACCGACGCGCCGGCTCGACCTCGACGCGGAGATCGCGCGCTGGGGGCGAGCCTAGTCGTTTACTGTTCGAGCAGCGATTCGATGTCGCGGAGATCGCCCGGCCGTCCGCTCGCGCGCTTGTTGGTGATGTAGTCGGATCTTCCGATCACCTGAACCGGCACGTCTCCGTATTTTGAGATCTCGCGCCGATCCCACGCATTGGCAAAGTCAATGCCGGAGATATCGGTGAGAAGATCCACGCGGATGGGTTCCATTCCGATCTGGAGTACGACATCTGGTTCGGCAAAGTCGCGATAGGTTAGCTTCTCGAGCGGCGCGCCAAAGCGCGCCAACGCCCGAAATATCTTGCGAGCGTTTTCCTCGGTACGATCGACCCAAATGTCGAGGTCTTTGGTATACCGCGGCCGACCGTAATGCGCCAGCGCAAAGCCGCCGACGACGAGATACCTAACGGCTTCGGCGTTGAAGAGCGACAACAGTTCTCTGAAGTCGCCGCTGCTCCGCAGGGATTCCATGAGTATCCATCCAGACCACCGCTAAGTCCCACAGCATCGAGAGCCTTTGCGGCGAGGTCGACGCACGCAGCTCCTCGCGGTCGATCAGTTCGGCTTCGTCGCGCTTAAGCTTCCGCAGCGTTATTGCGGCGGAGCCGGTCGGATTTGCCATACGTGCTCTCTTTTTTCGTGGCAAGGCCGCCGATTCCGCCAGGCGTGGGCCAAGGAAGGCCCCTCGGCTGCTGCCGCAGGGTCGGGATGCGGCGCCGAGTATTCTTGACGCATGAAGCGCTTTGCTTTGGCCGCACTGATCGCCGCGAGCGCAGCGGCCGCTGCGTTTGGGCTGCATCGGGTGCAAGCCCGTGCGAGCGACATTCCCACAACCTATAGCCATCATATGGAGATGACGCTGCCGGGCACCGAGCAGCCCGGCGATCGCGCCCGCGCCGACGCCATCGTCGCGGCGGCACGGCAAGTGATGGCACAGTATCCGACGATTGAAGCCGCGCAGGCAGCGGGCTTTGCGAAGTTCTTACCGCGCATCCCGCTGCCGATCGAGCACTATACCAATCGGCAGTACGCGATCGATGCATGGCACGGGCATTTCGATCCGATGCACCCCACCTCGCTCATCTTCAAGCGCGACGGCAGTACGCTCAAGATCGTCGGGGTGATGTATACCGCATCGAACGGCGTCGATCTCGCCGACCTCGACGCCGACGTGCCGCTCAGTTATGGCACGTGGCACCGTCACGTCGACTTCTGCAAGGCGCCCTTTGGGACGCCGACGTCCGATCGCTTCGGACCGAACGCCCGCTTCGGCTTCCAAGGCTCGATTCACACGCGTGAGGCCTGCGATACCGCCGGCGGCACGTTCATCCCTCGCGTTTTCGGATGGATGGTGCACGTGTGGCCGATGGAAACCACCCGAGCCAAAATTTGGGCGGTCGATGCAGGCGCTATGGGCGCGAACTCGATGGAGATGATGTCGCACTAATCGGCGGCGGGCGGAACGTATCAGGCTCGCTATAGAAGCGGCTCGGCCAAGCATAGAGTTTGCCGTCGGGATAGTCGTAGACGATGTTGAAACGCTTGAGCAGACCCATGCCGACGCTCGCATCTTCCCGCGCGAGCGCGAAGGCGCCGCCCTTGTCGTGCGAGGCGCGCGTCACGACGTTTGGAATTGTCGATCCGAAGAGCGAGACGGTGGTGCGAAGGACGTCGCTGTAGATCGGTCCGCCGATGCCGACGCCCGTGATCACATCGTGCAACGTGGCCTTGCTGTAGAAATCGTGCGCTTGCGCGAAGTGGCGGATGAGCGTGAGCGAGGTGCGGTCGCCGGTATCGACCATGAACGTGCCAGGCACGCCGTCGACGGCGCCGGATAACGTGATGATGTCGTCACCGTTGATTTTGAACGGCACCGTGGACGCGTTTTTCGGTGTGGGCAACGGCGCGTAGGAGAGGGTCATCCGCGAGCCGTCCATATCGACGCCCATGCGCAGCCGGCGCAGAATGCCATATCCGATGATGCCGTCGAGGTGCGGGAATCCAAAGGCGCGGCGTATCCCTGAGAGGTCGAGCACGTCGGAGCGGACGTCGGCGAAGCCTAGCGAGCCGATCGTGAGGCTCGAGAGATGCGTCGAGGAGACCGGCGCCGATCCGTTCCCGGCTCCCGTCACCGATCCGGCGCCCTTCGTCATGAGTTTCAGCTGCGCGACGACCTCCGGGGTGACGACGACGCCGTAGGTCCCCGTATCGACGATCATCGAGAACGGCCCGCTCCCGTCGATCGTTGCCTGCACCACCATACGGTTGTCGACCAGCGTGAACGGCGCCGTCGTAGCCGTGCCGCCGGTCGGCGCCGCGGTGAGGGCTGCCGCGAGAATCAGGCTCAGCATCGAGACGGTTACGGCGCTCTAGTTAAGGTGCAAGCCGCAGCCGGCGTGCTCTTCGTCGGCCCGCACGAGCAACGGCCGCCAGCAGTAGATGCACGACACCATCGCCGCCTCAATCTCGCCGCCGGCGAAACGGTCCTGTGGGCTACCGGGCTGGACGTTGTCGTCTCGGTCAAAATGCATAAGGCTAGAGAGTAGCATAGTTGTCAAGCGCGACGGATTTCAATCAAAGGGTTCTCAAAACGCCCTCGCGGCAGCCGGTTTAAGTTCTTACCCGTCGGGTAATGCTAGAAGCATGAGTACACTAAATGACGCTAAGAACGACGTAAAGGACGCCGCGAACGAAGTAAAGCACCGCACGATAGCCGAGGCTGAGCACGCAAAGCGTGAGGTTCTGGGGAATGATATGACCGCCGGAGAAAAGGTTAAGTCCGGCTTAAATGAGGCAAAGAATCGTGCGCAGGCCGAGCTTGACAAGATCAAGCGAGAGGTTCGGCACGAAAAATAGCATTGACGAAGGCCGTTCCAAGAAGTTGAACGAGCGGCAGCGGAGCGAGCGTGAGCGTCTCACCGCGCGAGCCATGCAAGCATATCTGCTCTACGTGCTTATGCCGCTCTGGACTATTCCGGGATTCGGCGACTACTTGTGTCATCGGCGCACGAAGATTGAGTCGACCAGTGGAACGCAAGAGTCGATTACGCATTCGCTCATGATGGCGTCGATCGCAGTTCCCGCACTTCAAGCACTGTTATTCGAGACCAACGCGCTAACGCTGGTCGTCGGCGCCGGCGCTTTGATTGTCCACGAGTTGGTCGTGATCTGGGATGTCGCGTACGCCGCGCCGCGCCGCCACGTAAGCGTCACCGAACAGCATCTTCATAGCTTCCTGGAAGTGTTGCCATTTGCCACGCTTTCATTCTTGTTTTGTCTGCGCGCCGATCAAGCACTGGCGATCCTGGGCCTCACAGGTGAGAAGCCGGACTTTGCCCTGCGTTTCAAAGCAGAACCGCCGCCCCGCGCTTATGTCACCGGACTGCTTGCACTGATAACCCTTTCGATCGGCATTCCATATGCGGAAGAGCTCGTGCGGTGCATGCGTGTTAATCCATCGCCGCTGCCACGCCCAAAGCAACAGTAACCTACAAACATCGGCGTCAAGTCCGTGGGTGGACCCACCTAGCGAAACGGCCAAGAAAGCGGCACGCCCATCGTCCTTCTTATTGCCTTTAAGGAACGAACGATTGCCGGCGCGAAAGCCGTAGCGTGGCGCGCGAACACTTTATTGGGAGCTGGCGACTCGTCTCGTCGGAGTGGGATGACGCAAACGGCGCGGTTAGCTCACCGCTCGGTGATCCGGCGGGTCAACTCATCTACGACTCGTCGGGAGCCGTTTCGGCGCAGCTGATGCGCCGTCATCAACCGCACTTTAAAGATGACGATTGGCGAAAAGCCACCGACGAGGAGAAGGCCGCGGCCTGGAGCGGCTACTTTGGCTATTTCGGAACGTTTACAGTTGACGAAAGCGCCAAGACCGTTACGCATCACATCGAAGGCGGTTCGTTTCCGAATCTCGTCGGCACGGAGCAAGTACGCAATTATTGCTTTCAAGAGAACCGTCTTTCTTTGGGAGCGAGCGCGATGAACGCAGCGCGGCGCGCGATTGTTTTCGGTGGAGCTCTCTTAGGGCTCCTCGCGGGGGCGCCTGCGAGTGTCGACCCGACGCCGAGAAGCATGATTCATGAACGAATTCGCTACATATTTGTGATCTATCAAGAAAATCGCTCGTTCGATCATTACTTCGGCACCTTCCCCGGCGCCAACGGCATCTATACCGACGCCGCTCGCGCGCACGGCTTTACGCAATACAATCCGATCGCCAAGCGCGAGATGCAGGCGTTCCGCATTGTCGCACCCGACGTCGGGCTCGTCAACAACGCGCGCACCATCGTCGATGCCGGCATCCACGGCGGCGCGATGGACGGCTTCGTGGCCGCGCAAACAACGTGGGCCAAATCCCTCCCGCTCGCTGCCAAAGTCGTGCTCGGCATGACCAACACCGCCGAGGCCGCATCGGTCGGCGACGAGGCGATGGCGCACGTCGATTGCGACACGATCCCCTACCTCTGGCACTACGCTAGCCGCTTCGCGCTCTACGACTCATTCTTCCAGGGCGCGCGCGCGCCGTCGGCGCCGAGCAACGTCGAGATCATCGCAGCGCAGAACGGCGAGACGGAATACGCGCGCTACGGTGCCGCCGGGCCGCCGTACACGCATGACCCCCTCGGCACGGCAGGGCGCGGTGTGCCGATGTTCGTGGATCTCGACCCCGCTTGGGGACCTTACAACACCAAGGATTCCAGCAAACAGCGTCAAGTCGATCAAACCTATGCCAACGTGCTGCTCAATCTCGAAGGCGCGCAAGCCGGCAACCTTACCCAATACACGCAAGACATCGGTGACGACATCGCCTATCTGCGCAATCGGGGCGACGCGCCGGTGAACTGGGCGTGGTATCAGCAAGGTTACGCCAACCCGCGCGATCCCGGGCGCGTGACGCTCGTCACGCACCATCTCGCGCCGCATTATTTTGGCTACATCGCCAACAATCCGACGATGGATCGTCGCGTCGCAGACATCTCGCAGTTCGCATCCGACGTTGCGCGGGACAAGCTCGGCGACGGCGGGCTCTTCTATCTCAAAGGCGGTTTCGCGAGCAATCAAGGCATCAAGCCCGCCGACGCAAAGCCGCGCACGTTCACCGGCGATGACGATCATCCGGGTGAATCGGATTCACAAGTTGCGCAAGCCGACGTCGCCGCGCTCGTGAACACGATCGCCCGCAGCAAGTACTGGAGCCAGTCCGCCATCATCATCACGTGGGACGATCCCGGCGGCTTTTGGGATCACGTGCCGCCGCCGTCATGGCTGGTCTGTCCCGACGGCAACCCGTGCGGCAACGGGCAGCGCGTGCCGCTGCTGTTGATCTCGCCGTACGCGCGCACCGGCGTCGTGCACGAATACGACGATCAGGCGTCGGTCATCAAGTTCGCTGAGCATCTCTTCAACCGCACGCCGCTCGCGCAGCTGCCCGACGAAGCGCGTTACATGCCGTTCGGCCCGCGCGACGCAAGCGATCTCACGGGCGATCTATCGGCCGGCTTCGATCCGCAGCGTTTGAGCGGTGAGAAGCCGCCGATTCCGCCCGATCAGGCGATGATCCCCGACGACGTGGTGCGCGCGATTCCGAGTCCGTGGTCGTGCGCCTCAATCGGCGTAAAGCCGGTTGCGCCGCCGGCCGGCGTCTCCGACTCGCCGCCGCCCGGATTCAATCCGCGCGTGCTCGTGGTCCCGTTGCCGCAGCCCTCCGGCGGCTACTTAGGCGCGACGCTCACCGACTGACCGTACGGCGCGAGCGGCGCGGCCTGCAGCTTCACGATCGGGTCGCCGCCCTCGGGATAGCGCCAATAATCGAAGACATGCTCGCAGGCGATGTTGCCGCCGATAATGCGCGACGCGCCGGCGTTGCCGATCACGACGAACGGCGAGACTACGTCGGATCCGCTGCCGAAGCACTCCGATCCGCCGAAATCGTCGAGTTGCGTTGAGCCTGCAACGCTCGCGCGAAAGTCGTGCACCGTTGTTTGATAAACGCCCGTCGTGTTGCTCTCGTTGTAATCCTGATCGGTGATCAGCACGTGCGCGCCGTCCCACTGTGCGCCGCCCGGTAGCCAAATCTTCTGCGTGAACGCCACGGTGCGCAGGCGGCTGCCGCCACGCGGCAGCTCGTCAACGCCGTTGTCGAACGTCTTTACCACGCGCCCTTCGATGAAGAGATTGCCGTGATCATCGTACGCGGGCGGCCAGAGATAATAAAAGCGCGAGCGGTAGTGCGTCGGCGGTTTGCTCGCGATGGTAAAGATGACGAGATTCCCCGGGCCGCCGCACGTCGGGCACTTCGACGTCATGAAGTTGGCAACGGCAAGAGCGCCGGTGGTGTCGTCGACGGAACAGCCGATCGGGAGCGCGTCGGGATCCGCGAACGTTGCCGACGGCGACGAAGCGCCGTGCGCGTATTCGGAGATTTGGTCCCCGCCGAAGTCGGCGATGAACACGTCGCCGTTGCGATCGACGCACTGGCCGCTGGGCTCGACGAAGCCGCTCAGCGTGCCGACCATCGCGCCGCTGTCGTAGTCGTAGACGTCGACGGTGCCGTCGCCAAACGACGATACGTAGAGCAGGCGTTTGATTTGCGTTGCATTGCGCGCCATCCACGCGCGCGCGGCGGACCCGCGATGCGGCAGGGCGATACGCGCGCGCGCGGTCAGGGCGACGGCGTTGTCGGCGAATCGCCGCTGCATAGCGGCAGTCGTGTTGCCGCCGGGCGCAGGAACAAGCGTGCCGGCGCACGCGGTGGAGATGAGCATGGCGAGGGCGAGCGCGGCTCGCGGCAGCGTGGTGAGTGGGGGCATGAGTGCAACGCTTACCGATTAGTGTGAAGAAAGTTTAAAACGTCCTGCGCGTCGCTCAGGATGACACGGACGAAACGAGGAATGGGCGGAAAATGGGAAGAGGAAATCTCTCGCGGGCTGAATTCGAACAGGTCGTCGGCGAAGCGCTCGATTCGCTGCCGCCGCGTTTTGCGCAGATGATTGAGAACGTCGCGATCACCGTTGAGGAAGAGCCGAACGACGAAGATCTCGAGAGCCTCGACGACGATGAGAACGATGGCGATTCGGAGCTGCTCGGCATCTACCGCGGCTGCGCGCTCACCGAGCGTTCGCACGACGCGCCGCTGCTGCCCGACGAGATCGCCATCTTCCGCGGACCGATCAATCGCATCGCGCGCTCGCGCGCCGAAGCCGTGGACGAGGTGCGGGCTACCGTCATTCACGAGATAGGGCATTACTTCGGCCTCGACCACGACGACCTCGATTAGCGCCCACTCGGCGTAGGAACCCGGCCGAGCGCCTCAAAAGAGTGACGAAAGTTAACTTTCCGGAGGAGTCTGTTGGACCGATCGTC
>Ga0302325_10006244_pt1 | contig 26855 bp, 18 predicted proteins | sample Palsa_T0_2_FD_201948 | JGI IMG/M metagenome (GOLD analysis project Ga0302325, IMG submission 201948) | Peat permafrost microbial communities from Stordalen Mire near Abisko, Sweden - Palsa_T0_2 | ecosystem: Environmental > Terrestrial > Soil > Palsa > Peat permafrost | place: Sweden: Abisko... | reverse complement strand
TCTTGCGGCGAGATTTTCGCGCCCATGGCGGAGAGCGGATCGAGAATCCGGCGCATCGGCCTGCGGCGCAACGAAGCATCGCCCGTAATCGTCGAAGAGAAGGATTGCCCTGCGAGGACGCCGGTGAGAAGGCGCATCGTGGTGCCGGAATTGCCCGCGTCGAGCGACCGGCGAGGCGCTTTCAGGCCGCGCAAGCCTTTGCCGGGTATGCGAATCGTGCGATCTTGCGATTCAATTTCGATTCCGAGACGTCTAAGACAATCGAGGGTGCTCTGGCAATCGGCCGCGGAGGAATAATTGCGGGTTTCGCTTACGCCCTCGGCGAGCGCTGAGAGAATCGCGTAGCGGTGGGAGATGGACTTGTCGCCGGGAAGTTCGACGACGCCGTCAATCCTTTTCGCCGGCTCGATCTTCGCTTTGCTCACACACGGAATTCTAACAGGTTGGCGACAAACCCCAATTCGCTCCCACTCATCTTGGCGCGCCGAAGGAACTGAATCGCGGTAACCGGCATCTAACTCCACTGAAACGATGGTTTGCGCCGCTTCGGTGGCACGGGTATCATCAAAATTCATGCGAAACCGGTTCTTCCTAGCCTCAACCGTGGTGTTGCTTCTGACTGCCGCCGTATCCCTGCCTGCCGCAGACGACGGAACTTCGACGGACAGTACTTCTCAGGACGTAACCATTCCGATCGATCAGATTCAGCCCGGCATGAAGGGCGTCGCATACACGATTTTCAGCGGCGATACCGTCGAGCCGATGGATTTGACCGTTATCGGCGTGCTTCACAATGCGCTCGGGCCGAAGTTGGATGTGATTCTCGTTCAATTATTGGGCGATAAGCCGGAGCACTCTGGCGTTGTCGCGGGCATGAGCGGCAGCCCGGTGTTCATCAACGGCAAGCTGGCGGGCGCTCTGTCGCTGAAGCTCGGGATGTTCACGAAAGAAGCGATTGGCGGAGTGACGCCGATTGCGAACATGTACGACATCAACAACGCGCTTCCGGCTGACGGCGCGGCGAAAGTAACAGCAGCTTCGCCAAAATCGGATCCAGATGCGAATTCATGGACGACAATTTCAGGTGGATCGTCCGCGCTACGGATTCCGCTTTCGAATGAACTTGCGCGACGCTCCTCTCTTGACCTCGGCAGCTACCTCGTACCAATCGAAACGCCGCTGATCATGACTGGCGTGTATCCGGAGACAATCGTCCAATTCGCAAGCCAGTTCAGCGCACTGGGAATGACGGCGATGGTGGGTGGCAAGGCGGCTCCCTCTCCCGAAGATGCCAAACTCAAGCCCGGCGATATGGTGGGAATGGAATTGGTAGGTGGCGATCTTTCGCTCGACGCGGGATGCACGGTGACGGCGATTGTGGGCGATCGCGTGTTTGCGTGCGGGCATCCGCTATTCAGCTTCGGCGACGTCTCGATTCCGCTGACGCGCGGGCATGTCGTAATGACGCTCAATTCCTCAATGGCATCCACAAAAATCATGAGCAGCGGAAGCGTGATTGGGACGCTGACGGAAGATCGAACGACGGCGGTGATGGGACGCCTGGGGGCGGGTCCGCGGATGATCCCGATGGACGTGGCGATCGCGACGCCGCAAGAGGAAAAGCGTTTTCATTTCGAAGTCGCAGAGCTCCGGCAGCTCACGCCGCTGCTCGTTGCAGTTTCCGCGTTGAATGGCATTTCGGGGAACACGGCGTACACCGAGGGCACGACGCTGCAACTGAGCGGCGCGATCGACGTGAAAGACCACGGTTCAGTGAAGCTCGAAGATTTCTACGCGCCGCAGGATTCTGGCGCGCCGAGCGGCTTGCAGATTGCGTTTGCCGTGCTGCGGACTTTCAGCGAGATTTATACCAATCCGTACGAGCCGCCTAAAATTGACAAGATTTCGCTGCGCGTGACGAGCCTTCCGGCGCACCGGTCCGCGACGATTGAAAGCGCATGGAGCGAGAAGAGCGAAGTCGAGCCCGGTGAAACGATTGGCGTGAAAGTTCTGCTGCGGCCTTATCGCGGCTCTCCCTTTATTCAGGAGATTCCGATCACAATTCCGCTGCAATCCGCGCGAGGGCCGATGGAATTGCTGGTCTCCGACGGAGAGACGCTCAACCGGATGACGCAGCCGTTTGGCGCGCCTTCGCAGCTTGCTGGCCTCGATGAGCTCGTGGCCATGATGAATCGCGAGAGGCACAACGACCGCCTCTATGCCGCGCTGCTGCAACCGACGCCGACTCTACTCGTCGAGGATAAAGAGCTTCCCAACGTGCCGCTTTCGGAAATCAACATCATGGATCAGCGCCGCAACCCGGGCGCCGCGCGGCTATTAAACCAGTCGGCGGCGGGCGAATGGTCCGTGCCGATGAATCAAGTGATTGCGGGGCAGCGGGCGCTTACCATCACCGTGAAGTGAATTCCGCAAATGAAGGAGTCGCAAGCCCGATGAAATTACGAATGTGCGCGGTGTGCTTGCTGGCGGCCAGTGGCGCCGTCGGAGGGATTCTCGCGCTTTCGGGTGCCGCGAATGGAGAGCACACGCGATTCTGGCGTCAGACGGACTACGCCGATTTCGAGAAAGGCGCGCGGAAGGGCGTGGCGCTGCGAAGCGACGGCTGGCTCGCGCCTGCTCCCCATTTCGCGCAATTCGCCGATCCCAATCTTGCTTATTTGTGGCAAGTGCGCCTCGATTCCCGCGGGCGTTTGTACGCGGCGGGCGGCTCGAATGCGACGGTTGTGCGCTTCGATGAGCACGGCGCCGCGACTAAGGTATTCGAATCGCAAGAGCTTTCTGCGCAAACAATCCTGTTCGATTCCAAAGATAATTTGTACGTTGGCACATCGCCCGATGGAAAAGTTTACAAGGTCACGCCCGACGGACAGAAGAGCGTTTTCTTTGAACCCAAGACAAAATATATCTGGGCGCTCGCGCTCGATTCCCACGGAACACTTTTCGTCGGCACTGGCGACAAAGGCGAAGTATTCGTTGTCGGTCCGGATGGCAAGGGCCAGCTCTTCTACAAGACTGACGAACGACACGCGCGATCGCTCGCGTTGGACGAGAAAGGCAATTTGCTGGTGGGCACGGACCCGGACGGGTTGATTTTGCGCGTGGACGTCACAACGAAAAACGGAGCGGCTGCGCCGGTTGCAGGGCACGCGTTCGTCCTTTACGAGACCGACAAGAAAGAAGTGACAGCGTTGCTTGATGACGCGAAGGGAAACATCTACGCCGCGGCGATTGGCGAAAAACCAAAGACCGCGCCGTTCGTTCCGCCGCCCGTGATAGTTCAAGCTGCGCCGCAGGCCCAGATAACAGCCGGTGGGCAGGTCACGATCGAAGCGCAGGTGCCAATTACGGCTGCTGCTCCGGTTCCCTTCTTTCCGTCGGTGACCGGCGGAGGCGAGGTCTTTCACATCGCGTCTGATGGATCGCCGGAATCGCTGTGGAGCTCGAGGGAGGACGCTGTTTACGCGCTCAGTCTCGCGAGCGACGGAAAATTGCTTCTCGGCACGGGCAATCACGGCAACGTGATTGAGCTCGAGGGACAAAGAGTATTTTCGATCAGCGCCAGCGCGGCTTCTGACGAGGTAACCGCGCTGGTTCCTGGCGCAGGCGGTGCGGTTTACGTGGCGACGGCGAATCCGGGCAAAGTGTTTGTTCTCGGGCCCGGCCAGGAAAAAGACGGCTCGTATGAGTCGGAAGCGTTCGACGCCAAGATTTTTTCGCAATGGGGCAAGCTGACGTGGTGGGGCGAGAACGGCGCGACATCGGGCAAGGTCGCGTTTTATGCGCGCTCGGGAAATACATCGCGGCCCGGAGAGAATTGGAGCGATTGGGCGGGGCCGTATTCGAATGCGGGTGGGGAGACGCTGACGTGTCCCTCTGCGAGATTCGTGCAATGGAAGGTGGTCTTCCGCGAAACCGATGGCGGAGGAGCGCCGAATATTTCGTGGGTGAATCTGGCTTACCTGCCGAAGAACGTCGCGCCTTCGATCGACAGCATCATTGTCCAGAGCCCGGGAATTCGCGTGCAAGGTTTTGTGAGTCCCGTGGGCGGGGCCGGTGTGCCGATTCCGGTGCAGCTTCGCGTTCCTCCCGCCTACAATCCTTCGGGCCCCGCCACGGCGGTGTCGTCCGAAATCCCGAAACCAGCCAAAGTGGAAATTCCGCCGCAAGGCTTCGAACAAAAGGGTTACCGCAGCGTGATGTGGTCGAGCCACGACGATAACGACGACGATTTGACGTTCAGCGTTTACATCCGCGGCGAGGGCGAAAAGAATTGGCGGCTGCTCAAAGAGAAGATTGACCAGCATTATTATTCGTGGGACGCGACGACACTGCCCGATGGCGCGTATTACCTGAAAATTGTCGCCTCAGACGCTCCATCGAATCCTGCCGATCGCGCGCTGACCACCGAGCGCGTGAGCGATCGATTCGACGTGGACAATACGCCGCCCGCCATCGAGCACCTCAGCGCGCAGCAGGGCAGCGGCGGCCGCGGAGATGTGACACTGACGTTCGAGGTCCACGATCCGGCAAGCACCATCGAACAAGCCGAGTACAGTCTCGATAGCAGCGACTGGAGCGTGATTTTCCCCAAGGGATCGCTCTCGGACTCGCCGCAAGAATCCTACGAGATCGCGCTCCACAATTTATCCGCGGGAGAGCACACGATTTCGGTTCGCGTGAGCAATCGCTACGAAAATTCAGCGAGCGCGAAAACCACTTTCACTGTCACGCGCTGACGATGGCATCTGGTCCCGATCTAGCAACGATTCGCGCGGCGCACGAACGGATCGCGCCGCAGATTCACCGCACGCTCGTGCTCACGTCCTCCGCGCTCAACGAACTCACCGGCGCGCGGCTTTACTTCAAATGCGAAAACTTCCAGAAAACAGGCTCGTTCAAAATTCGCGGCGCGACGAATGCTGTTCTCTCGCTTTCCGGCGAAGAAGCGAAACGCGGCGTTGTGACTCACTCTTCAGGCAATCACGCCGCGGCGCTGGCTCGCGCGGCCGGTAAGCGCGGCATTCCCGCGTGGATCGTGATGCCATCGAACGCGCCGGAAACGAAGAAAGCCGCCGTGCGGTCTTATGGCGGCCAGATCACCGAGTGCGAGCCGACTCTTGCGGCGCGCGAGGCTACGGCGAAGGCAATCTTCGAAAAGACCGGCGCAAATCTCGTTCATCCTTACGACAATTTGCGCGTGATTGCGGGGCAAGGCACAGTTGCGCTCGAGATTCTCGAACAAACTCCCGACCTCGATTTTTTGCTGGCGCCTGTGAGCGGCGGGGGCTTGCTGAGCGGTAGCGCGATTGCCGCGAAGGAATTGCGCCCGAAGATTCGCGTCATCGGATGCGAGCCGCAAAATGCGGACGACGCTTACCGCTCGATGGAAAGCGGGAAACTCGAACCTGCCGCGAAATCGGAGACGATCGCCGATGGATTGCGCGCGACGCTTTGCCCGCTGACATTTTCGATTCTTCGCGAGCGCGTGGACGAAATCTCGCGCGTGAGCGAAGCCGAAATTGTGGAAGCAATGCGGATGATCTGGGAGCGGATGAAAATCGTGATCGAGCCTTCGGCCGCGGTCGCAGCGGCTCCCGCCCTCTTAAAAAAGATCGACGCCCGCGGCAAGCGCGTCGGGATCATTCTATCGGGCGGAAATCTCGATCTCGCAAACCTGCCGTTTCACTCCTGAACCGGCTCTTCGCGCGAAGCTGTCCCGCGCTCTTGCGGCGCAGTTTAAAAATTCCCTAGGGCGCCTACATATCGTCGTGCGGCTTCCAATCCTCCGGCGGGAAATCAATCTTCCAAAAATTGGGCGCAGGCGCATCAAACGAGATCGGCACGTGGAATCCGTCCGGCACCTGTTTCGCTGCGGAAACAACGCGGCATGGAATCGTTTGCTTGGTCGCGGCATGCTCGAGAACGAATTGCGTTTGCGCGGTAAGATTTTTTGAGCACACCAACATTGCGCCCGCGGGATTCACGCTAAGGGTCGTAACCTCCAGCATTTCTTCCTTCCCCTTGAGCACGACGTGGACGTTCGCACGGATGCGCAGGAGGACGCGCCGGCCCCGCCGCCGTTCCGCGGTAATCGTATTCGCTTGCGGCATCCCCCGAATGGCTGCGTGTGTTCGCGCGACTTCGTTTGCGGATGCGTTTCTTGTTCCTGCGGCTGATGTAGACGCTGCGACTGATGGAGGCGTGGGCATGGGGCTTAGACTCCGGTTGATTTGAAAGTTGAATCTCGTCGCGACGATCTGAAGCGATACGAGATCCGGCGGGGCAAAACTGCGGCCGTGGCGCGATTTCGCGCCGTGACTCCATGCTAAGAAACGAGCGCGCGATGGTCAATGGTACGGAAGTTCCGTTTGTGCACGCGAATCGAAAATATGTGTCGAGGCGCGAGGCGTTTCGAAGTTGTGCGCGCTGCATTGCGTCGCATAAGATTGCCGCTTCTTGCTTTTCACTTGGAGGATCTGCGATGTCTGTCGAACGCGTCCGGCATCTCGTCGGAATCGGTGTTGATGCGACGGCGGAACTTGCGGACGCCGCCGCGCCGGATGTGCTGCGCCTCGAAAATCTCGATACCGACGTCCGCCCGCCCGAAGCGGCATTGGCAATCTCGAAGGATGAAGTGGATGCGGACAGCGCCAACAGTTACTTGCCGTTTTTCGGCGCGAACGAACTTCGCATGGCCGCGACCGAGCACGTCGCCGGATTGTCCGGAGTGCAGTACGACTGGCAGCGGCAGTGCATCATCACTGCGGGCGGTTGCGCCGGAATTCTGAACACGCTATTGGCCCTTCTGAATCCGGGCGACGAAGTTGTGATGACGGATCCAATCTACGTTGGCCTCATCAATCGCGTGCGTCTCGCGGGAGGAATTCCCGTATTTGTGCCGTTCCATGCGACGAATGGAGCCTGGCGCCTCGATCTCGACGCGCTGCAAGGCGCGATCACAAAGCGAACGCGCGCATTTTTGATGATGAGCCCTTCGATGCCTTCCGGCGCGGTGCTCAATCGCAGCGAGTGGGAAGCGATTGCGGAAGCGTGCATCGCCGCCGACGCATGGATGATTTACAACGCAGCGATGGAGCGGATTCTCTACGACGGCGCGGCGCATTTTCATCCGGGATCGCTGGAGGGAATGGCGCGGCGCACAATCACGGTGGGTACGGTATCCAAGGAACAACGAATGATCGGCTGGCGCGTGGGTTGGATTGTCGGGCCGGCCGAGACGATGCGAGACATCGGCCTCGTGTGCATTTCGAATGTGGTGTGCCAGGTGGGAATCGCGCAACGCGCGGCGGCGGCTGCGTTGCGTCGTGGCGAGGCGTCGTTTCGAGCGGCCGTTGCCGAATGGCAAGCGCGCCTCGATTGCATTCGTGAAGAATTGAAATCACTGCCGCTCATGCCGTGCAGCGGAGGCTGGTCAGTACTCCTCGATGTGGAACGATTCGGCGTCGCGAGCGCGGAAGCCAGCAAGCGCCTGATGGAGCGCGGGCAAATCGCGGCCACACCGATGAAAAATTGGGGATCGGAACGGAGCGACCGCTTCGTGCGATTCGTTTTTTCAAACGAGCCGGTGCCGCGTTTGCAAGGATTGCGCGCCCGCGTCGAGCGGGCTCTAGGTAGACTTTCCTAAGACTCCGCGCACGAAAGAGCGCACCCGGCTTGCGCGACTGGAAGTGGATTGGTGCGATGCAGCGTGAATAAAACCGAAGGGCCGGCGGGACGCCGGCGGTACATGAGACTGCATAACCGCTGTCGCGTCACCACGCTGCGGCTTGATCGAGAAACCAGATCAAGCGGCCGGCCGAACGAATGCGCGCGGCTGGATAACGGCTCGCCGCACTCTCTGGCTCTCGGCGAATCTCCGAGATGATTTCGCGCTTCTTGGCGCCTTCCGCGAGAAAGAAAATATTGCGCGAGCGATTGAGCATCGGATAGGTGAGCGTCAGACGTCGCGGCGGCTCCGCCGGGGCCTCGACGGCGACAACGGCGCGTTGGGTCTCCGTAAGCGCGGGCGAATCCGGAAACAAAGACGCGGTGTGGCCCTCGACGCCGATACCGAGAAAAAGCAAATCAAATTCCGGGCGGTCGCCAAAGTATTCGCGGAGCGTCTTCTCGTAGGCAATCGCCGCCTGATCGGAATCGGCAAGATCGGTCGGCATCGGATGGATATTTCCCGCCGGCATGTTCACGAGCGACAACAACGTCTCACACGCCATGCGATAGTTGCTGCGCTCGTCGTCATACGACACGTAACGCTCATCGCCCCAGAACAAGTGGATTTTCTTCCAGGGCATTCGCGTCGTGTAATCGCGCGCCCAAAGTTCATTCAGGGATTTAGGAGTGGTGCCGCCTGAAAGGCAAATCGAACATCGTCCGTTGGCGAGAACCGCATCAAGCGCGATTCGCTGCGATTCGTCCGCAACGGCGCGGGTGAGCAGCGCGGTATCGGCGAAGACGCGAGCTTCGCGAATCACGGATTCGTCCAGCCCTCGGCTACGCCCAGCATAAGCTGGTCCGCTTCCGGCGGACCCCACGATCCGGCCGAATAAGGGTGAACGGGTGGACGATTATTGATGAGCGGCGTGTAGAGGCGCCAGGAATCCTCCACCCAGTCGTCGCGGACGAACAGAGTGGCATCACCCTTCAGTACGTCGAGCAGAAGCGTTTCGTACGCTTCCGGAAGCGGCTCAAAAACATCCGAATATCTGAAGTGGAGACTTTGATTTTGCAGCTCGACGGCATCGCCGGGCTTCTTGATTTCGAAGCGAATGTCGAAGCCTTCGTCCGGCTGAATCGTCATTACCAGCTTGTTCGCATGCAGCGAGGATTCCCCGCATTCGCGGAACATCATGACGGGCGGCCGGCGAAAATTGACGACGATTTCGCTCGCGCGAGTCGCCATGCGCTTGCCGGTGCGCAGAAAAAATGGAACGCCGTGCCAGCGCCAATTCTCAACCCACAGCCGCAGCGCGACGAACGTCTCCGTTTTCGAGTCCTTGGCCACCCCAGGCTCATCAACGTACGTCGGCACATCCTGGCCATCAATTTTGCCGCTTGTATATTGGCCGAATACGACGTCGCTGTGACTGAGCGGCATCACCGACCGCAGGACTTTCGCTTTCTCATGCCGGATGGCCTCGGCTTCAAACGCGGAAGGAACTTCCATGGCGGTGAGAGTCATCAACTGCGTCAAATGATTTTGAATCATGTCGCGAAGCGCGCCGGCTCCTTCGTAATATTTCGCGCGATGCTCGATGCCTAGACACTCGGCGACGGTGATTTCCACGCTGGCGATGCGATCGCGATTCCAAAGCGGCTCGAAAAGAGAATTCGCGAAACGAAAAACCAAGATGTTCTGCACCGTTTCCTTGCCGAGATAATGATCAATCCTATAGACCTGATCCTCCGTAAAATACTTGTGAACGCAGTCATTGAGCGCTTCGGCGGAATCGAAATCGTGGCCGAAGGGCTTTTCAATGACGATGCGCGTCCAGCGAGGACTCTTATTCAGCCCGGCCTCGCCCAGCCCCGTGATGGCCGGCTCGAACGCGGCGGGAGGCAACGCCAGATACAGCACGCGATTGCCGGGGAGTTGTTTCTCTTTCTCGATACTTGCAATACGCTCGGCGAGCGCATGAAAGTCGTTGCGATTCGGCAGCGCCTGATAGAGCAAGTTGCCGCCGGTGAATCGCGGAGGAAGCTCTTTTTCCGGAATGCCGCTGGCGATCAGTTCGGCACGGCATTGATCGCGAAAGCTGTCGTCGTTGAGGTCGGTTCGAAGATCCACGCCGAGCACGACGCTGCGATCGGGCAGCAGGCCTCGCTTTCTAAGTTGGTACAGCGCAGGAAAAAGTTTGCGCCCCATCAAATCGCCGGTCGCGCCGAGAATCACGAAAAGGCACGGCTCTGACGGCGTGCGCTTCGGCGCTGCTTGAGGCGCTGATTCAGTGCTGACCACCGTTGTTGGCGTGCCGGCGGCGGTTGTGCTCACGGTCAAATCCTTTCGAAACCTCAGCGAATTTTTGAATTGGAATTGGCCGAATCACTTGCTCGCGACGGACTGCACGGCATGCCCGCCGAACTCGTGCCGCATCATCGCGAGGAGTTTATTGGCAAACGGTTCCGGGTCCTGCGAGCGGAGGCGCACGTCGAGCGCCGCGGAAATCACCGGAAGCGGCACGCCGAGCTCGATTCCTTCGATCGCCGTCCAGCGTCCTTCGCCTGAATCGGTCACGTGCGCGCCAATTCCTTCGAGCTTCGGATTTCCAGCGAGTGCGTCAACAGTGAGATCGAGCAGCCACGAGCGTATTACGCTGCCGAACTGCCAAATGCGAGACACCTGAAGGAGATCGATATTGAACTCCTTCTTGTGGCCGAGCAAATCGAGTCCTTCCGCGTAAGCCTGCATCATTCCGTACTCGATCCCGTTGTGAACCATCTTCACAAAATGGCCGGAGCCAGCTGGGCCGATGCGTCCCCAGCCTTTGTCAGGACCGGGAGCGAGGGTTTTGAATATGGGCGAGAGGCGCTCGACCACCGCGGCGTCTCCGCCAATCATCATGCTATAGCCTTCTTTGAGGCCCCATACGCCGCCACTAGTGCCAACATCCACGAAATTGATGTTCTTCGGCTTCAACTCGGCGGCGCGGCGCATCGAATCCCGGTAATTCGAATTGCCTCCGTCGATGATCGTATCGCCCTCAGCGAGATGCGGCAGCAGCGAGGCAATCGTGCTGTCGACCGGCGCGCCCGCGGGAACCATCAACCAAATGACGCGCGGGGCCTTGAGTTGCGTGACCAGCGATTCGAGCGAATTGGCGCCTTGTGCGCCTTTGCCGGCAATCTGCTGTACGGTCGCGGCGTCGCGATCGAATCCGACTACGCGATGGCCGCCTTTTATCAGGCGTTCCGTCATGTATCCGCCCATTTTTCCCAAACCAATCATTCCAAGTTCCATGCAATGCCTCCTGGCTATTCTCCGTCGCTTAAAACGCCGTAATTCGCTAGATTCGCGCGCAATTGATCCGCGTCGCGGAATTGGATCGTGCGCATGCCCAGCTCTTTGGCGCACTCAAGATTCAGCCCGCGGTCGTCTATAAAGACGCACTCGGAGGGATCGCGTTGCGTGATGCTGAGCGCGCGGCGATAGATTCCATCGTCGGGCTTGCGCACGCCGAGATAGCACGAGCTGAAGAACGCGTCGAAGTAATCCCGCAGATGAAAGGTATGGATACGGTACTCATTGATTTCGCGCGATTCGTTATTCAGCGCGGCGATGAAATATTTCTTCCTCGCGGCCAGCTTGCCGAGCAACTTCATCGAATCGGGAAGGGGTCGCGAGCGATTGAAAATGAATTTCTCGAATTCATCGCGCGTGAAAGAGCGCTCGCGGTAAAACACCGTTCGCTGCAGATACTCCGACAGCGAAATTTCGCCCGTCTCGAAACCATTCAGAAGTAGTTCGTGGCGATCTTCAAACTCATCCCACTCGAGATGGAACTTCTCGACGGCTTCGCGGCGATCGGACCGGTCCCAGCCATTCGTCAGAATCACGCCGCCCACGTCCCAAAAGAGCGTCGTGACATCAGACACGCAGCACCTCTTCGAGATGAGCGAGCCCGGCGAAGACGTCGCGGCCAAGCTGAATTTGCAATAGCCGCCGGCCGCGCTGCTGAAGCGCGGTGTAGTCGCCTTGCGCCTGCGCGCGAATCAGCGTGCCGAACGTGTAATCGGTTTCAGGAACGCTGAGATCGGTCGCGGGCGTGTCGAGAATCTGAATGAACAAACCGGTATTCGGTCCGCCTTTGTGCAACTGGCCCGTTGAATGTAGAAATCGCGGCCCGTAACCGAGCATCGTAGCCGCTTTCGAGCGATGCCAGAGCAACGTGCGGATTCGCTCGAGTGCCGCCGTGGTGCGGTCCGAAGGCGCGATATACGCGTCAATGCCGATGTAATCGCCCGGATTCACGGATGCCAGCAGCTTCTGCACCGCGTCACTCAACTCGGTGGAATTGGACGAGTCGATAGCGTCCGGCGCAGTCGATTTGCTGGCGCCATCGCCCGGAGTCTTCTTCATCGCTTGGCGGGCAAGGTCCTTCGCGAGTTGCACGTCCGGCTGATTGAACGGCTGAATGCCGATCGCAGCGCCGGCCGCGGCAATCGCAATTTCCCAGCGATAGAATTCGCCGCCGAGATCGTAAATGTCGTTCGTAGTAATCCGAACGACGGGATGGCCTGCCGCTTCAAGAGCCCGCAGCTTGGCGGTGTGAACGTCGTCCTTCTCCGACGCGAGCCGCAAATGGACGAACAGACGATCAGAACCGTATCGCGACGGATCGCCTGCAGGCTCTTCGTCCGCCACGGGAACGATTCCCTTTCCGTCCTTGCCTGTGCTCTCTGCAATCAATTGTTCAAGCCAGACAGGCAAGCGGCGCAGCGACGGCGATGCGAAAAATGTAATTTTGTCGCGTCCGGCTTTCGCCGCTTCGCCGACTATCGCGCCGAGTTGCAGCCCGGGACTATTTTGTTCGGTGACGTTTGCCGAATTCGCTTGCTCCATTGACAGCGCTCGATCGAGCAATTGCTGCAAATCGAGGCCGATGATTGCGGCGGGCACGAGACCAAAGTGCGTTAGCGCCGAGTAACGGCCGCCGACATCCGGCGTCGCCAGAAACACGCGGCGGAAGTCGCGTTGCTCGGCAAGTTTCTGCAGCGGCGTTCCTGGATCGGTGATCGCGACGAAATGGCGGCCAGCCGACCTTTCATGTTCACTCACGCGCCGCCAGAAATAATAGAAGAAAGAGTTCGGCTCGGTGGTCGTTCCCGATTTGCTCGATACGATGAAAAGCGTGTGCCGCAGATCGAGGCTGTCTTCGAGCGCAATGATGGCTGCGGGATGAGTGCTGTCGAGTACGTGAAGGAGGGGATAGCCATCCCGGCTGCCAAACGTCTTCTCGAAAACTTCAGGCGCAAGGCTCGATCCGCCCATTCCGAGGACGACTGCGTGCGTGAATCCTGCCGCCTTGATCTCCTCGCGGAATTTCACAAGATCGGCCACTTGCGCGCGCTGCACTTCGGGCAAAGTCAGCCAGCCGAGACGGTCCGTGATCTCAGGAGTGCCGGCAGGCGCCCAAAGCGTGGGATCTTTGGCCCAGAGACGCTTCGAGAATTGCGCGCCGGCCCACGCCTTTAACCGCTGTTCGACCGCGGGAGCGAGCCCGCCGAGCGACTGCTCTTCTTTGCCGATGTTCGCTGCTGCGCCCACGTTTGCCGCCGCGCCCCCGTTCTCTGTCGTGCCACCCTTTGCCGCGAGCAGCGCCGCTTTTTTCTTTTCCAGCGCGGCCATCAAATCTTCGAAGGACTTGGCAAACGAATCCACACCGTCAACTTGCAGCTTATGGGTGACCGCATCGAGACTGACGCCAACCTTCGCCAGACCCGCGATTTCGGCCGCAGCGGTCTCCGGCGAATCGAGAATCGTCGAGCCGCGGACGACGCCGTGATCGCGAAACGCCTCGAGCGTCGCGGGAGGCAGCGTATTTACCGTGTGAGGGCCGATCAACTCGGCAACGTAAAGCGTATCGGGATACGCAGGATTTTTTGTGCTGGTGCTGGCCCACAGGACCCGCTGCACGCGCGCGCCCTTGGCGCGAAGAGCCGCGAAATCGGGACCATCGAAAATTTCCTGAAAGCGCTTGTAAACGAGGCGGCAATTTGCGATGCCCGCCTTTCCACGCAATGCAAGAGCCTCCGGCGTTCCAATTTTTTCTAGCGCCGGATCAACGAGATTATCCACGCGGCTGACAAAAAACGATGCAACCGACGCGATGCGCGAAGGATCGACGGCGCGCGTGAGGCCGCGGATGTAAGCCCGCGCGACAGCTTCGTAATGCCCCATCGAAAACATCAGCGTGATATTGACATTGATCCCCGACGCGAGAAGTTCTTCCACCGCCGGAATTCCTTCGGGCGTGGACGGAACCTTAATCATCAAATTCGGCCGCTGGACGGCGTTCCAAAGATGACGCGCTTCGCGAATCGTACCAGCCGTGTCGCGAGCAAGCTTCGGTGAAACCTCGAGGCTCACGTAGCCATCCGCCCCGCCGGTGCGGTCGTACACCGGCCGCAAAATATCCGTGGCCATGCGGATGTCTTCCACGGCGAGCGCCTCGAAAAGCGAAGCAGCACTCACGCTCGAATCGCGATCGATTAACTTCTTCAGCGTGTCGTCGTAATCGGCGCTGCCGGCAATGGCCTTCTCGAAAATGGTCGGATTGCTGGTCATGCCGCTCAAACCGTCTTCATCAACGAGCTTCTTCAGCGCCCCGCTCGTCAGCAGCGCGCGGCGAATGTAATCGAGCCATATTCCCTGGCCTTGCGCCTCGGCAAGCCTCAGCGGATTGGCGCTCGCCTGCGGGGTCTCCGCGGCATTCGGGCTAACTTTGCTTGCCATACTTCACCTCCAACGCTTTCACTTTTTCGAGCCGGCGGACGTGGCGCGGCTCATTCGTAAACACGGCTTTGATATAAGTTGCGGCCAAATCTTTTGCGAGTTCGACGCCGATCACGCGCGAGCCGAGAACGAGAACGTTCATATTGTCGTGCTCCACGCCCTGATGGGCCGAGTAGCAATCGTGCGCGATTCCCGCGCGAACGCCGGGAAGTTTGTTCGCGGCCACCGACGCGCCGACGCCGCTGCCGCAAATGAGAATTGCGCGTTCCGCCCGGCCATCGGTAACGGCCAGGCCCACAGCTTCCGCGAAATCCGGATAATCCACGGGCGCGGTGCTGTTTGTTCCGAGATCCAGAACGCTGTGCCCGAGCCCTTGTAGAAATGGGATGAGGTCCTGCTTGAGTGGAAAACCAGCGTGATCCGCTCCAATTGCCAGGCGCATTCTCAACTCCGGCCGAAGCTCGGCAGGCCACAGTGTATCATCAACGTCAGAGCGAGCCGCGAGAGCCGGTAAGTTCGGCGAAAGTGTGCGGCGTCTGGGATGAAATTCTACAAAACGCAGTCACGACTCGCAAATGAACATTGGATGAAGCCCAGCTTGAAAAGGACGCGCACTTCCGCGAAACCGCGCACTCCCGCGCAAAAACAAGGCGTGAAATCCGGAATGCCGGGCAAATCCCAAACGCCGGCCGTCAACGATGTGATCTTGACGATCGGCCACTCGACACGGCCGCTCGATGAGTTCCTCGGATTGCTCGCCGCGCACGGAGTGGAATGCGTCGTTGATGTCAGAACGATCCCGCGTTCGCGGCGTAATCCTCAATTCAATTCCGATGCGCTCGAGGATTCACTGCGTAAGGCCGGCGTCGGATACGTACACAAAAAGCAGCTCGGCGGCTTGCGTCACCCTAAAAAAGATTCCCTCAATACGGGATGGCGCAATGAAGGCTTTCGCGGATACGCGGACTACATGCAGAGTCCGGAATTCGATGCGGCTCTAAACGAACTCATCGAGTTCACGCAAACGAAGCGTTGCGCCATCATGTGCGCGGAAGCGGTTCCCTGGCGCTGCCATCGCTCTCTGATTTCCGATGCGCTCGTGGTCCGCAAATTCGCCGTCGAACACATCATGAGCCCCACGAAGCGCGAGCCGCACGCACTCACGCCATTCGCGCTCGTTCGCGGAACACAAATGATTTACCCGTCGTCCTCCGATCCAAAATTGCCATTCCCCGAAGAATCGCAAGCGTGATGCGATAACACCGTCAAGTCTTCGAACGAAACTGCCATCTCTTGTCTGCATGTGTTCCCGGAGGCGGAGGACCCGGGCTCTGAATTGACGTTTGGCTATGCAACTTGTCCTGCTGCTTCGCGAACAACAATTTCCTTCGTTATTATTGCGCGACGCTCGCCGGAAGTCTTGCGCCGTCCGAACGGCTGGCATACGATGATTTTCCACGATGAAGCCCGGAATCGTCGTCTCCCACTATCGCGTCCTCGAACCGCTCGGCTCCGGCGGAATGGGTCTCGTCTACAAAGGCGAAGACACGCGGCTCGGGCGATTCGTCGCCATCAAATTTCTCTCCGCCGATCTAGAAACCGATAAAGCCGCGCTCGAACGATTTCAGCGCGAAGCTCGCGCGGCCTCGTCTCTCAATCATCCGGGAATCTGCACCGTTCACGATATAGGCGATTACACCGATGAGCGCGGCATCGTCCGGCCATTCCTCGTCATGGAATTGCTCGAGGGCCAGACGCTTCGCGAGCGAATCTCCGGCCGTCCAATTCAAGTGGATGCTCTGCTCGAATACGCCATCCAGATTTCCGACGCGCTGGACGCGGCGCACGCTCGCGGCATCATCCACCGCGACATCAAGCCCGCCAATATTTTCATCACGATGCGCGGCCAAGCGAAAATCCTCGACTTCGGCCTGGCCAAGACGACGCCCACACGCACCTTCAGCGAACACGGCGCAGAAACAGCCAGCCTAGACGCCGACCCTGCATCCGAAGCAGTAATAACGAGTCCAGGTGCTGCGCTTGGTACCGTAGCCTACATGTCACCAGAGCAGGCGCGCGGCGAACCACTCGACGCGCGGACTGACCTCTTCAGCTTCGGCGCAGTGCTCTACGAAATGGCCACAGGCGTGCGGCCGTTCACCGGCGCGACACCTCCGGTAATTTTTGACGCGATCTTTCACGAAGTCCCCGCGCCGCCGTCAACGCGAAATCCGGCAATTCCGCCCAAGCTCGATGAAATCATCGTTAAGGAGCTCGAAAAAGACCGCGATTTGCGATGCCAGACAGCAGCAGAGCTTCGCGCCGACCTGAAACGCATGAAGCGTGAGAGTGAGTCCACTCGCGTCACGCCGTCTACTCAGGCCGCCGTGTCTGCAACGCACGCGCCCCCTGCATCGTCAGCGACATCTGCGCGGGTAGATCCGGCAAGCGTTGCACCGCCGCGCCCGACGACGAAGCGAATCCTAACTCTCCTTGTGCCACTCGTCGCGTTGGCGCTCGCCGCCGCTCTCGCGTATCACCTCTTCATCGGCCACAAACAGGAATTTTCGCTGGCAAACATGACCATCACGCAGTTCACCACGCTAGGCAACGTGTACAACGCCTCGATATCGCCCGACGGCAAATGGGTGGCGTACGAAACGCATGATGGCGGTCAATATACCATTTGGGTTCGGCAGACAGCGACGGGCAGCAGCGTGCAAATCGTCGCGCCAGATCCAAAGCACTTGTGGGGTATGACTTTCTCGCCAGACGGAAACTATATTTATTATGTCCGCGACGTGAAGGTGGGCCGGCGCGCCCTATTTCAAATCCCGAGTCTCGGCGGAACGCCTCAGCAAGTGATTAACGATGTGGACGGGCCGGTGACGTTTGCGCCCGACGGCAAGCGAATCGCATTCGTGCGCTTTCCGAGCGCGGCCAGTGGTGCAACTGCCGAGAGCCAGCTCGTGACCGCGAACATCGACGGTTCCGGCGAACATGTTCTCGCGAACCGCGGCGGGAATTCGCGCTTCCACATGGCGGGTCCAGCGTGGTCGCCTGACGGAAAGGTGATCGCCATTCCCATCACCAACTCTTACGCGGATGCGCGGCAAGAGGAACTCGAGACAATTGACTCGGCGTCGGGCCATGAAACGCCGCTCGGAACTGGAAAGTGGCGCAGCTATTCGGGCCTCGCCTGGCTGCCAGATGGCGATCACCTCGCGCTGACGGCGAGTGCCGGAGGCTTCATCAACTCTCAAATCTGGCTGCTGCCCTATCCCGACGGAGAGGCCGAACGCGTCACACGCGATTTGAACTTTTATCAGGGCACGAGCATCACGGCTGACGGCTCAATGGCCGTGACGGTGCAATTGTCGATTTTCGGGAGCTTGTGGATCGCTCCGACGAGAGACGCGAGTCTTACGGGAGAAGCAAAGGAAATTGTCACGCACAAGGGAGAAGAGCAAGGGACCGGCGGCGTCGCGTGGCTGGCGGATGGACGAATCCTGCACAGCTTCTACGCAGGCGGGGAGCAAAAGCTGGCGATTCTCTCGCCGGAAAATCAGAAGGATGAAGATTTCGCGTCGCAATCGGGGAATTACATCACTTCGGTCCACACATGCGGCGAAGGTAAATCGATCGTCTTTACCGTGGCGGACGCAACCGGCACGGGAATTTGGTATGCAGAAGTGGGCGGCAGCGCGCGGAAGCTCGTTCACGGCGATGCGATCGAGGCTTCGACCTGCACGCCGGACGGAAAAACCGTGGTGTACCAAGACGCGCAAACTCAGCACGGAGCGCTCTGGAAAGTTTCCACCGAAGGCGGCTCACCGGCGCAGATCAGCGAAGAACAGCTGGCGTGGCCTGCCGTTTCGCCTGACGGACGGTTCATCGCGGCGTCGTGCTGCTCAGGCGCGACGGGCATGCCGCGTCTCGGAATTCTGCCTATCGAAGGCGGGTTGGTGAGCGCGAGCTACGACCTGCCGGCCGGATTTCAGGCGAGTCCGATCAGACAGGTCTCAGGCTTGGCGTGGACTCCGGACGGAAGCGGCGTCACTTATCTCGTCAAGCAGAATGGAGTCGATAACATCTGGTTTCAGCCGGTGGACTTGAAGACGCATGGCGCCGCGGAGCCACGGCAGGTCACACACTTTCCTTCAGAAATGATTTGGTCGTACGCGTGGTCGGCGGATGGAAAGCAGATCGTTATCTCGCGTGGGCACTCGTCCACTGACGCTGTCCTCATCTCGCATTTCCATCAGAATTAGCCGCGGCTTCCCTTTCACGCGCGGCAACGGCTACTGCGGCTCTTTCATTAACTCCGGATTCGGCGTCGGCCTCGTGCCGGATTCCATTCCGCCGCGGATTTGGTCATCGCGCGCCATTCCCGCGTCGAGAAGCCGCTGCGATTCGGCGAATTCTTTCTTCGCTTCTTCGGTCTTGCCGAGATGCATCAGGACGCGCCCGCGAACGTAATGGACGTTGCGACTATCGGGCGCGAGCTTTTCCGCGGCATCGAGAGCGGTGAGCGCCTGCGAAAATTTTCCTTGCCGCTGATAGATCTCGCCGAGACCGAATTGCGAGCTTGCAACGTGCGGATCGCGCTTCAGCGCTTCTCGAAAATATTCCTCCGCCTTCGCCTCATCGTGCTGGCGCGAATAGAGCCAGCCAAGTTCGTCGTAATTCCATGCGAGATCCGGCTCAATGGCGGCGTCTTTCAAAAACTCAGCCCGAGCTTCGTCGTATTTGCTCATTCCCAAGTAAGCAAGGCCGAGATTGAAATGCAGGAACGGAAGCGACGAATCGGCTTTTTCCGCTTGCTGCAATTCAGCGAGCGCCTTCTCCGGTTCATGGCGATTGAGATCGGCTTTGCCCATCAGAAGGTGAAATTCAGGCGTGTCGCCGCCAACCTCAACCAGCCGGATGAGCGCCTTCGATTCGAGATCGGCGCGTTTCGCGCGTCCCGCCGCGATGCCGATCACGTAGAGGTAGCTGAGATTGTTCGATTCGGAATCCCAGAGAGGCTCGAGTGTCGCTGCTGCGTCGGCATATCGTTCCGAGAAGAAATAGCACAGGCCCAGAAGATATCGAGGCTGCACCGCGGCGGGCGCGTCGCGCACGACGGATTCGAACGGCGCAATCGCTGAGTGAAATTCCTCCTGGCGAAAGTAAACCAGACCGATGTTCACGCGAACTCCCGCAACGCTCGGCGCAAGTTTCTCGGCTTTGCGTAGAAGCTCGAGGGCGTTGCTCCACTGCTTGCGCCGCATGGCAATCACGCCGAGATTCGCCCAGGCCCCTGCTACCTGCGGATTCGCTGCGAGCACTTTTCGAAAATCAGATTCAGCCGTCTCCAGATCGCCGCGTTGCAAGCTTGCTTGTCCTTCATTGAATAACCGTCCCAGATCACCCGCTGGGGCAGCGGCGGGATTCGACTGAAATGCGCAGCCGCTCTTCGCGGAAGTCTCAGCCAATACAAATGCGAATGCAAAAGAGCACACGAACACAGCCGCAAAAGCGATGCGCACTGAATGAAATTGAAACGAACCGATCACGTCATCGGACTCTAGGCTAGCCGCCGAATGAATTCAAGAACGAGTGAGCCCGCGCCCCGTCCGTCCCAGAGGAGTTCTCAACAACCAGCGCGAGAAGATGTATCATGCCGCGTGCGATTTGCAGGCGCCGCGTGTGTTCGTGCGAGTGTTCGATGGTAAAACGCAGAAGACAAAAGAACTCATCCGTCACGATTCGCGACGTCGCCCACGCCAGCGGATTCTCGTCCACCACCGTCTCATTCGTGCTGAACGACGCGCCTCTTGCCCGCTTCATTCCCACGAAGACGAAAAATCGCATTCGCAGCGCCGCCAAGCGCCTCGGCTACCGTCCGCACTTATTAACGCCCTTCATGCGCAGCAAGCGAAGCCATTCGGTCGGCGTCATGGTGTTCGACATGACCGATCCCTACTGCACGCTGATTCTTCGCGGCGTGGAGAACGCGCTCTATCAGGCGTCTTACCTTCCCATCCTCGCCGACGTTCACAACGAAAGAAGCCGGTTCGAACGCCACGTGGAGATGTTTCTTGATCGCCGGGTGGAGGGATTGATCGTCCTCGCCAACTGGCTGTTCCTCGACATTCATTTTCTCGCCGACATTGAAAAGAATACGATTCCAGCGACGCTCATTGGCGGCGAGTTGAAAACCGACTCGGTCAGCTCGGTCGTGGTGGATAACGAAGTCGGCGGGCGGCTCGCGCTCGAACATCTCTACGCTCTCGGACATCGCAAGATCGCCTTTATTCGCGGACCTAAAATGCTTGGCGACACCGGCCCGCGCTGGCGTGGGATTCGTGCCATCGCGCAGTTAAACGGCTTCGAACTCGACCCCAAGTTGATCGTTGATTTGCCCGAATCGCGCGACCCCAATGCCGGCTTCGAAGCCGGCTTCCGTCTTACGGAAGAATTGCTAAAACGGAAGCGTCCGTTTACGGCCCTGATGGCCTTCGACGATCTCACCGCATTCGGCGCGATACGCGCGCTTACCAAATCCGGAATGCGAGTACCCGATGATTGCTCGGTGATTGGGTTTGACGATGTGGCCGCCGCGACGCTTTACACTCCGTCGCTGACCACGGTCCGCCAGCCGATGGAGTACATGGGCACGATGGCCGTGGGCATTCTCCTCGAGAGCATCAACGCTGGACAAGAGAACCGCGAGTTCAGCGCGGCGCATCATCGCGTAGCGCCGGAACTCGTCGTCAGAGAATCAACCAAGGCTTTACGCTGACGTTCAGATTGCTTGGCCGGCCCTGCCCGAGAGCGCAGCGCCAGGCTATCGAGCCTCAGTTCCCCGCTTTTGTCCTTGACAGGCGCGAATTCCTAATCCAATATTCGCCCATTCGTTGCCCTGATGTTTATTAAACGTTTTAATGAAATTCGGATGGCCGCGTCAGGCTCTACAACAGCGCGTTTTTCGCGTCGGGTCAAACACGCGCGGCGCAGGAAATGTTCGATGAACACGATTTCTCCTCGGAGCGAACCATGAAAGCACTCCGCATTTTCGCCGTCTGCTTTGCGGCCATTCTCGCGCTTCCCTTCCTCGCGCGCGCCCAGGATACCGGTTACATCACCGGCACGGTCACCGACAAATCGTCGGCCGCGGTCGTGGACGCGCAAGTGACGGTCGCAAACGACGCGCGCGGAATTCGCCAAACAGTGCCGACAAATTCGAACGGCGACTACCTCGTCGCCGGGCTGCCCGCCTCGACGTATACCGTCTCCGTTACCGCGAAGGGATTCGAAAGCTTTCAAGAGAGCGGCATCGTTCTGGCAGCCGCGGAAAAGCGCCGGGTCGACGTCCAACTGACCGTGGGATCGGTGAGCGAGCGGGTCACTGTCGAGGGCGACGCCGCTCCCGCGGTCGAGACGCAATCCTCCGAGGTGAGCGACACAATCACAGGCAAGGAAGTCGTCCAACTCGAGTTGAACGGCCGGAATTTCACTCAACTCGTCACCCTTGCGCCCGGCGTCAGCGATCAATCCGGTCAGGATGAGGGCGTGGTCGGCGTATTCGGCAACGTGGCATACAGCATCAATGGCGGTCGCACAGAGTACAACAACTGGGAGATTGACGGCGTCGGAGACATGGACGACGGGAGCGCGACATCGCTGAACGTTTATCCTAATGCGGACGCCATCCAGGAATTTCAGGTTCTCACGTCCAACTATGGCGCTCAGTACGGCAAAAACGGATCGGGCACCGTGGAAGTCGTCACCAAGTCCGGCACCAAGGATTTTCACGGCGACGTTTTTTATTTCGGCCGCAACGATTTCTTCAACGCGCGAAGTTTCTTCGACACGGATCGGCCGACATACAAAAAGCATGATTTCGGTTACACGATTGGTGGCCCGGTTTACATACCCCATCACTACAATTCAGATAAGTCGAAAACATTTTTCTTTTTCTCGGAGGAATGGCGCCGCGAGAAAAATCCGACCACCTTTATACAAAATGTCCCGTCCGATGACGAGCGCTCCGGCAACTTTTCGGATCTCTGCCCCGACTCCTCCGGCACATTCGCGGATTGCCCCACAATTCCCGGCTCAGGCGGCATGTTCTTCCCGGGCAATCAGGTCCCCGTGGACAGTGTGAATACAAGCCCGTTGCTGGCGCTCGTGCCGCACGCGAACACCACCAACGGCGGCTATCCCGCATGGCAAGGAAGCGTCTCAACGCCGACTCTATGGCGCGAGGAACTCTTTCGAATCGATCATAATCTCAACAGCAAGAACCGTCTGACGTTCCGATACATTCACGATTCCTGGAACACGGTCACGCCCGAAGTGCTTAACTGGTCGCAGCAATCGAGCTTCCCGACAATTCAAACGAACTTTGTCGGCCCGGCAACAAACTTCGTAACGAAACTGACGACGGCGGCCTCGCCCACCCTGTTAAACGAATTCATCTTCGGTTACACCGCCGATCACATCTTCCTCACTAATACCGGGCCCTGGCAAAGGCCTTCGACCATGACCATGACGGGTCTCTTCGACAACGGTTTCGGCGGCAAGCTGCCCGGATTCTCAGTATCGAATGGAACGCCTTACGGCGGCGGGCTGACGAACGGCGGCTTCACCGAAGACGCCAGCTTTATCCCCTGGAACAACGCCAATCCGATTTACACCTATCGCGACAACGTGACCAAAATCATCCGTTCGCACAATTTGATGTTCGGCGCAACCTTCATTGCCGATCAAAAAAACGAAATCAACGAGCCGGGCTTCGGCACCGGCGGTTTCCTCGACTTCGACGCCACGTCCCCTGTGAGCACAGGAAATGCTTTCGCCGATTTGCTGATGGGCAATATTGCGTCGTACTCTCAAACGAATTTGCAAACGAAGTATTACAACCGCTACAAAATCTTCGAACCTTATCTCCAGGATGACTGGCACATTAAGAAGAACCTCACGCTGAATCTGGGTTTGCGCGTCAGCATGTTCGGAACGTACCGCGAGAAATTTCAGCAGGAATACAATTTCAATCCGCCCAGTTACAGCGCCGCCGACGCACCTTTGATTGACACGGACGGATCGATAACCGGCCAGCCCGGCGCGCTCGTTCCCGGAGTTGGCAGCCCGTTTGACGGATTAATTCAGTGCGGAGGCAAGGGCATTCCGGCAGGCTGCTTGACGGGCCATCTTTTCAACCCCGCCCCGCGAATCGGTTTCGCGTGGGATCCTTTCGGCAATGGCAAAATGGCCATTCGCGGCGGTTACGGCATTTTCTTCGAGCACACCAATGGCAACGAAGCAGACGCCGAGGCGTTAGAAGGCAGTCCTCCGCTCGTTCTCACTCCGACGCAATACAACATCACCGGCTACACCAACATCGGCGGAGGCGGACTTCTCTTCCCGCTAGCGGTGACTTCGATTCCAAGCAAAGCGATCTGGCCGTATGTTCAACAATGGCATCTCGACATTCAGAAAGAAATTGGATGGAAGACGACGCTGAGTGTCGCTTACGTCGGTTCGAAGGGTACTCACCTGACCACACAGCGAGATATCAATCAACTTCAGCCTGTGCCGGCCTCGCAAAATCCATTCACTCCCGGCGAACCTCTTAGCGCCGATATTTGCAACAGCGGCATGGTGAACGGCGTCACGGTAACCGGGCAGGCGGCTATCAATCTCTCGGTGGCCTGCGGCAACGATGCCGATCCGTACCGTCCTTATTACGGCCTTTCGGATATCACGCGCCTACAAGAGGACGCCAACTCGATTTACCATTCGCTCCAGGTGGAGGGCACGCGCACCGCGGGAGACCTCACGTTTAGCGCGGCATACACCTACAGCCACGCGATCGACGACTCATCATCGCGCTTCGATACAGGTTTCGTGAATTCATACGACACGGCCAGCGCGCGCGCGAGCGGAAACTACGATCAGCGCCACATTCTTGAGATCAGTTACGTCTACGATGCGCCCTTCTTCCGCCATTCGTCCGGAATAGTTCACGCGCTGCTCGGCGGATGGGAAGCCTCCGGAATCACCACGGCCGAAACCGGCATTCCATTCACGGTTCTAGATGGAGATTTCGTGGACAACGCAGGCGTGGCCAACGGAACTGTGCTGAACTCGATCGGCATCGGTGCGCTCGTGGATCAAGTCGGCGATCCGAACGCGTCCTTCCAACGGAATGTCCCCGGCGTTTACGCCCCGCTCTTTTACAATCCCGCAGCATTCACCGATCCCACCGGATTGACGTTCGGCGATTCCGGCCGCAACAATCTGCGCCAGCCGGGCCGCTTGAATTTCGATTTCGGATTGTTCAAGCGCTTCGAGATTCACGAGCAGCGCTCGTTCGAATTCCGCTGGGAAAATTTCAACGTATTCAACCACACGCAATTCGAAGCGCTGGATGGCACGTTCGGCGACGCGACGTTCCTGCATCCGACAACGGCGCACCTCGGCCGCATTATGCAATTCGGGCTGAAGTTCCTGTTCTGAGGGATCGTGTTTGCCGGATTGCAGGCGTAGAATTCGCAAATGGATTCGGCTAATGCCAAGTCACCGCGTCATCCCGGTGTGACTAAAACCGGGTATCTCATACTCTGCGTTCTTATCGCCTTTGCCGGCGGGCTGGCAGCGGCGACGCGCCCGGCAACGACCGTTCAGGAACGGCTCGGCTATCCCGCGAGCACCCGCCTCCTCGTCATCCACGCCGACGATTTCGGCATGGCTCATTCCGTGAATCGCGCCATTTCTGAAGCGCTCGAAAACGGTTGGGTGACTTCCGCCAGTATCCTCGTGCCTTGCCCATGGTTCCCCGAAGTCGCGATCTGGGCGAAAAATCATCCCGATGCAGATCTCGGAGTTCATCTCGCGCTCAACAGCGAGTGGATGGATTTTCGTTGGGGTCCCGTGAGTTCGAAAGATCGCGTGCCAAGCCTGCTCGATGAGCAAGGTTACTTGCCTCTTCTCGAAACGACGGTGGCAGAGCGCGCCAATCCCAAAGAAGCCGCGATGGAACTCGCCGCGCAGGTTGAACGAGCGCGCGCCTTCGGCATTCACCTCACCCATGTGGACACGCACATGGGCGCGCTGATGGGCACGCCCGAGCTTGCCGAGGCATATCAGCGAATTGGCCGTAAGCAGGGACTGCCGATATTGTGGCATCGCGGCCCGAGTTCGAGTTTCCCGCCCGAAGCGCAACAGCGGCCCGATTTCATTCTGACCGACGACGACCTCGAGATCTCGCCGGGTGTAAAACCTGAGGACTGGCTACGCAGCTACGAGAAGATGCTCGAACCGCTCAAGCCTGGCGTGCACCACCTTGTCGTTCATCTCGGCTACGATGACGACGAATTGCGCGGCGCGACGCGCGACCATCCGAATTGGGGCGCCGCGTGGAGGCAATCTGACTTCAACATGGTGAAGAGCGCGGAATTCAGGCAATTTCTAAAATCGCAGGGATTCGTACTCGTGACTTGGCGAGAACTTGCACGTGCCTTGCCCGCCGACTATCGGATTCCCTAGCCTCAAGCACCGGTGCAAGTGCGCAGTCGCGCCGCTGCCATATAAATTCACGACTCCTGCGTGGCCAACACTAGTCGTTGCCCGCACCCTCAGCGACGTTCGCCGGGACCGAATTGATATAACCGTCTTCAGCGAGGATTGCGCCTCTCTCGCGGTACGGCTGGGGATCCTGCGGCGCCCAAGTGGCCAGTCCATCTACGTAGCGGTTGTACATGCAAAATGCCGCGGCGATCAGCACCGTATCGTGAATTTCGCGATCCGTCGCCCCGTGCTTCCGCGCGCGCTCGATATCCGCCGTCGTCACGCTCTTCCCGCCCTTCTGAACCTTCCCCGCAATCGCGAGCAGCGATTTTAGCTTATCCGACACAGGCGCCTGTTCGAATCCGAGCTTCACCGTCTTGACGAGCTCTTCGTTTCCTCCGAGGTGGTGCGCTGCAACGGCCCCGTGAATCGTTTGGCAGAAAAAGCAATCGTTCTGCGCCGACACGTAAGTGGCAATCAGCTCGCGTTCTCCGGGCGTGAGCGAGTTCGGACCGTGGAGAATAACGTGCGCAAGCTCATTCAACGGCTTCGCAGTTTCGGGCCGGTACATCATCGGGCCGACGATGCCTGGTATGCCTTCCGGTAGCGGAATGTGCGGCATGATTCGAGTCCTCCTCGATGGGCTCAACTCAATGGGATCAGTGGGTGAGGCTATATTTCGCCAGCCGGTGGCACAATCGTATTTTCATATTAGACCGCGAAGCAGCCTCCAAACGATATGCCTGCATCAAAGACGGTTAAGCGGACAACTGTGGAAAGGATTGAGATCGCGGTAGGTATAGCGGCCGCC
>Ga0302325_10006243_pt1 | contig 26857 bp, 17 predicted proteins | sample Palsa_T0_2_FD_201948 | JGI IMG/M metagenome (GOLD analysis project Ga0302325, IMG submission 201948) | Peat permafrost microbial communities from Stordalen Mire near Abisko, Sweden - Palsa_T0_2 | ecosystem: Environmental > Terrestrial > Soil > Palsa > Peat permafrost | place: Sweden: Abisko... | reverse complement strand
CTGCCGGGGGATTTTGTCTGGTGTAATAAATTATCCTATGGCACTATTGTCGACATGAAGGGGGCGCAGGAGCTTCTCTGGCTATTCTTCCGGCCGTCCAGCTTTTGCCATTATAATGAAGCGTTGAGATACAGCAGGATATTTTCGTTTTCCCAACCGCGCCGCAACGATATTCTGATCTTTGAGAATCCGGCTCATCCCGACGAGATACTGATCAAAAGATGCATTGGTCTTCCCGGGGAGAAGATCGAGGTCCAAAACGGTCGGATCTATATTAACGATCTACCGATAGTTGAGCAAGCCACCGGTCTTGAGATCAGGGATACGAGCAATTATGCCAGCCTGGTGATCCCGGCGAAAGGTATGAAGATCCGGTTGACCACGGCAAGCCTGACGCTTTATCAACAGGTGATCGAGAACTATGAAGGAAGTCCGCTGCCATCCTCCCTTACGGCCGGTGAGCTGCAAAAGCCGGTCTATTACACATTTAAGCAAGATTATTATTTCGCGCTGGGTGATAATCGGCCCGGGTCCGCCGATTCGCGGGTCTGGGGTGTCATACCCGAAAATTATCTGGTCGGCCGCGCCATTTTGGTGTTGTTTTCCGGGGCCGGGGCTCGGGACCGCCCGCTTCGGTTATTCCACCCGATCCGGTGACGACGGGGTCCATGACCGGGGAATGAAAATTGAGACAGATGTTGGGTATCTGGTTAAGATGCACTGAGAATTAAGTCGTTAACCAACAAAAAAGACGTTATGCAGCAGAAGATCGTGGGAACTACATTGTCCATTTTGGGTATTGCCGGCCTCGTCATGGCGATTATGGGTATTAATGGGCCACTCGTGAACGAACATTTGGCCATGCTGATGGCAGGCGGTTTAACCGGGGCGCTGGCTTTTTTTGCCGGTATCTGGCTTTTTGATCGCCGTAGGGTTTCGGTTAAAAAGGCTGCGGGTATGAGCCTGATGGGTTTGAAAGAGGGTAAGGCGGCTTTGCTACGTATAAAGCAAGAGGGTGTGGCCGCTTTGATCCGAGGTCGCCGCGTGGATTACCTTCCGTTGCCTGTCAGCGGCTCCTTAGCGTAAGGCGCGGGCCCTGGCCACGAAGGGGATGGGGGCCGGGTGTTTGGTATAGAACACGCAGACCTGGTCTACGAGGTGGTCGTAGAGTTGATCGTCGACGACAGGCTTCCCGGCTTTCATGAGGCGGCCGGCTTCGGAACGAATGCGGTCCTTCTCGGCTTTATCGAAGATACCGGAGCCTATGAGGGTATCGCGAAGAAAAACAGCCATTCTTTTATGCGTCTTGCGATAGTGTGCGTTGGCATGTTGCTGCGCTTCCTCTCTTAATTTTTCTACGGAGCGCAGGAGTTCACCCTGTACGGTAGGTGCGGGGCCTTCGCGGGGCACCATTTCCTGCCAGATCTTGTATACTACTTCGGGATAGTGGAGGTTTGCCGGGAACAGGGGTTGTACGGTGGTGCTGGCTTTCACGGCAGGTTTGGAAGCCTCCCAACGGGCCACACGTTCCCTGACGTCGGGCGCTGCGCCTTCGAGCCATTTGCGGGCGCACATGCCATAGCGATTTTCCTGATCGAGGTCGGCGCCGAGGCGCAGGATCTTGTCGAAGACGCGGAGGTGTTCCTGCCGGTCTTCGCTGGTCTTCCGCAGCAGCCAGCCCTGGACGGCCCAATATACCACATTTGAATTGTCTTCATCGCCGACATTGACATCGGCCTTATAGTCGAGAAAGAGATCGAGGGCTTTTATGTATCGCTCCTGTTGCACGGCGATATGCAGGCAGTTGTATCCGCGGCGGCAGCGGATGTTTGGGTCGGCGCCTTTGTCGAGGAGGTATTTTAAGAGGGGCAGGCGTGCTTCCTCAGAGTCGAATCCATAGGACAGGAGCGCCTCCATGAGCACGGGCATCCAGGAGCCGGAGTCTACAAAGGCATTGACGTCAATGTTGTGTTGTTCGACGAGGTGTTTTACCTGATCGGTCTCCCCTTTGGCAATAGCAAGGGAGAGGGCGCCCCAGACAGAGGCGGGGATTAGTTTTGGCATGGCAATCATACCTATAAGATACAAAATAAAATTGGCCGGGACAAGGAAACCTTGTTCCGGCCTTTGGGGATGAGGCGGCCGGGGGGCCGCCGGCGGGGCCTGGTTGGGCCAGGCCCCCTTGTTTTTAGAGAGTTATCTTGCCGACGACGATCTTGGACTTGGCGAAAGCCCTGTCATCCTTGCCGGTGAGATACAATGAGTTACTGAGGACTGCGCCGAGCCTGGGCATAGAGGTCGGGATATCACGGTTGCTATACAGCGGTTTGCGCGTGTATTGGCCGGTGACCATGTCCAGGTCGACCATATAACAGGAAGACCTGCCGAAGTTGGTGAGGCGCTTGATTTTCTTTCCTGGCTGCAGGATGTCCGCGTTCTTGTCGTTATCGTTAAAGAAGATGTGAACGGTATGGCTGCCGGCGAGGCTGCTGAAGCCGGCATAAAAGGGGCGATTGTCAATCGGGTCGAAATAACTCATGTAGTAAAAGCCGGTGTTACTCGTTGAACTGGCGAGTTGGATCTCCTCGATCTGACTCTTGGGCAGAACGTGCAGCCAATCGATCTTGCCGGCTGCGGAGATCTTACCCATGTAGATGTCGCCGCAGGTATAATATTTTCTGACCGAGTTGGAATAGGAGCCGCCGCCGAAGCCAGTGGACATGTAGCTGGATGACTGGACGACGCGGGTATCGTATTTTTCGGCCAGAATGACGAGCCCGTTGTCGGGGGTCGTATAGAAGTTACGGAAGACCAGGTTGGCGGCAAGGCCTTCGTCTTCGTCGTCATCCTTCTTCTTGCTGGGTTTGTCGTTGTCGTCGTCTTCCACCTCGGAGATCAGGGAGGTATTCAGGTCCATTTTGGCGGTGACGAGGGTATTGCCGGTGACGGGGTCGAGACGTTGTACCAGCATGCCGTTGATCTCTTTTTTTCTTTTCTCATTGCTGTAGAAGGCGGCCAACACCAGTTCTTTCTTTAACTGGAGTACTTTACCGGTGACGAGGTATTTGCCGTCGATATCCGTTACGAGTTCCTTGATCATCTTACCCTGAAGATCGTAGAGGCGGATATTGTAATTCTTGAACAGGAGGTTCTTCTCTTTTTTCTTTTTGCCTTCTGCGTATTCGTAGATGCGGCCCACGAGCACTGCGTTGCCGGCGGAGGTATATACGAAGTCCTGGACCTGGAAGGTCTTGGGGTCGAATTCGTTGGTGATGGTGAAGGGCTTGCCTACCAATTTTAGGTCGGCGTCCATCATCTTGATCTCGTAACGATTCTGGTCGCGACCGGTATACGTGCCCGTAAGGATAATTCGGGAACTGTCGCTATTGAGACCGATGGCGTAGTCGATCTTCTCCGATTTATCCAGTTTTTCCCAGGCGTAGATCTGTTGCCAATCGCCTTTAAGATTACCCGTGCCCTTGTCGATCTCGGCGGCATAGAGGTAGAGGGAATTGTCTTTTTTGGAGAAGTCGGTGGCGAAGAGATACAATTTGTCCTTGATGAAGAACAGGCGGTCGTATTCCTTGCCTCTTAGCTCTTTGTCAAAGTCATTGCGGTATTGCTCGGTCATAGCCGAAGTAAGCTTCACGAGCGTACCGGATTTGCGCATGGTGTAGCCGACGACAAAGTAGCTTTTCATGGTTTCGTGGGATTCTTCCATGTAGATGCCGGTCTGGTCAGCCTGGAGAATGGAGAAATCGGTGCTGCCACGATGCATTTTGAATTCATCGCCCCAGGCTACTTTTTCCTGGGCTTTGGACATGTGAGGGGTGAGGGTAAGCAGCAACATGGCTGCCGCCACTGAGAGCAGGGGTTTTTTGAACATTGGATTTGGATTTGGTTTGGGTCGACAAAATAGACAAAATATTCTCAGTTTACAAAGATCTCGTCGAAGAATATCCAGCCTTTTTTACCCTTTCCGGGGTGCCAGAGTGGAAGTTTGTCCACGGGTGTTACCGTTATGCGGATACAGCTTAGTTTCATAGGATTGAAGGAGATGTCGTATCCCGTCAGATAGCCGGGGGCGGCCTTTTCGGGCCGTTCGGGTGCGAGGCGGCCGAGTGGTTTCAGGTTTTGCGGGTTGGGGCCGCCCCAGACCCGGATCTCGACCGGGGGCATGATCTCGGAGCCAATATCGACTAATCCCGACAGGGTAATATCGCTGGCAACTACCGGTTTTTTGAAGAACAGGAGGCAGTCCATCTTATTCTTATGGAAACCGAGCCATTTGCCGCTGCCGTAGCCAGCGTCTCCTTTTACCAGGTCGATAAGGGTCCTGGAGCCGTATTTCATGTAGTTCGAGTCGATGGGCTGGAGCATACGGATGGAGTCCGGTCTGTAGCGTTCGCTGTAGAAATTATTGTGAACGTCGTCGCTGGGGAGCCAGCCTTTCTTGAATGCTTTCGCGCGGAGGATGGACTTGCCTGTGAGCACGGCGTGACCGTCGTATACCATGGCGTTGTTGCTATCCGGGTCGCTGCCATCGAGGGTATAGCGGATGGTCACCCCGGGGACGTAGTGCTTGAGGCGGAGGGGCGTGGGTGAAAAAATAATGCTGGAGTCATTTTGGAGGATAGGTGAGTTCAACTTTAGCAGCATGGTGTCGGTCCTGGAGCCGCCTTCGATGATGAGGCCGGTGTTTTTTGCCAGCGGGATGTCGGCGGGCGGGATGGCCGTGTTCCAGACATAGAGATGGCGCAGGGACTTTTTAGCGACGAGGCAGCCGATGTCGTCGGCTTTGATCGCTGTGCCGGAGAGACTGAGGCTTTTTAGTTTGTCGAGTCTGCAGAGTTGTGCGATACCGGCGCCGGTGACGCCGGTGAAGTCAAGGTTCAGGACGCGGAGGTTGGTGAACTGCGTGATGGCGGGGATGTCGGCGTCGGTGACGGGCATCTTGTCGAGGTCCAGGGAAACGATCTGCCTGCTCAGGGGCTCGAGTGCTGTGAGCTGTTCGCTTTTAAAGGCCTGGGGGCTATAGAAGTCGACGTTCAAGGCGGGGGAATGGAGGGCGACAGGATAGATAATGCGATAGCTGGTATTAAGTTTTTGAACGGTGGCTTCGTCGGCGGCGCCGAAGTCGTAGACTTCTTCTTCGGGCGAATTTTTGAATAAGGAAGTGGCCAGCATCCGCAGGGTGTCGGTTTGCGGGAGGTCGGCGACGCGGATGTTGCGGGTTGGATCGTGTTTTAGCCATTGGTAGAGGATGGTGATCTCCTCGTCGGTGAGTTGTGGTTTGCCGTGCGGCGGCATATGTTTTTCTTCATCGGGCGGGAGATGGATGCGTTGCATAAGGAGGCCAAAATCGGCGCGGGAGCTGTCGTAGATGGCGCCGTTCTTGCCGCCTTTGAGCATCAGGCTTCCGGTTTCCATGACCAATTCTCCTTTTGCTTTGCTGCTATTGTGGCAGCCCATGCATTTGCTTTTCAGGATGGGTTGGACCATATCGGTGAAGACGATGGCTTCTTCGAGCGAGACGGTCTTCCGGGGTGTGGCAGTGATGACGGGTGCCAGCAGGAAGTTCTGGCCGTGTGTGATGGTCGCGCCCTGGTGGCCGGCGAAAATGAGGAGGACCATTGCGCCGGCGGCTGTGGCTGCGGGCGCCCATTTTATCTGTTGCAGTTTTTGAAACCAGGCGTACCAGGCGAGGGTGAGGAAGGAGAGCAAGATGCCGCTCCATTTGTGTATTGCGAGCGCATCGGGGTCGTAACCTGGTTCTTTTGACAGGAGGAGGCCCATGGTGGCGGTGATCGCCGCGGTGAGGGCTGTGAGCAGGAGGAGGGAATTGTCGGGTTGGCGGAGAAGGAATTTTTGGCCGATGAACAGGATGAGCAACACGATTGGGAAATGGATCACGAGGGGATGCATGCGGCCTGCCACCTGGAGCCAGGGGGGTATGACCAGCCGGCTTTCGAACATTACCAGAAAGCAGAGCAGGCAGTTAATGGCTACGGTAGTATTGAATAAAGCGTTCTTCCAACGGGTCATGCGATGGGTTCCAGTTTATAGGGATAGACATGTCCGGAATTCCATTGGGCAATGTATAGATTTTGTTCATCGTCGATGCAAACGTCGTGGGGGTATTGGAAGGCTTTGACGGTTTGCTGCATCTCCTGCAATTTGCCGTCGGTGTATACGGGTTCACTGCCGCCAAGGTTGGAGACACATTTGAAGTCTTTGTCGAGTATGGTCACGAAGCCCGACTGTTTGCCGACCGCATTGCTGCTTTGGAGTACTGCGGCGTAGAGGTAGTCGCCGTTGATGACGGGGCGGCAGACCCAGGCGCCGGGCAGGGGAATGGTGCTTAGGTAGCGGCCATCCATCGTATAGCGTTTGAAGGCGTTTTGCTGGCGGGAGGTGACGATGAGGAAGGGGCCGCCGGGATGCCTGTTGTCGATGGTGATGCCATGTGCATTCAGTAGGTTCTCGTCCTTGTCCCCGCGGCCGCCGAAATGCCGGATATAATTTCCTTTATAGTCGTATTGGATCACGAAGTCTTTGCCATAGCCGTCGGCCACGTAGATATCTCCATTTGGTGCGATGGTCGTTTCGGTGGGAATATATTCTTCGGGTTTTGTGTATTGGCCGGTTTCCTTTGGATAATCGAGAGTCAGCAGGACGCGGCCTTCGAGGGTTGTCTTTATGACCTGGTGGCGGTTGTTGTCGCAGATGAAGAGCACCTGTTGTCCATTTTCGTTGAAGAGGGTGAGGCCATGCGCTCCGGGATATTCGTTGCCCCAGGTCGTGATAAGCTTTCCTTTCTTGTCGTAAATGATGACATTGTTCTTCGTTTCGTTGGTGAGCAGGAGGATGCGGCCCTGGGCGTCCTGTACCATTTCGTGGCAGTCTTTTACCGGATACCGGTTGAAGTCGAGCTGACTCCACTGGTTGTTGAGGCGGTAGCGTTTGTTGTTCTGGCCGAGTATCGTGTCGTCTTTCATTTTTGTCAATATTGTTGGGGCCATGAAGAGGCTTGCTGTGGCGGCGGAAGTGTTTTGAATGAATTTGCGGCGGTGCATATTTTTTGTTTTGGCGGAGTTAGGCAATGAGACCATTGATGACTTTTCCCGCGACGTCGGTGAGGCGGTAGCGTCTACCCTGGTGTTTGAAGGTAAGTTTTTCATGATCGAGTCCCATGAGGTGGAGGACGGTGGCGTGGAAATCGTGGACGTGGACGGGGTCCCGGACGATGTTGTAGCCGAAGTCGTCGGTCTCGCCATATACGCCGGGTTTTACGCCGCCGCCGGCCATCCAGATGGTAAAGCAGCGGGGGTGGTGGTCGCGGCCATAGTTCTCTTTGGTGAGGGTACCCTGGCAATAGTTTGTGCGGCCGAATTCGCCGCCCCAGATGACGAGGGTCTCGTCGAGCAGACCGCGTTGTTTGAGATCGAGTACGAGCGCGGCGGAGGCCTGGTCGGCGTCTTTGCATTGTCCCTTGATCTCCATGGGCAGGTTATTGTGGCCGTCCCAGCCCTGGTGATAGAGCTGCACGAAGCGCACGCCGCTCTCGGAGAGTTTTCTTGCGAGCAGGCAATTGGCGGCGAAAGAGCCGGGCACGAGGCATTCGGGTCCATATAGTTTCAGCGTGTCTTCGGGTTCCCTGGAGGTATCGGTGATCTCGGGGACGGCAGTCTGCATCCGATAGGCCATCTCGTATTGCCGGATCTTGGTACTGATCTCGGGGTCGCCGAATTCCTTGTAGGAGTCTTCGTTCAACTCCGCCAGTTTATCGAGCATTTTGCGGCGTTCGCTTTTTGTCATCCCGTCGGGATCATTGAGATAAAGGACGGGGTTTTCACCGCTACTGAATTGTACGCCCTGGTGGATGGAGTCGAGGAAGCCGTTTGACCACAGTTTGGAATACACGCCCTGGCCGTTGCCCTTGCCTTTGGAGAGCAGGACGCAGAAGGCGGGGAGATTTTTGTTCTCGCTGCCGAGCCCATAGCTCAACCAGGAGCCCATGCTGGGGCGGTTGCCCACTTGTGCGCCGGTCTGGAAGAAGGTGAGGGCTGGGTCGTGGTTGATGGCTTCGGTGAACATGCTTTTAACAAAGCAGAGGTCGTCGACCACTTTCGCGGTATAGGGCAGCAATTCGCTGAGCCAGGCGCGGTGTTGGCCGTATTGATTGAATTGAAAGGTGGTCCCTGCGAGGGGAAATTTCTTCTGGTCGGCGGTCATGCCAGTGAGGCGTTGGCCGAGGCGTACCGACTCGGGGAGGTCCTGGCCGTACATCTGCTGGAGCAGGGGCTTGTAGTCGAAGAGGTCGAGCTGGGAGGGTGCGCCGTTCTGAAAGAGGTAGATGACCCGCTTTGCTTTCGGCGCAAAATGAGGGAGGCCGAGTTCCAGCTGCTCATCGTCCTTGCTGCCGAAGAGGTTGGGGATCAGCAGGGAGCCGAGGGCGATGCTGCCGATGCCGAGGCCGGCCCGCTGGAGGAAGCGTCGCCGGTTGATGTTCAAATGTTGTTCGAGGATCTCCTTTTCCATGGGTTGTTTTTTATGTCCTGGTTATAGTCTCCTCCAGGTTATAGATCAGTTCGATTACTTTCATGAGGGCTGCCGTTGTCGCCGGGTCGGTGTTTGCCTGTGGGTATTCGCCTATGTTTAGGGTTTTCCCGGCGTCGAGCTGTTTGGACCGGAAGAGCTGGAGTTGATCGGCATAGTAGTCGGCGAGAACCTGCTCTTCCTTTTTTGTCGGGTGGCGGCAGACGATGGTTCTGAAGGCGAGGGTAACAGCATTATTTTCTGTTACCAGGTGTTGGGCGAGGACGCGGGAGGCTTCCAGTACGGTCGGATCATTCATCATTACCAAGGCCTGGAGGGGTGTGTTGGTCTTGCCACGTCGGACTTCGCACTGGTCGCGGTTGCTGGCGTCGAAGATACCCATCGATGGCGGAGGCACGGTGAGTTTGATAAAGGTGTACATGCCCCGGCGATAGAGCGAATCGTGGTGGTCCTGGTGGTAATTGGCGAGGACGCCGCGACCGGAAGTGGCGGATTCCCAGAGGCCCTCGGGTTGATAAGGTTTTACGCTTGGTCCGCCGATCGTCGGAACGAGCAGTCCGCTGCTGGCGAGGACAAGGTCATGAACGAACTCCGCAGGAAGACGGTTGCGTGGGCCACGGGAGAGAAACACGTCGTCGGGGTCTTTTTCGAGTTTTTCCGGAGTGCCTTGTGCGGATTGGCGGTAGGCAGCGGACATGACGAGGAGTTTGACCAGGCGTTTGATGTCCCAGTGGTTGTCCATAAAATCGACGGCGAGCCAGTCGAGCAGGGCAGGATTGGATGGCAGGTCACCCTGCATCCCGAAATCACCGGCGGATTTCACGAAGCCGCGGCCGAAGAACTCCTGCCAGAGCTGGTTGACGAACACCCTTGCGGTGAGTGGGTTCTGTCGGCTGGTGGTCCATTCGGCAAGGCCGAGACGATTGCGGGGGTAGCGGGTCGTGTCGAAGGGCATTACCGAAGGCAGCGCGTTTGGCTGTACTTCGGTGGTCGGGGCATCGTATCTGCCACGGCTGAGGACATAGGTTTTCCGCAGGGTATCGCGTTCACCCATCACCGATACTGTGAGCGCCCCGGTGTCGGTTTTGCGAAGGAAGGCCATGGCGTTCCTGGCCTCGCTGTCGGAGATGGTGAGGATGGGCATCTTGGCGGGTTTTGAAACGGACACATCGCCTTCGTAGCCCACCTCCTTTGTATTGTTGAAAAAAGCAAGCAGTGAGTAGTAGTCTTTTTGCGAGAACGGGTCGTATTTGTGGTCGTGGCATTGGGCGCATTCGATGGATACGCCCAGGATGCCCCTGCCATAGGTCTTTGTTTTGTCGATGAGGTATTCCACGCGGTATTCCTCGGGTATGACCCCACCCTCTTCGGTGTATTTGTGGTTGCGGAAGAAGGCGGTGGCGAGGATCTGTTCTTTTGTGGGATGGGGCAACATATCGCCGGCGATCTGCCAGGTGACGAAGGTATCGTATGGGAGGTTGGTATTGAAAGCGTGGATGACCCAGTCGCGCCAGGGCCATTGAGTGCGAATGTTGTCGTCCTGGTAGCCATAGCTGTCGGCATAGCGGCCGACGTCGAGCCAGTGGAGGGCCATTTTTTCGCCGTATTGCGGGGTGTTGAGATAGTGGTCGACCATTTTTTCGTAGGCGTCAGGGTTGTTGTCGGCCAGAAAGGCGTCCATATCCTTTAGGGTAGGTGGAAGGCCGGTGAGGTCGAGGCAGACGCGTTTGAGGAGGCGTTCTTTGTCGGCTTCGGGGTTCATGGTGAGGCCTACCCTATCGAGCTGGTCGAGGACGAAGTTATCGATGGCGTTATTGATTTTGGTTTGGTTGTTGGGTTTGGGCAAGGGGGACTTTACCGGGGGCGTGAAGGCCCAGTGTTTTTCGTATTTGGCGCCTTGTTTGATCCATTTGGTAAATAGTTTCTGTTCGTATTCGGAGAAGGCTCCGAGGTGGGCGTCGGGCGGGGGCATCATGAAGCTTAGGTCTTGTGAGCCTACGCGTTTCAGGAGCATGGATGCGCCGGGGTTACCGGGTACGATGGCGAAGGCGCCTTTCGTCACATGCAGCGGAGCATAGGCGCTGTCGGCGATATCGAGGCGGAGATGGGCTTCGCGGTGGGCGGCGTCGGGGCCGTGGCACTTGAAGCATTTGTCGGACAGGATGGGGCGGATGTTAAAGTTATAGCTGACCTGGTCCGGAAGGTTCCCGGATGGTTCGGCGCTGCCGTGGTGGCTTAGGCAGGAGGAGACGAAAAGGACGGCGCCGGCAATAGTCAGGATGATGGCAAGACTTCGGGGTTGCATATGCCATCTAAATTTAACCAAAATAACCGATAGTCAGGTCGCAAACGGTTGCACTATTCGCTACGGAGGCTTTGCACCGGGTTGGCAGTCGCCGCCCGGATGGCCTGGTAACTGATAGTCAGGACGGCGATGCCAACGGCAATGGCGCCGGCGCCGGCAAAGATCCACCAGGGTATGGCAGTGTGGTAGGCAAAATCCGCGAGCCAGCGGTGCATGCCCAACCAGGCGATCGGGGTGGCGATCAGGAAGGCAATGCCGACGAGCTTTATAAAATCGATGGACAGGAGGTTGACGATGGAAGGGACACCGGCGCCGAGGATCTTCCGGACGCCGATCTCCTTGGTACGCTGGATCGTATTGTATGAAGCAAGGCCGAGCAGGCCGAGACAGGAGATGAATATGGCCAATAAGGCGAAGTTGAAGAAGAGGCGGCCGAACCTGTTCTGGGCGCGGTACTGCCGGTCGAAGAACTCATCTAAGAAATTGTATTCAAAGGGGCGGTTGGGGATGATCCGGGTCCATTTGTCGCCGATGGCCTGGATGGTTTTTTGGAGGTTGGGCGCAGAGACTTTTACGGAGATCCAGGCGAACCAGGGTTCGTAGCGCATGACCAAGGGCAGGATCGGCTGTTGTAGGGATTGGTAATGAAAGTCTTTGAGTACGCCGATGATCTTGCCCTTGCGGCCCCATTGGCTGAAGTCCCTGCCCAGGGCCTCGGCTGGGGTTTTGTAACCTAGAAGCCGGGCGGCGCTTTCGTTGAGGACCATGGCCTGGGTGCTGTCTGTAGGGAAGCTGTGGGAGAAGCCGCGGCCGGCGATGAGTTTGAGGTTATATTGGGTGATGAAATCGAAGTCGACGAAATAGGTATCCAAATTGGTCTTTTGGGTCTCGCCCTTATTGTTCTCCAGCTCCGAATAGGCGGAAGCCGCCCCGCCGGAACCGGGGACGGAGGAGGAATAGCAGGTGGCCTCTACCCCGGGCAGCGTTGCAATCGCTTGTTTAAAGGCGTCTTTGTTCTTATCGCCATTGGTCGGGATCAGCAGCGTTTGGGTCTTGCTGAAGCCGAGATCGCGGCTACGCATATAGTTGAGCTGGGTATAGACCACGGCGGTACCGATGAGGAGGAGGATGGAGATGGTGAACTGGAAGACGACCAGGCTTTTGCGCAGCATGCCGCCTTTTGTTCCGCTGGCAAAATGTCCTTTGAGGACCATCACTGGGCGAAAGGAGCTGAGGACCAGAGCGGGATAGAAGCCGGCCGCGAGGCCGGTGGCGACGGCCAGGAGCAGGAGTATAAGGATATCTGCCGGGCGCGAGAAGACACCGGCGCTGATGTTCTTGCCGGCTAACTGGTTGAATCCGGGCAGGAGTACCGAGCAGAGGGTGGCTGCCAGAACAAAGGCCAGGAGGCTGAGGATCACCGACTCGCCGACGAATTGCCTGGCCAGCTGGTATTTGACGGCGCCCACCACTTTTCGGATGCCGACCTCTTTGGCGCGTTCGGCGCTGCGGGCCGTCGCGAGGTTGACAAAATTGATCACGGCAAGGAAGAGGATGAAGACGCCGATGATCGAAAAAATATAGACGTTGTCGATGCTGCCCTGGTCGAATCCGCCGTATGTAGAATGCAGGTAGACGTTGACCAGAGGCTCCAAAGAGAGGGAGTCGTGCATCTGGAGCTCCTTCATCAGCCGGCCGTTGTGCCTTTCCATCCAGGCGGGGAACCTGGCCTGCAACGCCCTGGCGTCGGTGTGGGGTCTTAGCAGGAGGTAGGTATAGTAATTGTGATTGGTCCACTCGCTGTCGGTGGTGGGTTGGCCATAGAGAAGGCGGCTGGAGGAAAGGGAGACGAAGAGGTCGGCTTTTATCTGCGAATTTTCGGGGATGTCCATCATGACGGCTGTGACCGTGGCATCGACTGCGCCGCCGGTGAGCAGCAAGTGCTGACCCAGGGGGTCCGCGTTCCCGAAATATTTTTTTGCGGTCGACTGTGAGAGGACGACGCTCATGGGGTTTGTGAGTGCAGTTCGGCGGTCGCCCTCAACCAGGGGAAAATCGAAGATGCGGAAGAACGAGGAGTCGGCGAGGACCGTGCGGGGTTCCTGGTATTTTGTCTCGCCCTTTCGGATGAGGTAGCTATCGGTTGAGAGGCGGACGGCGTCTTCGACTTCGGGAAAGTCTTTGATCATATTGATGGCGATGGGGCCGGTGGCCGTGCAGCTTTTTTCCGTTTCGGAGGGGGTGATGACGTCTGCGACGACGCGATAGATGCGGTTGGCTTTGGAATGGAAGCTGTCGTAACTGGTTTCGAAGCGGATGTATTGGAAGATCAGGAAGAATGCGGTCATGCCGACGGCGAGACCGAGGAGATTGAGCAGGGAGAAGACCTTATGACGCCAGAGCGTGCGTAACGCGATGGTGAGATAGCTTTTTAACATGCAGGTTTCGCAGCACAGAGGGTGCCAAATCTGTATAGGTTTGGTTATCAAAACCTTAGACGCCGAGCCCAACGGCGGTTGTACGGTTATGGTACGATGGGTGTGCGGCCTGCGCCGGTTGAGGGCGGGCGGCGCGCGCAGGCGAAGAGCGCAAGAAGCGGGTTTCAGGGACGGCTGCAGGATTGTAGTTTTGTGGTAGAAAAAAGGAAGATCATGGAAACACAGGAAGCACTTAATTACAAAAGAATAGCGGAGGCCATCGCCTTTTACCGGGCGAATTTCAAAGAGCAGCCTTCGCTGGAAGCGGTGGCGGAGCATATTCATTTGAGCCCTTTTCATTTTCAGCGGATGTTCAAAGAGTGGGCGGGGGTTACTCCCAAGCAATTCTTACAGTACCTGACACTGGGACACGCCAAGGAAATATTAAAAAGGGATAGTAGGACCACCTTATTTGATGCAGCCTTCGAAACGGGGCTCTCGGGGACGGGCAGGCTGCATGACCTCTTCATCAAGATCGAAGGCATGACGCCGGGCGAATACAAGAACGGCGGTGAGGCGCTGGATATCCGCTACAACTTTGCGGAGTGTCCATTTGGCCTGCTGCTAGTGGCTTCTACGGATAAGGGTATCTGTTACCTGGCCTTCGCTGACGAAGGAAGGAGTGGGGCTTTGCAGACGCTGAAGGAGCAGTTCCCCCGGGCCCGTTACACGCATAGCGGCGATCCGCTGCAGGAACAGGCTTTGTCTATTTTCTCACAGGACTGGAGCCAGCCTGGGGCCATCAAGCTGCACCTGAAGGGTACAGCTTTTCAGCTCAAGGTGTGGGAGACTTTGCTGAAGGTTCCAATGGGCGACCTGACGACCTATAGCCGGTTGGCAGAAGGCATCGAAAACGCGGGTGCGGTGCGGGCAGTGGGGACGGCGGTGGCGCATAACCCCGTTGCTTTTTTGATCCCTTGTCATCGGGTGATCCGCAGTGATGGGCAGACGGGCGAATACCATTGGGGGAGTACGCGTAAGAATGCGATGATCGGCTGGGAGGCGACGAGGGTGTATGAGCGGGATCGGGCTTAGCGAGGGTGGAGGCGGGGTTTTGCGTATATTTGAGGGGGACTCCTACCCTGCTGGAACAAAATCATGACCAAGTGAAGTACAATTGTATCATTGTTGATGACGACGAAATCGACCGGCTGACGACCCTTTCCTTTGCGCGGCGTTATCCTTTTCTGAATATTACGGGTATCTATGCTTCTTCGTCCGCTGCCATGGACCGAAGCGAGGAGGAAATAGCGGTGATGTTACTGGATATCGATATGCCCGGTATCAGCGGGTTGGAGTTCCGGCGGCGCATAGGAAATGTGCCGGCCTGCATCTTTATCACTGCACATACTGAATATGCCGTGGAAAGTTTTGAGTTGGCGGCCCTGGATTTCCTGGTGAAGCCGCTGGACGGTAAGCGATTTGACATCGCCATGAGGCGGCTGGAAGAATACCTGGATACCCGCCGGAAGGCGGAGTTGTTCGAATACAGTTTAGGAGGCGACGTGTTGTACATCAAAGACGGCCACGAGCAGGTGAAGATCAAGCTGCATGAGGTCTTATACCTGGAAGCCTTGAAGGATTATACGAGCATCGTGACGACGGCCCGTAAATATTGCGTGTTGGCGACTATCGGGAATTTGTTGAAGGAGGAGGGGTTCCGGAGTTTTATCCGGGTGCACCGGAGTTATGCCGTGCAAAAGCATGCGATTGGCCGCCTGACCTCGCAGGAAGTGATCATTGGCGATGTGGCGCTCCCTGTAGGCAGGAGCTACAGGGATGGCCTGGACGATATCATCGGAAGATGAGCCTTTATTCCGTCCGTAGGCTTTTTGCGGGGTTCGATAAAGCCGCGCGGATGGACTGGTAGCTCACGGTGGCGATGGCGATGAGCAATGCCAGGCTGCCGGAGATCGCGAAGACGCCGAAGCCGATGGGTGTCCGGTAGTCATAGTCGCCGAGCCATTGGCGCATAGCATACCAGGAGAAGGGAGCCGCGATGGCGAAGGCCGCAAGTACCAACCAGACAAAGTCTTTTGCCAGCATGAACGTAATACCGGAGACGCTGGCGCCGAGGACTTTCCGGACACCGATCTCCCGGATGCGATTCTCGGCCATATAGGTAGCCAGGGCGAAGAGGCCCAGGCAGGAGATAAATATGGTGAGCCCTGCGAAGAGGGCTGCCAACTTACTGATCTGCTGTTCATCCTGAAATTTAGTGGCGTAGTCTTCATCGGCGAAGATCAGATCGGCGGGATACCGCGGGTTGTACTGTCGCAGGATCTGCTTTGTCTTGTCGATGTCCGCTGTCACTGAGTGTGCGGGATTCAGCTTGATATGGATGACCTGGAAGAATTCCTTCGGGCCTTGGATCATCATGGGTCCGATCTTAGTGAAAGGGGATTCGATAATGAAGTCTTTGATCACACCTACCACGTGCATGGTCTGGCTGTCGCGCCGGATATTCAGGCCGATAGGGTCTTTGACGCCCATCATTTTCACGGCGGTCTCGTTGAGCATGAGGGCCATGGTATCGGTGGGGAATTTGTAGACATCGATGTCGCGACCTGCGACGAGCGTGGCGCCCATGGTCTTGACGAAGTCGGCGTCACTGCCGAGGTAGACGAAGTCGATGCGTTTACCTTCTTCGTTGGCACCGTCCCAGGTATAACCCCATCCATCACTCCAATGCCGGGTGACTGGACTGTAAGACTTGCTGACGGAGATGGCGGCGCCGCTGCTCAGGAGATCATTGCGGATGGCCGTGTAGTGCTGTGGAATGTCGCCTTGCGTGAACGTATAGACGAGGTTGTGGCGATCGTAGCCGGCGTTGCGGCTCTGGGCGTATTCGATCTGCCTACGGATAACTAAGGTGCATATGATGAGGCCGATGGCAAAAGTAAACTGCAGCACTACGAGGGCCTTGCGGCTGGAGATGAGGGCATTGACCTTTCGGAAAGTACCTTTTAGTACTTTGACCGGCTGGAAGGACGAGAGGTAGAAGGCGGGATAGCTGCCGGCGAGCAGACCGCTGAACAGGATGAAGCCGATGGCGAAGGCCCACCAGCGTGGGTTGCTGTAGTCAATGACAAGTTGTCTGCCGATGAGTTGGTTGAAAGCGTCGAGGGCTAACTGGGTGATGATCAAGGCGAGGCCGAAGGAGAGGAAAGCGATGAGGATGCTTTCGCCGATAAACTGGGCGACCAAAGACCCTTTTACGGCGCCGACGACCTTGCGGATGCCGACTTCCCTGGCCCGGCGTTCGCTGCGGGCAGTGCTTAGGTTCATGAAATTGATGCAGGCGATGAGCAGGATAAAGCCGGCGATGATCATGAAGAGTTGGACGACCTTGATGCGATCGCCAACGAGCTGGCCATCCTCCGATCTGGAATAAAGATAGAGGCGGTTCATGGATTGGGAAAACAGCTGCGTCATTTCCTTGCGATCGGATCGATCGACGACGATATTGCTGATCTGGTTGTCGAGACCTGCTTGTGTGGCGCCTGGTTTTAACAGTACGAAGGTGTATACGGAGGTATTGCCCCAGTCGGCGTCGTCCCAGCCCAGCTGCTGGCGGAAGGACCAGGGCAGCAGGTAATTGAAGTTGAAAGCTGTGTTGGCAGGCAGATCCCGGAGGACAGCTGTGACGGTGAAGTCGGCAGTGCTGTCGATGCGAACGGTTTGACCGATGGGATCTTTATCACCGAAGAGGGCGCGGGCCATGTGTTGGGTGAGGACGATGTCTTTGGGTGCGTCGAGCGCGTGTGCGGCGTCTCCCCTGAGGACTGGGAAGTCGAAAAGACGCAGGAAGCTGCTGTCTGTAAAGGCGCCCTGGTTGCTGATGTGTGTTTCGCCCACGGAGGCTAGGAAGGTAACGCTTCTCCAGCGGGCCACGTCTTCGATGGCGGCAAAGTCTTTTTTGAGCACGGGTGCGAGGAGGGAGGCGGTATTTTCCCAGGCGTAGGGCTTGCCTTCGATCCTGGCGCGGCTATATATCTTGTAGAGGCGATCGGTTTTCGCATACCAGCGGTCGTAGGTGAGCTGGTTTTGGATCCAGAGGAGGATAAGCAGGGCACTGGCCATTCCGATGGCGAGGCCCGAGATGTTGATGGCAGAGAATCCCTTGTTGCGGTAAAGATTGCGGATAGCGATCTTGAAATAGTTGCGTAGCATGCGGGTGGTTTTGCGAATTCGATGCCAGAGTTTTCTGAATTGAGAATCAGTCTTTTGGCGCTTTTATTGAGTCGCCGGTGTTCGGGGACGATACAATGGGTGTCCGGTTTATTGCCGTACTCGGTTATTGCTGCACTTGGTTATTGCTGCACTCGGTTATTGGACACGCAGGGTTTTTACGGGTGACATATGAGCGGCTTTGAGGGCGTGGAAGCTGACGGTCAGCAGGGCGAGCGCGAGGCCGCCGGCTGTGGTGGCCAGGAATAGCCACCAGGGTTGGGACGCTCTATATTCATATTGTGACAACCAGCGATGCATGAACAATGCGGCGAGCGGCAGGGCTATGGCGCAGGCCAGGATGACGAGTCCGACGATCTCGGTGGTAAGGAGCCGCCAGATGCTGAAAACCGAAGAACCCAGCACTTTGCGGATACCGATCTCCCGGTTACGCTGTTCGGCGGTATAGGCGGCGAGTCCGAAGAGGCCGAGGGCCGAGATAAATATCGCGAGGATCGTGAAGGCGCGGGCGAGACCGTCGATCCGTTCTTCGTCGGCAAATTTTTGAGCATAGTCGCTGTCGACGAAGCGGTAGTCGAAGGGACTGGCAGGGTTGTATTTCCTAAAAACTTTTTCTATGGCGGTGAGGGCGGGCCGCATCGGTATCGTGGGTTGGAGGCGGAGGATGATATCGTTGAGTGATTTGTCGGGCGCGAGGAGGAAGAGGCCGGGCCGCACGCGTTGAAAAGGGGACGCGATGACCATGTCCTTTACGATGCCGATGATGGTATAGCGTCCGCCGTAGGCTTTGATGGGCTTGCCCAGCGGCTGGGCGAAGCCCATGAGCATTGCGGCGCTTTGATTGATGATGGCCTTGTCGGAGTCGGTGGCGTAGGTAGGGAGGAAGTCGCGACCGGCGATCAGTTCCCAGCCCATGGTATGGCCGTAATCGGCCGTGATAAGCACTCCCGTGAAGGAAGGCTGGGAGGTGGTGTCCAGTCCCTGCCAGGAGACGCCGCGCCCTGCTTCGGGGGACTCGGTGGCGGCTACGGAGGCTTCGGCCATATTGGTGACAACGCGGGTGCGGAGAAGATCGTCACGCAGGGCGTTGAATTGTGCGTCGTAGAGGTTGCTGGTGTTCTTGCCGATGTTGAGGAGGCCGTCGCGGGAGAAGCCGATGGGGCGGTCGCGGGCGTAGTCGATCTGCCTGCCGATGAGCAGGGTGGCGATAACGAGGCTCGTAGAGACGGTGAATTGCACGACGACGAGCACCTTACGGTACAGGCCTGTTCCGCGGACGAACCCGCGGATCGGGCTGAAGCCGGAAAGAAAGAAGGCGGGGTAGCCGCCCGCGAGCAACGCCGTGACGGCAATAAAGGCCAGCGTGAGTATGGCAAAGAGGGGGTCGGTCCAGGGAATAGTGAGGCGTTTGCCTGCGAGCTCGTTGAAGAAGGACAGGGACAGCTGCACGATGCCGAGCGCGAAGATGGATGCAAGGGTTGTCATGATAAGGGCTTCGCTCAGGAATTGGGCGATGAGCTGGTAGCGCAGGGAACCGCTGACCTTACGCACGCCGACTTCTTTTGCGCGGCGCTGGCTGCGGGCGGTCGCGATATTCATAAAATTGATACAGGCCAGCAGGAGCACGAAGGCGCCGATACCGGCGAAGAGGCGAACGACGCCGATGCGACCGCCGGCGGCCATACCGTTGACGAATACCCCATAGAGGTGCCAGCTGCGCATCGGGTGGAGGAAGATGGTCTCGCCGCTTACTTTGGTATGCGTGGTCATGAGGGAAGCGATGTTGCGGTTGACGGTGGCGAGGTCGGCGTGGTCGTTGAGCTGGACATACAATTTCCAGCCGTGGGAAGTCCAGTCCGAGCTGTAATCCTTGAGCCAGGCCATCTCGTCGATGGCCTTGTCGAGGGACAAAAAGATCCTCACATTGTGGAAGGTGGAGTTGGCCGGCAGGTCTTCGAAGACGCCGCCGACTTTGACTTGTATAGTATTATCGACGCGAACGATCTGGTTGATGGGGTCGGCTTTTCCGAATAGGCTAGTGGCGAGGCTTTGGGCGATGAGCACGTTGGAGCGATCGCGGAGTGCGTCACGGGTTCCGCGGACCATGGGAAGGGTAAGCATATCCGGTAGATCTGGCTGGACCCAGGAGCCGGGCTGGGCGATGGATTTTTCGCCGGCGGTGAGGATATGCCGGAAGTCGGGCCAATAGAGTGCGACGCGGCTGAAGTCCTGGCGTTTACGTAGCTCGGCGGCGAGGGGGATGGGCAGGAGTTCGCTGGTGGTGATGCCGCCATCTGCTGGTTGGTTGTCCATGACCTGGGCGATACGGTCGTAGTTTTGGTGGATGGTATTGAAGGTCAGTTCGTCACGGACCCAGAGGGTGATGAGGAGAGAGACGGCGGCGCCTGCGGCGAGGCCGGAGAGGTTGAGCAGGGTATAGAGGCGGCTGTTTAGGCTATAACGCCAGGCGGTCGTGAGCCAGGATCGGAACATGTCGGTGGTTTTTTGATTGGTCGGCGTGCCGTGGGATTTGTTACATCCTGCCGCGATTTTAATCGGTGCGGAGGACGAGGGCCGGGTTGCGGAGGGCGGCGCGGATGGCCTGGAAGCCTACTGTGCCGGCGGCGATGAACAGGGAGACCAGGCCTGTCAAGGGAAAGATCCACCAGTTGAGGTCGACGTGATAGGGGATGTCATTCAGCCATTGCCGCATGAACCACCAGGCGACCGGCGAGGCGATGGCGAATGCGATGAGTACGAGGACGAGAAAGTCTTTTGAGAGGAGGGCGGTGAGCCGCATGATCGAGGCGCCGAGGATCTTTCGCACCCCTATTTCGCGGAGGCGGGATTCGGCCATATAGGCGGAGAGGCCGAAGAGGCCCAGGCAGGAGATAAATATGGCCATGCCGGCGAAGAGGGCGGCCAGGTCGCCGAAATGTTCCTCGTTCTGAAATTGTGCCGCAATATACTTATCGCCGGAAAAATATTCGAAGGGGTAGTTGGGGTTGTATTTTTCGAAGATGGCCTGTAGCTTTTTGAGATTGGTTTCCTTGTCGTTTTGGTCGTTGAGACGGAAAGAGATGGTGCCGAACCAGGACGTGGGACCTTGAACAATGATCGGCACGATGCGATTGAACATCGAGCCGGTGACAAAATCGTTGATCACGCCTACGACATGCAGGCTGAGGCCGTTGGTGCGGACGATCTGGCCGATGGGGTTGGCGAAGCCCATGTTCCTGGCGGCTGTTTTGCTGAGGAGGAGTGCGGCGGAATCGGAGGGGTATTTTTCCGCATCGATGTCACGGCCGGCGAGGAGATGGAGGCCCATGGTGCTGGTGAAGTGTCTGTCTGTGCGGTACTCGGCGAAGTACATTTGCTGTCCGGGTTTTTTACCCGTCCAGTCGTAATCGTCGCTCCAGGTCCAGAGCTCGCTGATGGGTGAATTGGTGCGGGTGATGTCGGTGACGATGCTGTTGCCCAGCAAGGCTGTGCGGATCGCGGTATAATTTTTTTGGATATCGCCTTTGATATAAACGAATCCCAGTCCTTTTTTGTCATAGCCTGAATCGCGGTTCCAGACGTAATTGAATTCGCGGTAGATGACGATGGTACAGATGATAAAGGTGATGGCGAAGGCGAATTGGAAGATGACGAGGATGCGGCGGGGTGTCACCAATGCATGGATGGTCTTGAAGTGGCCCCGGAGGATGTTGACCGGCCGGAAGGCGGACAGGTAGAAAGCCGGGTAGCTGCCGGCAAGGAGACCCGTGAAGGCGATAAAACCTCCGCCGGCGAGCCAGAACCAGGGCTCGCTGTAGGGAATGGTCAGGTCCTCCATAACGAGTGTTCGGAACCAGGGCAGTGCCAGGGCCACGATACCGAGTGCCAGGATGCCGGCGAGGACGGCGATCATTACGGACTCACCGAGGAAGCGGCCGATGAGGGAGCCCCTCCCCGCTCCCACCACTTTGCGGATGCCCACTTCACGCGCGCGACGGATGCTGCGGGCGGTGCTGAGGTTCATATAATTGATGCAGGCGATCAGCAGGATGAAGGCCGCGATAACGGCGAGCATACGGACGAAGTTGATCTCACCGCCCGTGGCTTTGCCATCCACCCAATTGGAATAGAGATGCCATTTGCGCATGGGGTGGAGGAATATTTCAGAAGTCACCTCAGGCGCGTGCTCGTGCACGATCATCCGGATGTTTTTGTTGGCTTCGGTCTCGGTGACGCCCGGCCGAAGCAGGACGTAGGTAGCGATCGTAGGCTTTTTCCAGTCATTGATGTCCCAGTGTACTTCGTTGGTGTAGGACCAGGGGACGAGGTATTCGAAGGTGAACTCCGTATTGGGCGGCTGGTCCTTCATGACGGCGCTGACGACAAAGCCGGCCGTGCTGTCGATCTTTATTCTACGGCCAAGGGCGTTGGAGTCGCCGAAGAGTTTTTTTGCCAGGCGTTCGGTGAGTACGATGTTACGGGGTCCGTTGAGGGCGGTGGCAGGGTCGCCTTTCAGAAGCGGGAAGGTGAAGAGTTTGAAGAAACCGGGATCACAGAGATAGCCCTGCGTCTGGACGTGTTTGTCGCCCGCCGTGAAGATAAAAGCTCCGACCCAGTTCATGCGGACGGTGGTTTCGATCTCGTGGGAGTAGTTGGCGGCGAGGACTGGCCCCATGATCTGGGGAGTCCTGCCCTGGATGCCAATATGCTGCCCATCGTAGAGGCCGCGGCTGAGCGCTTGGTAGACACGGTCACGGTTTTTGTGGAACTGATCGAAGGTGAGTTCGTTCCTGATCCAGAGCAACAGCACGATGGCGCTGGCCAGGCCGATGGCGAGGCCGGAGATATTGATAGCGGAGAAGCCTTTGTTGCGATAGAGGCTGCGCCGGGCGATCTTGAAATAGTTGGCGAGGAGGTCAAGGGAGACCCGGGAACGGCCCCGGCGACGGCCGACGATGGGCCAGGCTTCGGCGGCTGGCGCGTCGGTGGTGGCCTGCGCGGTATCGCGGAGGGCCATGCGGGTGAGGTGGCGCCGGAAGGCGGCTTCGCTGTCTGCTTCAGCTTTGTGTCCGTCTTTGCCTTCGTCTTTGCTATGTTGGTTCCAAAGATCGGTCAGCACCTGCAGGGAATAGGTGCTTTCAGGATGGTCCTGCTGGTAACGGGCGAGCTCGACGAGCTCTTCCGAAGTCGCTTCGCCAGACAATTTGCGCGCCATTAATAGGTATAGCCGATCCTGTTGATCCATGAGCGGAGCCCGTTCGTTTTAATAAAGATCGGATTTATCGGGTTATCGTTGCTTTTAGGGGGAAAAATGGGGGTATTTAGGGAAAGGCGAACACAGAAGGGTCGATGGGTTGGCGGCTGACGGATGTCGCGGTATAGCGGAGGGTCTTTTTGCGACAGGTGTACTCATAGCGGAGGACGAGACCGGGGACGCCCGAAAAAGCGGGCTCGAGCGCCAGGACGGGCTTTTTGATCGCGGGCGTATACCAGGCTATGATCTGCCGGCCATTGTTGAGGGAAATGAGCGCTTTTTTGCAGGTATAGCCCAGGATTGTGGTGGTATCGGGAGTCAGGTCATAGGTGGCACCGGCGTACTGGAGATTGTTGGCGGACCATTGACGCGAAGTCAGGATCCTTTTTGTCTTTTTGTTAGTGGACTCGTTCAGCAAAATGATGTGTCCACTATCCCCGGACAGGACAATGCTTTGGATGCGCATGAGGCTGGCCAGCCTGAGTCTTTCATTGTTCCGTTGCAGAAATATGGTTTCGATACCTCCGCTATAAGTCTCCCCGATGCCGGTATTGCTTCTTTTTGTGAGAATTGTCAGCGCATAAGAAACCGTCAGATCGCCGTTGGCCGAATGGGGGGATGGGAGGGCTGTGGCGGGGAGGCTGGCCGGTGTCGGGCTGGCATGTTTGCCAAAGGAGAACAAGGGCGGGAAGAGGAATTCCGCGAGGTCGATCGGATCCAGTGGATTGGAGAAGCGGCTGCCGTCAAATTGTTTTTCGTCGTCTGTCTTCCATTTTTCCAATCTTTCTTTTGTCTTTCTGGCCTTGCGGCTTGGCATACCGTTGGACCTGGTATCATACAGGTCCCTGATCATACCGGTCATCACGGGAGAGAGGGCGATGTTGGTATACTGATCCAGTCGTATTCGGAGACTGGCGTCGCGTTTGTTGTTGATACGATTTTTAAGTGCCGGATATTTATAACTGATAAGCGTCGTCAGCGGGTTGTTGTCTACGAGTGAAAAACTAGAGCCATCGATGGTGAGGGCAAGCGGCAGCCCCTGGTCTGTAGAGGAGACCGAAGCGGAGGAATCGGTTGCATTACCAGATGCGGCAATGGCGGGTCCGGTTTGTGAGGCGGTCGAGCCGGGGCTCGATGCGACACCGGGTTTTTCGGTGTGTATGTCGTGGGTACGGGCTTTTGTGATCGGATCGGTATGAGGGGTGCGATCAACAACTACGCCGATCAGGATGAACAGGAGGCAGGCCGCCGCGGCGACATAAGGAAGAAAGCCTCTCACCTTGCTACGCTTGGGTTGCATGTCGGGCTTTTGTTGTAGGGTGGCGGCTTTCACGGCTGACCATAGAAAAAGGGGTGGGGTCAGGGGATGGTCCTGTAGTTTGGAGAAACCGGTCCTGTCCGCTTCATCCGCCGGATGCAGGATTTTGAGCAGGTCGTCGAACATCTCCGCGGGAGGAGACATTTGATGATCCTGCAAACGGCGCCATATGTCGGAACGATTGTCCATTAGTTCTTTGTCAGCATTTTTTGCAGCAAAACCCTTGCCCTGAATAATTGTGATCTGCTACCTTCTTCGGAAATATTGAGCAGCTCCCCTATTTCCCTGTGGCTGTATCCTTCCACGAGGTATAGGTTGACCGCGGTGCGGTAGCCATCAGGTAACTGACGGATATAACCGATGAGGTCGTCGTTTGTGAGCTTGTCATAGCCTGTGAGGTCATCGGAGGCTTTGTCGACTCCATCAGGCAGGGCAGGCATAAGCTGGTTCCTTTTTTTGATGCCGTCGATGCAGCCGCTGACGAAGATGCGTCTTGCCCAACCTTCGAATGAGCCCTCTCCGCGAAAGGAAGAGAGGTGCCGGTAAAGCTTGACAAAACTTTCCTGGAACCAATCGTTCGCGTCCTCGGTATTACCGGCATAACGAAGGCAGAGACTATACATTTTTCCTGCGATGGCGTCATATATCTGTTGGAAAGACCGGTCATCTCCTCTCGATGCTTTCTCTACCAAGACTTCAAAAACGGGGTTCGCGTTGCGTGTAGGATCCATTGGCAAATATTTCCGACACTATGACAGCAACCATTGACGAACCGCTGCTGCGGCCAATCGCCCGGTCCTGTAGTATTAATTCGACACCGGTACGCAAATATATATTTGTCAGTTCATTGCGAGCCAAATAAAAAATAAAATAATATTTCTTTTTTTAAGAGAAACGAAAAGTGCTGTTCGAGAGTCTATTCTGTGAAGTATAGCATAGTGTAAAATTACCAGTAATTATATGAGAAGAATTTTCTTTTTGGCATTAGCAATAATGGCACAGGCAAGTTATGCCCAGGTTAAACCGTCATTGATCGGGTTTAGTGCGAATGTGGTTGACTTCACGGGCAATGGGGCTTTTAACGGCAAGTACGATCCCGGGTTTTCTGTGATGTATTGGAAGGGCTTGAGCAAGGTCATCGATTTTTCCGTCCGCTACAATGGCTTTTTTTCGGAATATGCGCGGAGTTCGGAGAACAATACATCACAATATTTCAACGAGTTCGAAGCGTCGCTGCATCTGAGGCCGATGAGTGACATCCACACCCTTTCTCCATTTCTGTCTGCAGGCGTCGGGGTCGGGTATTATGGAGGTAAATGGGCGCCATATGCGCCGCTTGGCGGCGGGCTGCAGCTCAGGCTGGATGAGAGCAACTACATTTTCCTGCTGGCCAATTATCGGGTGAGCATGCAGGGTGCAGATCTCGACAACAATATGTTCTATTCGATCGGATTTACGGAAGCTATCGGTCATCCAAAGCCGAAGGTTGTGGTGCAGGAACTGCCGCCGCCGCCCGTGGTCGTCGTGCGGGACAGGGATGGAGACGGCGTCCCCGATAGTGTAGACGAGTGTCCGGATGTAGCGGGACCTGCTGCCCTGCATGGATGCCCGGATACCGATGGGGATGGCATTCCCGACAAGGACGACAAATGTCCTACGGTCAAGGGTGTGGCCCGGTACAACGGCTGCCCGATCCCCGACTCGGATGGGGACGGCATCAATGATGAGGAGGACAAATGTCCGAACGTAGCCGGCGTGGCCCGGTACCAGGGCTGCCCGATACCCGACAGGGACGGCGATGGGGTGAACGATGAAGAGGACAAGTGTCCGGATATCGCCGGCGATCCTGCCAATCATGGTTGTCCGATCGTAAAGGAAGAAGTCAGGAAACGAGTGAACTTTGCGGCGCAGCATATCTTCTTTGCAACGGCCAGTTCTGTCCTGCTGAAAAAGTCCTTTGTCGGACTGGATGTCGTCGCTGGCCTAATGAGCAATGACCCGGCATTGAAATTATACATCGATGGATATACGGATAATACCGGCAGACCGGATAGGAACCAGGTGTTGAGCGAGCATCGTGCAGCCGCGGTACAGAAGTATTTTGCTAGTAAAGGCATAGCCGATAACAGGATCGTTTCGGCGGGTCATGGTGATGCGGATCCTGTCGCCGACAATAAGACCGTTGCGGGCAGGGCTAAGAACCGACGCGTCGTTATGAAGCTCGACTATCAATAGTGTAATCCCCTAAATTCAATAAACTATGGAAATGGACGACGATGAGTTCTCCAAAGAGGAGACTTTGCTGAGCGAGCTTGAAAAACGGAATATCAAGGCTTTTATGCGCCTGTACAGAGACTATGGCGAGGACCTGTTGATCTTTGCCTATGGTCACCTCAATGATCGCAGGCTTGCTGTGAGAACCGTAGATGAGTTTTTTGCGGACCTCTGGGCTGTGGTCCAGTTTACGGAGATCAAGCCGCCTATTTATAAATACCTGCTGGAGCAATTGCAGGGAATTTGTGAAAAAAAAACATGAGAACATGAAAAAATTCTATTTGTTGGCGGGGTTGGGTGTCGTTTGGGGGCAGGTGCTTTTCGCGCAAGCCTATGTCGGGCAGGTTGAAAAACGAAATGTCAGCCAGGCCGCGGCGGCGATACGACTGCCTTTTGGAGAAGGGGCTGTAGAAGATGCGTTAAAAGCCTATTTTTCCGGCAAAGGGTATAAGGCTTCGGACGCACGTGGCTGGATCCTC
>Ga0302325_10006237_pt1 | contig 26866 bp, 26 predicted proteins | sample Palsa_T0_2_FD_201948 | JGI IMG/M metagenome (GOLD analysis project Ga0302325, IMG submission 201948) | Peat permafrost microbial communities from Stordalen Mire near Abisko, Sweden - Palsa_T0_2 | ecosystem: Environmental > Terrestrial > Soil > Palsa > Peat permafrost | place: Sweden: Abisko... | reverse complement strand
CACGCGCCAATGGCGGGGGCCAGCAGAGCAAGACAGGCGAGGCCTTGCACTATGCGAGCAAGGCCTGGCGGCAAGCTATGAGAACGGCGAAGTTGGCGGGTAACCGTGGAAAGCATCTTTGAAGACTAGCCTACACGCAGCCATCCATCGAGAAGCTTTACTTCGGTGCTGGAGCTACCGGACGAGGCCGTTGCGGGCTTGCCGGAGCAGTCTTTGCCGCGCCACTCGCAGCTGGAGCAGCCACTCCTGACTGCGCGTTGTAAGCCTTCACCAGCGCATCGGTAATATCCAGATTCGCCGCCGCATACCAGATCACGGGAGCCTCGTTGGTGCCGCGGTCGATCACCATCGCATAGCCGTGCTGCTGCGCGTAGGTTTGCAGAAACGTGTACATCTTCTGCGCCACATTCTGGAAGACCTGCTGCGAGTCGGTCTGCGAGTCGGCTTTGAAATCGTCCGCATCGCGCTGAAGCTGTTTTTCCTTGGTGCTGAGCGTCTGTTCGCGGTTCGCCCGCTCCGTATCGCTCAGCTTGTCGCCGGCGGCCTGCAACTGCTTTTGCAGTTCGGTGACCTCGTCGTTGAGCGACTTGATCTGTGCCTGGCGCGGCGCGTACTTGGTCTGCAGAGCGTTCAGTTCGCGCTGCGCCTCGGCGGTTTGCAGCACGGCTGCGTTGAAGGCCACGGTTACCGTGCCCGCCGTCGCAGGCGAGCTCGCCGGCGCGCCCATTGGCTCCTGGGCGAATAGAGCAGTCGAAAAAGCCACGGCAAAGAGCAGGGTAGAAATCCATACAAAACGCTTCATCGTCAATCTCCGGTTGTGTTTGGTCAGGCAATTGAGGTAGATATTCTTTGTCTTGGACGAAATTTTCCTCAAATCGCAACCATTCGCCCATACATTCCAGCCAAATTACCCACAGAACGGCCACGCCGAGGTGCGCTTCTGTGGGAATCGAATCTCCGGGACGCTGCGGTATCCTCTGGTTGGGTGGTGTCCGGGGAGACAGCGAAGAGGTCGCCGCTGCCGGCCCGCACTTGTCCCAGCTTTGACCATGACCCATATCCCATGACCCATATCTCCGGCCGAGAGTGGCAGATCGTTTCGGTAGCTGCGGGCGCGGCCTTGGCCGCGGGAGCGGCGCTCTGGCTGCTGACCCGCAAGCGCCCCACCGCCGACGAACTCGAAGAAGAACGCCGCCAGACGCTGGTCAACTTCGGCCGCATCGTCGACGGCATGCTGCTCGACAGCTTCCAGATCACCGAAGACGAATCCGGCGCCGTGCGCGACATGCTGCTCTACCAGTACGAAATCTCCGGCGTCACTTACGAATGCTCGCAGGACATCACGTTGCTGGCCTCAATCCTGGACCCCGCCAGCGTCAAAGTCGGGATGCCCTGCTCGATTCGCTACCAGCCCGGCAGCCCGGAAAACAGCATCCTGGTAGCCGAGCGCTGGAGCGGCCTGCGCGACGGCGTGCCGGTGATATGGATTTCTCCGCCAGACACAGAGCGCAAGACCGCATCCGTAAATTCAAGTCATTGAAATCGAAGTAGAAGCGCCTTTGCCGTTTGCGCTCCAACGCGAATAGACTTGAACTATGCACGTTCATGCCGCACCGGCGGGCCCCGGCGCGAAGAAGACAAGTCGAGTGCTGTGGTTTTCCATGCTGGCGACGCTCGTCTATGTGGCGTTGACCCTTTTTGCCGGACTGCGCGCCCACTCGCTCGCGCTCCTCTCCGAAGCCGGCCACAACATGTCGGACTTTCTGGCCCTGGCGCTTTCCTTCGTCGCCGTCTACTTTCAGACGCGCCCGCCCACCAGCCAGAAGACCTTCGGCTACCAGCGCGCCGGCGTCCTGGCCGCCTTCCTCAACGCCGCCACGCTCATCCTCATCTCGCTCTGGATCGGCGTCGAGGCCATCCATCGCCTCAGCGCTCCAGTCGCCGTCCAGCCGCGCCTGATGATGGTGGTGGCCGCAGCCGGCGTAGTGATGAACGGCGTCATCGCCGCCCTGCTCTGGGGCGTCGCGCGCGACGTCAACATGCGCAGCGCCTTCATCCACATGGCTGGGGACACGCTCTCAACCGCCGCAGTCATCGCCGGCGGCGCGGGCATCCTCTTCACCGGCCAGAACTGGATCGACCCGGTGCTCTCGCTCATCATCGCCGCGCTCATCCTATGGAGCTCCGCCGACATCGTGCGCGAGACGCTCAACATCCTTCTTGAAGGCACGCCGCGCGGCATGTCCCTGAGCAAGATTCGCGCCCGCATGGAGTCCGTCGAGGGCGTCATCAACGTCCACGACCTGCACGTCTGGAGCCTCGGCTCGCAGTCGCACGCCCTGGCCTGCCACGTCCAGATCGACGACATTCCGCCTTCCGAGAGCAACTGCATTCTGCTCAAGATCAATGCACTGGCCAAGGAAAACTTCCACATCCACCACACCACCATCCAGTTCGAGCACGCCAACTGTGAAGTCATTCATGGCTGCGTGGTGCCCATCAGCGAGATGGCCGCCGAATCGGACCACGATCATCATCACCACAGCCACGTCGGCCATTCGCACTAGATCGCGTTGGGTGCCCCATCTTCACCGCCCTCGTTTGGCTGTTAAGGTGGGATCGGCATAAGTCTGCCATGCTACTCTGACCTCCTATCCGGAGGTTTCCGCTTTTGTTGCCCAAAATTCTTCTGTCGTTCATCCTGATTTCAAGCCTCGCCCGCCCTGTTCTGGCGCAGAATTCCCCATCCTCAGCACAGCTCGATGCCATCTCCGGCGAATACACCAATGCCGCCGACCCGGAATCTCCGCTAAGCTTCTACGCCAAAGACGGCAAGCTCTACACCGAGAGCGAGCGCGAGATTCCCACCGCGCTGAAAGCAGAATCGCCCACCGAATTCTCGCTTCCCGACAACTCCCATACCGTCTATCGCTTTACGCCGGCGTCCACCGGCAACACCCTGACCATCACCCAGCGCGATCAACCGGCGATTGAGTTTCGCCGCGCCGGCGATGCCGTCCACCACATCTTTCATCACTACGAGCGCCGTGAAGAGATGATCCCGGTTCGCGATGGAGTGAAGCTGCATGTTGTGATCTTGACGCCCACCGACATTCCCGGGCCGCTGCCGATCCTCATCCAGCGCACGCCTTACGGAGTCGATGGAACCTCCGAGAGAAGCTTTTTCGCGCTGCGGCCTGAGCTGGCGCGCGCCGGCTACATCTACGTAGGCGCGGACATTCGCGGCCGCTTCAAATCCGAGGGCGAATTCGTGATGATGCGCCCGCTCGCCGATCACACCGCCAAGCCTGCCGGCGCCCCGGCCGCCGCCTTGACGGACGAGAGCACCGACGCCTACGACACCATTGACTGGCTCCTCAAACACGTTCCCAACAACAACCGCCGTATCGGAGTCATCGGCACCAGTTACCCTGGATTTCTCGCCATGATGGCCGGCATCGATCCCCATCCGGCCGTCAAAGCCATCTCCCCGCAGGCCCCGATGATCGACACCTGGATGGGCGACGACTTCTTCCACAACGGCGCCTTCCGCCAGACCTACGGCTACGACTATGCGCTGGGCCTCGAATCCAGCAAGGAAAGTACCGACGTGGACTACGGCAAAGGTGTCGACGGCTACGATTACTTCCTCAAGCGCGGTTCGTTTGTCGAAGACATAAGGCAATCCGGCGTGAAGATGAAACTGCCCACCTGGCAGGCCTTCATGGAGCATCCCACATACGACAGCTTTTGGCATTCTCGCGCGGTCGAATATCACCTGAACCAGGTCACCGTACCCACGCTCACCGTCGGCGGCTACTACGACCAGGAAGATATGTGGGGACCGCAGGAAGAATACGCAACCCTCGAACCCCACGACAGCAGGCATGAGAACTTTCTGGTTCTTGGCCCGTGGCGGCACGGCTCATGGGCGTTGTCCTCGCGGCACCTCGGCGCCTTGCAATATGGCGAATCCATCGGCAACGAATACCGCGCGCAGATCGAGGCCAAATTCTTCGCGAAATATCTGAAGGATGAGCCCGGCTTCGATTTGGAAGACACCGCCAGCTTCCAGACCGGCTCCAACACCTGGAGGCGCTACGCCCACTTCCCGCCGGCCGAGGCCAAGAGCACCGCGTTTTCGCTCTGCGGCACGGGAACCATCGCTATAGGCTCAAACTGCGAAGCCGGCAAACTAAGTTACGTCGCCGACCCTGCCAATCCAGTGCCCTACCGCCATCGCCCCATTCAACCGACGTATGGCGACGGATCGAAGTGGGGCACATGGATGGTCGAAGACCAGCGCTTCGTCACCGATAGAAAAGACGTCGCAGTTTGGCGCTTGCCCGTCCAGATCAATGACCTCACCATCACCGGCGAAGTCGTCGCCGACATCTTCGCCTCGACCACTGGCAGCGATGGAGATTTCGTAGCCAAGCTCATCGACGTGTATCCAGATGACGACCCCGATCCAGCCATGCGCGGCTTCCAACTCATGACCAACATGGAAATCTTCCGCGGGCGCTACCGGACTGGATTCGACCAACCCGAAGCGCTCAAGCCCGACGAAGTCAACGAGTTCAAGTGGAGCTTGCACGGCGTGGACCACGTCTTCAAAAAAGGTCACACGGTCATGGTCGAAATACAGAGCACCTGGTTCCCGCTCTACGACCGCAATCCCCAAACCTTCGTCCCCAACATCATGACCGCCAAACCCGAAGACTATAAAGCCGCCACCATCTCCATCTACGCCGGCGAGAAGCACGACTCAAAACTGATCTTGCCGGTGATAGCGCAATGAGACGGCGAATCCGTCGCCTCATTGCCAGTCCATGGGCATTTTTCGTAGAACCTGATCCGATATAAACTAACTCACAGTTACAGAGGAGTTCGTATGAAGTTAGCAGAGGCGCTCGCCGAACGGAGTGAGTGTCAGACCAAACTCGAAGAAATCAAGAAGCGGCTTGCAAGGTCCGCGCGCGTGCAAGAGGGCGAACAGCCTGCGGAGGATTCTACTGAATTGCTCAGCGAATCCGAGCGGGTTTTCAGCCGACTTCTCAACCTGATTTGCGCAATTAACCGGACCAATGCACAAACGGCCTTCGACAACGAGCGAACCATATCCGACGCAATTGCCGAACGAGACATGACGGGAAAGAGACGCGACTTTCTAGCCAGCGTGGCTGATGCAGCAAGCACCCGACAGGATCGCTATTCCAAGTCGGAAGTGAAGTTTGTAGCAACCGTCTCGATTTCACAGTTACAAAAGCAGGTCGATCAACTCTCCAAACAGTTCCGCGAGTTGGACACTCGCCTACAGGAACTGAATTGGCAGACAGAACTGGCGTGAAGTAGTTGGTAGTCGTCTTGTCGAAGCGAGCACAAGCCTCGCCGGGGGCAAATCCGGCATCTGGTGACCCTGATGAGCCAGGGTCTGTGGGTTCGACCCCCTAATGTACAGCGTAGGCTCCGTACAGTCACAAAGGTACAGCGCACACTCACTGTTCACTACCATGTGCTGATCGACAGAACGATGAGGGTGGGTACGGGGACAACTTCACAAAGCCAAGGCCACCGGAATTGACACGTGACCCGTGCGCACATATCCTGCGCATATGGCAAACCTGACTCTCTCTGTCGACCAGCAGCTTCTGGACAAAGTTCGGAAACGAGCTCAGGCACTTGGCACATCCGTCAACCAGATGGTGCGCGACTATTTCACAAGCGTTACCGGAGACGACAATCTCGAAGCCGATCTTGCCTTTTTCCGGCAGACCTCAGGACAAGGCACACCTGACCCCGACTACAGGTTCAATCGCGACGAAATATACGAAGAGCGTTTCCAGAACTATGGCAAATCCTAGCGTATTTTTGGACGCGAACGTTCTTCTCTACACAGATGATCCGCGCTACCCGGAAAAGCGAGAGATTGCTGTCAGGCTTGTTGAGCAGCACGTTACGCAAAAGACAGGCGCCGTTTCCTTGCAGATTCTTGGAGAATATTTCCATAACGCACGTCGCAAGATGAATCTAGACGTTCGGCTTGCAAGGCAGCGCGTTACATTTTTCTCTCGGTTGCTGCGGTTTCAGCCGAATCTCAACGATGTTTTCGCAGCTATAGACCTCCATCAATTTCACCATTTCCGGTATTGGGATGCGATGATTGTCCACTCCGCAGTGCAATGCGGATGCCGTATCCTTTACTCCGAAGACATGCACTCCGGGCACATAATCGATAACCTGAAAATTGTGAACCCCTTCGTTTCGAGTCATTTCTAATTCTGAAGAATCGGAGTAGCATAGAATTAGTCAGATGGCCCTCCACCAGCCCATCCCGGCGCTTCTCTAGCGGCTCCCGCCGCCTACACTGCACCTGCGCCCATTTCCAGACATCTAATTCACTGGCAACAACCGGCCCCGTCGCGTGCCCCTATCCGCGCCAAGGCCAGAGCGAAGAGAGAAACGCAATGTTTGACCGTTTACAGCAAATGGAAGACCGCTACATCGAGCTGGGCAACCAGATGGCCCTCCCCGAGGTCCAGAACGACCGCGAAGCCATGCACAAGGCATCCAAAGCCCATCGCGATCTCGAAGAGACCGTCGAAAAATTCCGCGAGTACAAGCAGATCGCCAAGGGCGTCGAAGGCGCCAAGGCCATGCTCGCCGAATCCGATCCCGAAATGGCCGCGATGGCCCAGGAAGAGCTGGCCGAGCTCACTCCGCGCCTCGAAGAGATCGAAGCCGAGCTCAAGATCATGCTGCTGCCCAAAGATCCCAACGACGAAAAGAACGTCATCCTCGAAATCCGCGCCGGCACCGGCGGCGACGAGGCCTCGCTCTTTGTTGCCGAGGTCTTCCGCATGTACCAGCGCTTCGCCGAGCAGCACCGCTGGAAGATCGAAATCCTCTCCGAATCCGAGTCCTCCGTCGGCGGCCTCAAGGAAGTCATCGCGCTCATCGAAGGCGACCGCGTCTACTCGCAGATGAAGTACGAGTCCGGCGTCCATCGCGTGCAGCGCGTTCCCGCCACGGAAACCCAGGGCCGAGTCCACACCTCCGCCATCACCGTCGCCGTCCTTCCCGAGGCCGAAGAAGTCGACGTCAAGGTCGAGCAAAAAGACCTGCGCATCGACACCTTCTGCTCCTCCGGTCCCGGCGGCCAGTCGGTCAACACCACTTACTCGGCCATCCGCATCACTCATATCCCGACCAACACGGTCGTAAGCTGCCAGGACGAAAAATCCCAGATCAAAAACCGCGAAAAAGCCATGCGTGTTCTGCGTTCCCGCCTCTACGAAGTCGAAATGCAGAAGCAGCATGACGCCCTCGCCAAAGAGCGCAAGCAGCAGGTCGGCACCGGCGACCGCAGCGAGAAGATCCGCACGTACAACTTCCCGCAGAACCGCCTTACCGACCACCGTATCGGGCTGACCCTGCACCAGCTCGACATCATCATGACCGGCCGCCTGCAATCGATCGTAGACGCGCTCATCGCCGACGATCAGGCGCAGAAGCTCAAAGCCGACAACGACAAGGCCGCTTAACCAGATGACCCTCCGAGAAACAGTTGCGGCCGCCGAGGCAAAGCTGCTTGAGAGTCCGCATCCAGAGCGCGCGCGCCTGGATGCGGAGACGCTTGTGCTCCATGCCCTCTGTCAAGACCGGGCGTGGCTGCTGGCTCATTGGGACGACGAAGCAGAAGCATCCGGGGCTTGCGTCTACGACGAACTCGTCATGCGCCGCCAGACCGGCGAGCCCATCCAATACATCACCGGCTCGTCTGAATTCTTCGGCCTTCCCTTTTCCGTCGGCCCCGGCGTGCTCATTCCGCGCCCGGAAACCGAGCATCTGGTCGAAGAAGTAATTCGCCTGGCAGGCGAATGGAGCAACACGCCTCTGCGCATCGCGGATATCGGCACCGGCTCGGGAATCATCGCCGTCGCAGTCGCCCACGCGTTGCCGCAGGCTCAAGTTTCAGCCATCGATTCTTCCGCGCCAGCGCTTGCCATCGCCCTGGAAAACGCCCAGAAGAATCATCTTGAAGATCGAATCCAATTCTTCGAGGGCGACCTGCTGGCTCCGCTCGCCGGCCAGACCTTTCACATCCTCGCATCGAATCCGCCTTATATTCCGACGACCGATCGCGACTCGCTCTCCGTGGAAGTTCGCGACCACGAGCCGCACGCCGCTCTCTTTGCGGGAGAGGATGGCCTCGCGATTTATCGGCGTCTGATTCCCGAGGCCCATGCGCTGCTCGTCCCCGGCGGTTGGCTCGTCCTTGAGATCGGCTACGGCCAGCTGCAGGCCATCGAGCAACTGCTGCAGGCCAACAGCTACGGCGAGATCCACTTCGTTGCCGACTATCAGAGCATTCCGCGTGTGGCGGCTGGGCGGCGGCGCCTCGACGGCTCTATCGAATTGCGATAAGCAGGCCCGCGGCAAGGCTCATCGATTGCTGGTGCCCACTCGAGAAGTCGTATCCGTAGCTGGGCTCCAGATACCAGCCGAGCCTTCGTTTGGGCCGGGGCCAAAACATGAAGTCGAGAGCTGCCTCTCCTCCAATGGAATTGGTACTGACGCCGCCCTTGATCGTATGCGCCCATTCCGGCCCTATGCCGAACATGAACTCCGCCGTCTTGGACAAGGTGTACGGCTTCTTGAAGAGAAGATCGGTATCCCATTCCGTCTGGCCTCGGCGAAAAAAGGGCGTTACGCCCGCTTCGATTTCCAGCCATTCCTTGATCGGGGTCACTTCGACGGCCAGATTGGGCCCATAACTGGAACCGCCGTGGTTCAGCGGCCACTCGCTCGCGGCGCCAACTTCAACAATGGCAACTGGCTCTTTTTCCTTCTCTTCCACTTGGCCAAACACGCTACTGGCAAACAGAAGCGTGGCTAGCCAGACTAACGCTGCAGCTCTCATCGATGAACTACCCTTATCCAGCCTTAACCGAAATTTGTAGATGGTACGAGGAGAATGAAGCAGAACCGGCTTCACGTGGTTCGCTAAAGGATTGCCTCCAGCCCTTTGCGGCGGATGACGTTCAGCAGGGTGAGCGCCGGTCCAGAGGGCTTTTTCACGCCGCGTTCGAGCTGCGAAACATAGCCGGTGGTGAGGTTGAGAAAGCGGGCGAAGGCGGCTTGGCTCAGGTTGGCCTTTTCGCGAAGTGTGCGAATCTCATCGCCGGTGATGGGTTGGGCCACGCTCAGCGCCTTTGGCCCGAGATGGCGGAGGGTGATCTTCTCGTAGGTTGCGTCGTCCATGATGCCGATGCTGTGCAGGTCTTCCGCAGTCTCCAGCAAGGCTTCCGCCATTGAGCTAAGTTTTTTTGTGGTCATCGGGAATCTCCAGAATGCGTTCCGCTGCGACCGCTGCGTCTAATTGGTCATCCGTAGCCGCGAGCAGTTCCGAAGCAATGTCTTTCGCTGTTTTCAGATCTTCGGGACCTATGTTTTCCTGCTCACTCTTCGCAAACCCGAAGACGAAAATGGCCCGGTCATGGATTCGATAGGCGACGATCATGCGATAGCCGCCCGATTTGCCCTTGCCTGGACGTGCAACCCTTAGTTTGATGATGCCGCCGCCCAGGTCTGCGTCGATCAATCCGCGTTCCGCCCGCTCGATAGCTTCCCGCAAGGCTTCGTCGGACACGCCCTCGCGTCTGGCAAAACGTGCGAACCATCTGGTTTTGAAGGTTCGCATACGATCCGCCTAATACTTAGAACTATAGCACAATGAATTATATATTTAGGATGCTCCGCGATAAAAAAGAAAAAGGCCAGACCATCTAGTTGGATGGTCTGGCCTTCATTTTCGGATGCGGCGGGTGGATTTACGCCATCGCCTCTCTGCCCATCGATTCGAACCGCAGTTGGTTGCTATCGCGGTCTACATCGATCCTCACATGCGCGCCATGTTCGATCTCGCCGTTGAGGATCTTGATGGCCAGAGGGTCCTGCACCATACGCTGCAGTGCCCGCTTCAGCGGTCTCGCACCATAGGCTGCATCGGAGCCCGTGGCCAGGATGAGTTGGCTCGCCGGCTCTGTCAGTTCAAGCGAAATCGCGCGGCTTTCCAGCAGCTTCTGCACTTCGTTCAGCCGCATTTCGAGAATGTGATGCATCTGCGCCGAGCCCAGCGGTTTGTAGATCACAATGTCGTCGACACGATTGAGGAACTCCGGCCGGAAGTGCTCGCGCAGTACGCGCATCACTTCTCCTTGCGCCCGCTCGTAGTCGTGCTCGGTCTTCAAGAGGTCGCCCAGCAGCAGGTTCGCTCCCAGGTTGGAAGTCATGATCAGGACCGTGTTTTTGAAGTCGACCGTGCGGCCCTTGGAGTCGGTCAGGCGGCCGTCATCCATCACCTGCAAGAGCACGTTGAAGATATCCGGATGCGCCTTCTCGATCTCGTCGAAAAGGATGACGGAGTAGGGGCGGCGGCGGACGGCTTCGGTAAGTTGGCCGCCTTCGTCGTATCCGACGTATCCCGGAGGCGCGCCGATCAAGCGAGCCACGGCATGTTTTTCCATGTACTCGCTCATGTCGATGCGCACCATGGCCGCTTCGTCGTCGAAGAGGAACTCGGCCAGCGCGCGTGCCGTCTCCGTCTTGCCCACGCCCGTCGGACCGAGGAAGATGAAGCTGCCGATGGGCTTCTTTGGGTCTGCTAAGCCAGCGCGCGAACGCCGAATCGCATTGGCGACCGTGGTCAGCGCGGCATCCTGCCCGACCACGCGCTCGCGCAGCCGGTCTTCCATCTGGACGAGCTTCTTGACTTCGCCTTCCAGCATCTTCGAGACTGGAATCCCGGTCCACTTGCTCACGATCCCGGCGATATCTTCCTCGTCGACCTCTTCCTTGAGCAGCCGGTTATGGCTGATCGCATCCTGTTGGCTCAACTTCTCAAGCTCCGCCTGCATGCGCGGCAGCTCTCCATACTGGATCTGTGCAGCGCGGTCGAGCTGCCCTTTGCGGGTCTTCTCTTCGGCCTCGAAGCGCAGAGCTTCCATCTGCTTCTTGAGCTCGCTGATGCGCGTGATCGCGCCACGCTCCTGCTGCCAGCGGGCGCGCAGGCTGTTGATCTGCTCTTTAAGCGTGGATAGCTCACGCTCGATGACATCCAGGCGCGCCAAACTGTTGGCATCCGTCTCGCGCTTGAGGGCTGCGCGCTCGATTTCAAGCGAAGTGGCCTCGCGTTCGAGCTGATCTACCTCGGTAGGCACGGAGCCAATTTGGATGGCCAGCGAAGCCGCTGCCTCATCGACCAGATCGATGGCCTTGTCAGGCAAAAAACGGTCCGAGATATAGCGATGCGATAGCGTAGCCGCAGCCACAATCGCCGAGTCCTTGATGCGGACGTTGTGATGCGCTTCGTATCGCTCGCGCAGCCCGCGCAAAATGGCGATCGTGTCCTCGACGTTGGGCTCGCCGACGTAGACGATCTGGAAGCGCCGTTCCAGCGCCGTATCCTTCTCGATGTACTTGCGGTATTCGTTCAGCGTGGTTGCGCCAATCGCCCGCAGTTCGCCGCGCGCCAGCGCCGGCTTCATCATGTTGCTGGCGTCGATCGCGCCCTCAGCCGCGCCTGCGCCGACCAGCGTATGCAGCTCGTCGATGAAGAGAATGATCTGACCGTTGGACTCTTCGATCTCTTTCAAGACGGCTTTCAACCGGTCTTCGAATTCGCCGCGAAACTTGGCGCCCGCCAGCATGGAGCCGAGGTCGAGCGAGATGACGCGCTTGTCGCGCAGCAGATCCGGCACATCGCCGGAGACGATGCGCCGGGCGAGGCCCTCGACGATGGCTGTTTTGCCCACGCCGGGCTCGCCGATGAGCACCGGATTGTTTTTGGTGCGCCGGCTCAGCACCTGGATCAGGCGGCGAATCTCCTCGTCGCGCCCGATCACCGGATCCAGCTTGCCGCGCCGCGCCAGCTCGGTAAGGTCTTTGGCGTATTTTTCGAGCGCCTGGAACTTTGCTTCAGGGTTTTGATCTGTGACACGAGAGGCCCCGCGCACCGTCGTCAGCGCCCTCAGAATGGCGTCGTGCGTCGCGCCGGCGGCCAGCAGCGCATCCACTGCGGGATCGCCCTTTTCGCGGGCCAGGCCGAGCAGCAGATGTTCGGTCGAAATATATTCATCCTTAAAATTGGCCGCCTCGCGGAAGGCCTGTTCGACGGCCTTGTTGAGCCGGTTCGACAGGCCTGGCTGGCCCTGCGCGCCCGAGACGCGAGGCAGTTTCTCCTCGATCGCGTGCAGCTCGGCCTCCAGCCGCTCCACGGGAACGCCGATCTTTTCGAGCACCGGCAAAATCACGCCCTCGCGGTCGGCAATCAGGCTCAGCAGCAGATGCACCGGCTGCAGTTCAGGATTGCCCAGCTCCGAGGCCTGCGCAATCGCCTGCTGCATCGCCTCCTGCGACTTCACAGTCAATTTGTCCCAACGAATCGCCATAATTCAATCTCGTCCTATCTTCTAGATTCAGTAAACCGCTCGCCGGTTCAGGCGGGTAAAACTTTGGGACAGGCATTCCCGGTGCGCGGTCGCCTGTCCCATTCCAATCCCCGGATCGGCAGTGATTAAGCCGCGTTTACGGTCTGCCCGTTGCCGTTGTTGCCGGCAGCAGAACCGATCTTGATCTGCCGAGGCTGTGCGGAAGCCTTCTTTTTCAGCTCCAGCTTAAGCACGCCAGCATGGTAGCTTGCGTCCACGTTCTCTGTATCGACCGTGGTGGGCAGGCTGAAGGAGCGGAAAAAGCTGCCGTAGCGGCGCTCGATACGGTGGAAGTTCTCTTCCTGCTCTTCCTTTTCGAACTTGCGCTCGCCACGGACAGAGAGGGTTTGGTTTTCGACCCGGATATCCAGGTCCTCTTCCTTGATGCCTGGAACGTCGAGCTTGAGCACCACCTTTTCGCCGTTCTCATAGACATCGACCGCCGGCGCGAAAGCCGCTGCGGTTACTGTCTGGTTGTCGCCGGCAAAGTCCTGAAAGAGCGAGTTGACACGGTCCTGCAGGCTAGCCACTTCACGAATGGGGTACCAACGACTGATTGCCATGGTTTGGGTTCTCCTAAATGTTGATTTCAAGATGTTTGCGGTGAGAAGGCATTGGATCACACTCCATTAGCCTTTGCCGCTCACATTAATTGATGACAATATAGCATACAAGATTCATAAAATGTGCGCATAGTTGACTCATGCTTCTAGGATGGATTTACAAAGTGCTTAAAATGAGCGGTTTCGCGCGTCGCGGAGGGAGATTTCAGGGTTTGTGAGAGGATTTGAGATTAGGAAAGGCTCACCCAGAAGGCGGCAGGCAAACGGAACCCCGATCCGCCGCACCACTCGACTGGCTGGGCCGGAGTCGCGAGGGCAAACCGCCGCACCAGCGGCCCCGTAATTGTCGCCGCCGCCATGCGGATCAGGTTTGCTCCGACGCAGGCGTGGCCGCCCGCGCCGAGGGAAAGATGGCCTCCGTCGCGGCGCGCGATCTCGACCTGGTTGGGTTTGGAGAATCGCTCCGGATCGCGGTTACCGGCCACAATCCGCAGGATGATCCGCTGGCCCTTGCGGATGGTGGTCCCATTCAGGTCGATGTCCGCCTGAGCCATGCGGCCCAGGATACGCACCAGGCCCGCGTACCGCAGCAGCTCTTCCACGGCGTGATCGATCAGCTCGGGCCGGCGATGCAGCAGATTCCATGCATCCGGCTGTTGCGCCAGGGCGTACCAGGCATTTCCCAGGATGGCGGGCATGGTCTGCGAAAGGGCCACGAAGCCCGAATCCCGCAACGATTCCGGCCCGGCGTGGAAATAGGGCTTCAGCTCCTCATTGGCAAGATCGGCAATTCGGTGTGTTTCAGAATCGAAGGGCTCGGCGGCCGAAGCCGAGACCCGGGCCGCGGCCTCATCAAGTCGGCGCGCTAGATCGAGCGAGATGCCCGTAACCGTGGCCGCAAGGCTCAGGCAGAGCGGCCGGGCGTAGGCTTCCAGCAGTTCCACCGGATCATGGGCGGACAAGCTTGCCGCCAGGGCATCTGCCTGGGGCTGCAAAAGGTCGCGCCAGGCGTTGATGCGGGAAGCTGGGAGAGCCTCGATTGTCTCGGCGCGCATCTTGAGATGTTCGCAAGGGGGCATAGGCTCGGCCGGCTTGGCGCTGTTGGTACTGGCCGGAAAGAGGGTGGAGGCGCGAAAGGCGGCCAGGATGTCGGCGTACCGGCTGAGCACCCAGGCATTGAGATTGGCGTCGAAGTAAGGCGCGGCAGGCTCGGGTGGCACAGCGGAATCGAGTTGATCCGCAGGCCACGCCGGAATTGAAAAAGCTGTTGTTGCGGTCATCGCCCACCTACGGATCGAAGACCAGCTTACTGAAGTTTTGCCGGTTTGGTTGTCATAGGGTTGTCAGGATTTCCATGAGTCCATACGCGTACGCTCAGGACGTACATGTGTGCTATGCTTCGTGCATGGAAGTACCGATCACCCAGTTTCGGAAAGATATCTTTGCCTTGGCGAATCGTGCCCTAGAGGGCGAGACGATCACTGTCGCCTACAAGGGCAAACGGCTGCGGATCGTGCCCGAGATCGACCCAAAGACGCGATTCGACCGGCTGACGCCGCTGCAGATCATCAATCCAGAATTTCCCAACTTGGAAGATGTCGATATGCTGCCGGAAATGCAACGGGAGTGGGAGAAAGACTGGGAAGAGCAGGGACTGGTTTAGGCCTTGAGCGCGTATCTGGACACGCACGTCGCCGTGCGGCTGGCAAACGGCGATCTGAGGCTCATTAGCCCGTCTGCCCTTGAAGCAATGTCAAAAACCGACCTGCTCATCTCACCTATGGTCTTGCTCGAAATCGAGTACCTTTTCGAACTCAAGAAAAAGATCAAGCTTTCGGCGGAAGACATCAGGAGGAAGCTGGAATTCGAACTGGGGGTTCGCGTCTGTGATTTCAGCTTTCCCGAAATCGTCAAGGTCGCATCCAGGGAGAAATGGACACGAGACCCGTTCGACAGGCTGATCGTGGCGCACGCCAAAGCGAATGGAATCTCTACCCTGATCTCGGAAGACAGAAAAATCCGCGAAAATTACCCACGCACCGTCTGGTAGCTCGCTAAACCGTAGCCAGCGCCGCTGTCTGGTCCGGAAAGAGCCCGAATTGCAGCACTTTCAGGCCGGGTAGATCCTTCAGCCGATCGCGTTCAACTTGCGCCTGCGATGGTGCCGACGAGAGCAATTCCCGCGGACGGAGTGCCGGCCAAGCCGGAAACTGGTTCGAGTGTAGATCCGATCAGATACTGCAATTGTCTCCAGGCGTTGATATTTGCAAATTCAATGCCACTCAGCAGAGTTGCCAAAGAGGTGTTTAGATTGGTTGAAACCTCGTTGTCGGCTGTCGAAGATTCAGCCCCGCTCTGCGCCGTTTCAATCAGTCCCTGTATCCATTGAGCGGCTCGGGTTGCATCTTGCCCTGCATTGTCCGCCGCGCTGCTGTTGCCGACGCCGGTTAATGCTGCGGCATAATTGTTCGCATCCGCCGGGCTGTACCCCAGGGCAACCAGCTCGTCGTCAATATTCACCTGCTCCTCGCGCAAGGCCCCGTCTAAACCGGCAATATCGCTCGCCAGTGCCTTCTGGTCGATCGCGCCGGAACCGGGATGTTCCAGCGTGTATACCGCGAACCAACCATCCTGCGCAACAGCGCCCTGGGCTGAACTTACCGCCTCAGCCGCCGTGTCCGGACGTTGAAGCGTTGCAGCTGAATAGGCCGCCCTGGCGTCTGCCAGACTCCCTGCCGCGAGGGCGTCTCCCACGGACGTCAGATCCTTAAGAAACGTATCGGAGGGCGCGGTAGCCTCGAGCATTGAAGAGCTGTTCGGTGCAGACAGGCTCGCCGTGTAGTCGCCGAGGGCGGTCTGCGCGGAGGACAAGTCTCCCAAATGCAGACTTTGGGTCAACGCGTTCCACGCTTCTTGAGCCGGAGAGACATAACTATAGACTGCGGTCAAAACAGACTGCGGGACGACAGAAGAAAATGAATCACCTGTAGCCGTAGGGCTGCTTGAAGGGGATGCCCTCTGTGTGGAAGGAGAATAGCTGACCGAGATGATCGGCAAGGAAGAGGCGATTTCAGAAGCCTGACCCACGACTGCCGGCAAAAATGGTTTGAAAATGACCGGAGAGTTGAGATTCCAAGGACTAACGTTGGATACAGCGGCTAGGGCCACAAGCAGCCTCCTAAATCGGATAGCACACCTTGGCTGATTATCGGCAATCGCACACAAAGCGAGAGCCCAAGCTAAAAATATCTCAGACGGTAGCCAGAGCGGCAGTCTGATCCGGAAACAACCCGGCGTACTTGGTAATCCCCACCATGGTGAAGACCTTCTGGAAATGCGCCGAAAGCCCAAACGCCAGCACCTTCTGTCCGGCGTTGGCCGCCTCCATCAGCAGCTGAATCACCAGCGCGATGCCGCTTGAGTTGATGTACTCGACCTTGGTAAAGTCCAGCAGCACCGTCTTCACCGTCGTCTTCGACAGGCTCTGGTAGGAGCCGATCACAGCTTCCTTGGAGACCGACGAGATGTCGCCTTCGAATCGAAGGACGGTCACCGGCTGGCCTGACGGGGATGTGGTCTGGTCAATTCTCGACTTCGTATCGGTCTGCACTTGGGTTCTCGCTCCGTAATTCAGGTTACCTTATCTTGCTGGCGCTCCCGGCGTTGCCCGGCCGGCTAGACCTCGGTTTCATCCTTGTCCAGGCGGATCACCAGGCGGACGTAGCTGCCCTTGCCATTAGCCCCCACCACCCACTCGGCCTCATCGACCAGCGCCTGGATGAGGAACATGCCCATCCCGCGCGGATCTTCCTCGCCATGCATCTTGCGGTCGATATCCGGCTTGATCGGCAGCGCATTCATGCCCTTGCCGTCGTCCATCACCTTGATTTCCAGACCCTCGTCGTCGGCGGAAAGAATCACCACGACGGACAGCTTTTCATTGAGCCGGTTGCCATGTTCAATGGCGTTGATGCAGGCTTCCGCGACGGCGGTTTTCAGATCCTCGATACGCTCCTGGCGGAAGCCCACGAGCTTGGCCGTCGAAGCCGCGGTGCCCATTGCGACCTTTTCGTATCCGAGGCGGGAGGGGAGGCGCAGTTCCACTGTTTTGGCGCGTGCGGCAGTCATGAGGACACCTGCACAGTCTCACAGTCCGACTCGGATTTCACTTCCGAATGCGGATGCGGCGCAGGCGCCGAGGCAGGCAGATGGCACAACACAAGCGCGGTCATGTCATCCTCCTGAGGGCCGCCGCCGGAAAAACCTTGGATCGCGACCCACAATGCATCGAGAATACCATCGGCCTGCTGCGCCGGTGTATTGGAAAACTCCAGTAATAGCCGATCCTGGCCGAATTCCTCATCGGCGCGAAAGACCTCCGTCAATCCGTCGGTATAGAAGAGCAGCCGGCTGCCCCGGCCGAAAACGAACCGCTCGCTGGAGTAAGTCATGCCGGGAAGCAATCCCAGCGGAGTTCCCGCCGCCTCAACCTGGTGCTGCACCCCATCCGGAGTGATGACAAAGCCCGGATTGTGCCCGGCGTTGACAATCTCCACCTCGCCGCGCTTTGGGTCCAGCCGCAGGAAGATCGCGGTCACATAACGCCGCCGCGCTTCCTCGCCCTCCAGCCAGTGGTGCTGATTCATGCGCGTGGCCAGCAGGTCGAGCGAGACGCCGGTAATGGCCATGGCGCGGAAGGCGGCCCGAAAACTGGTCGCCATGATCGCCGAAGCCAGCCCCTTGCCGGCCACATCGGCCACAGCCATGATGATCCCGCCCTCGGGCAGTTGGATGATGTCCACATAGTCGCCGCCCACCTCATAGCAGGTCTGCGACTTCACGGCGATCGAGTATCCCGCAATCGACGGCATCCGCTGCGGCAAAAGCGAGCGCTGAATCTCCCTGGCCGCATCCAGATCCTGCTGCACCCGGGCCCATTGCAGATTGCGCTCGTGGTTGCGCGCGTTTTCGAGTGCCACGGCGGCCTGCAGCGCAAGGCCCTCCAGAAAATCCGCCTCGTACAAGGTGATCGGCCGGCCCTCGGGAGGCGCGACGACCAGCTCCGTCATCCGCTTGCCTTCGCGGTCGTCCAACGGGAAGGTCAGGATGCCGTCGAATTTTCCGTCGCCGGTCTTCTGCGGGGCATCTCCGTACGACAGCTCGGAATTCGAAAACGCCGCCCCAGCCATCTCCAGCTCGCGCACCACGATGCGCAGCACTGTCTCCAAAACCTCGTCTTCGCGCGTCGTCGAGTGAACCTGGCGCGAAACCTCCAGCAAAGCCTGCAGGCGCGCCACCTGCTGCTGCAGGTCCATGGTCTGCGTGACAGTGGTCGCCGGGTTGACGCCGGTAGCCATCGGGAAAATCCTCCGTGGAAAACCAATGTAGCACGAGTGCAAGTGGTCAGTGATCAGTGGTCAGTGTTCAAGGCTCCAAGGCTACTGATCACTGAAAACCGACCACTCGTCTTACGCCGTGACTCTCCGCGTCGGCTTCGAACCAACCAGGCCGTAGTACGCGATAAACAGGTAGCAGAAGGCGGGAATTACAAACGAGTGCGAAATGCCGGCCCTATCCGCAACCCAGCCGATGAGCGCCGGAACGACCGCGCCTCCAACCACAGCCGTCATGATCAGCCCCGATCCCTTGCTGGTCATCGGTCCGAGGCCGGCTATGCCCAGCGCAAAGATATTCGGGAACATGATCGAGTTGAAGAAGCCGCACAGCACCAGGGTCCAGATTGCGAGCTGCCCGCTCGATACCATGGAGAGCAGCACCATCGCCGTGGCGGCAATGCCGAAGATACCGAGCAGCAAACCCGACTTGAAGATGGTCAGCAGCCACGAGCCGAGCAGGCGGCCGATGAGCGCGCCGAACCAGTAAAGCGAGACCAGCAAAGTCGCGATCACGACCTCGTTCCATGGACCGAAGAGACGGGTGATCAGCGCACCGAACCCACCCAGGCCGGCAAAGAAGTGGGCGACGCCTTCCGCGTGGATTCCCTGCGAGACAAAGTAATTGAAGGCAATCGAAGCCAGGCCGACTTCGACGCCGACATACAGAAAAATGCCGACCGCTCCCAATACCGTATGTTTATAACCCCAGATGCTGCGGCTCAGGATAGGATCGCCTTCCTTGGCTGGACGAAATGCCTGAGTTTGCGAAATGGCGGGCAGGTGCATGAAAGCGACCGCCACGCCCAGTAGAAGCAGCCCGGCGGCGATGGCGATGTAAGGACCGCGCACCGTGTTAGCCGTGGCCGCGGGAGTGGCCATAAGCGCAGGATCGGTCAAAATGAAATGCCCGGCGATAATCGGCGCGATGCTTCCACCCAGGGAATTGAGCGCCTGCGCCAGCGTGAGCCGCACCGGAGCGCTGTGCTCAGGTCCGAGGATGGCGACGTAAGGATTGGCGGAAGTTTGCAGAGCGGTTACGCCCGCGCCCACCACGAAAACAGCCGTAAGGAAGAGCGGAAAGCTGACCAGCTTGGCTGCCGGTACAAAAAGAAGGCACCCGACGACCTGGATAAAGAGCGATACCACCATGGTCCGCTTGTAGCCGATCGACTCGATCAGCCTGGAGGTAGGCGCGGAGAAGACGAAATAGGCAAGAAAGAAGGCCGACTCCGCCAGCATTGCCAGCGCAAAAGGCAGCGGCGCCTCAGGGGACGAGAAGATGGAGCGCAGATGCGGCACCAGCGCCATATTCAGGTTGGTGATAAACCCGAAGATGAAAAACAGCGCTGTAACGATAATGAACGGGCCCGTGTAGCTTGGAGTGCTGGGCGCCCCAATAGGAGCTGTAGATTTGGTAGCCATACTCTGTCGATCTCCACTTCCAAAACGAAAATTAGCCCAGGCCTCTCTTCGGCCAGGTGTGCCCGCAAGCTCGAACCGTGCGCAACCGCCGAAAACACACACGACCGCAGCCTGCCCATGGGTTGCACACAACACTATACGGTAAACCGCACTCCATGGAAGTGCTCAAACGTTTTAGGGTTTCGTGCCATGGTTGCAGCCCCGCCTGGTCTTATGCGGCCGCTGAAAACATGGGGCTGCGGCGCTGGTCGAGACTACCCTTCTCGAGAGAAGAGTAGAAGCACCCGAACGAAGTTACCGAAAAGACCGGGTTATCGGAAACTTGGCTGCGGCGATCCCGTCGGAAGGTTGAAGTTTCCGAGAACCCGTTTTGCAGGCACTTCGTCGCCACCATGAGGTCATCGGTTGGCGGAATTACTTCCGAGTTGGCGACAATCCGACCGCGATCCTGTCAATGGGTGCCCTGGGCTGAAGTCGACCATCGACATGAGGAGTTTATACTTTGGCAACTGCGAACTATGAGAATTCTTCGTTGCACAGGGATTTGATAGACTCTGGTCAAGAAGCAGACTCGACGACAATCGAACGTACATGAATAATCCCTTTTAAAGTGACCGCTGCGAGCGCCCTCGGGCTCGCCAGCCTTCCTGAGGAACCGTTTGGATGAGTCCAGCGACGAAGAGTTCTCCTGTTTCAACAAAGCCCCCAGCTTCCGCCAACATCAATCGGGAAGAGACTCCCTTCGAGGCGCTGGCCAGCATCTGCTCAGTTCTGGTGGTGGGCCTGTTCATTCTGACCTTCTTGGCTCAGAACTACCTCATTCCGTCAGGCTCGATGGAGAACACGCTGCTTGTGGGCGATCACCTGGTCGTCGACCAGATCACGCTCATGCCGCCTGCTTCGTGGATGCCGCTCATCCGGTATCGCGAGCCGAGGCGCGGCGATATAATGGTGTTCACCAAGCCCGTCAATCAGCCTGGTATTGATGCCACGGACGCCGACGGAACACCACAATACACTCCCCTGGTGAAGAGGTTGATTGGCGTACCGGGAGATCATATTCATCTACGCAACGGCATTGTGATTGTCAATGGAGTCGCACAGCCGGTGGGATTTGCGCAGCCGACGACGACGGATAACTTCAACGAGTTCCTCGACGATTTCCCCGCAGTACCTCCAGCGGGGGTGCCCGGGGCAGCAGAGTCATGGGCCGTGAACTTCTCAAGCTATATCCAGGATGGCGACCTGGTGGTTCCACCCGGCATGTATTTCATGATGGGCGATAACCGGCACAACAGCCTGGACTCGCGCTACTGGGGCTTCGTGCCACGCGCCAACATACTTGGCCGGCCTCTCTTCAACTATTGGTCGTTCAAGGCCGCAGATGGACAACTTGAACAAACAGGATTCGGTCACAAGCTCGCGTGGCTCGGCCACGTTCTGGTGCATTTCTTCCCAGACACGCGCTGGAAACGCACTTTCCACGTTGTTCGTTGAACCGAAATTGTAAGATCCCGATTTGATCTTGATGCGCTCCGGTTGTATCACCGGCAACTCGGAAGTAATGTTTGTACTGCCCGCATTTTCGAAAACTTCACACTAAACTTGCCCTCAAATGCCTATAGAAGAACGGTGCGGACCATAGCAAATTAGACAATAGTCTTATGCCAAAGCTCCCTCTTCACACATTTGCATGGAATAAACCCCCAAAAGCGCACAATAGAAGTGCCGGCAGAAAACGCCTCCAGAAAAAGAGAAGTCCTCAACGAGCGAAAAGGTGTCGCAGGGTGCGCGAAATGCACGCTTAAACGCGCTTAAATGCGCTTTCGGAGGTCAACTAAGTCGTCGATATTCCAACAAGTTAAGAGGAGAATCCTCTAAATATCATGGGGTACCCCCCTCCTGGGGGCATCCAGCCTCAAGTCAGCCGTACAGCCAGCCGCGTAAATTCGGGCACAACCTGAATCCGCTCCCCGCGACATGGGACATGAAACTGCCTGGTGATTTCCTCCACGCTCGACCCCGCCTCAAGATTTCAGAGAAAGATTGGGGTATTCTCTAGAAAATACTGGAGGAGCTCGTGGCGATCGGTCCAGTTGCCCCGTTCAAGAACAACCGCGCTCGCAAAGTGCTCGCCTGCCTCGAAGGCAACTGGCAGGCCGAGATGGAGGGCTATTACACCTATCTCGCCCTGGCCGGCCGCGAAACAGACGCCCTCCGCGCCACCGTCCTGCGCCATCTGGCCGCCGCCGAGTTGGAGCACGCCGTGCTCTGGGCCACCCGGCTGATGGAGCTGGGCGGACCCCAGCCCATTTACAAGGGCAGCCCCAACGGCGACGCCGACTCGCTCGCCAGCCGCGCCGGCGGCCCGCTCATGGCCCTGCGCCGCCTCGAAATCGAAGAAAACCGCCACATCGCCAACTACGGCACACAGCTGAAAGAACTCGGCGACGAAGCCTCCATCGCCATTCTCGAACACGTCATCGAAGACGAAAAAGACCACTACCGCGAGCTCGGCTCCCTGCTGCGCGGACGCTCCCACGCCGTTCAGGGCGGCAAGCAGGTGGTCAACGCCAAGGGTCTTCTCGCCGAGTTGCTGGCCAAGCGAGACAGCGGCCGCAAGCAGGCCGGAAGCCAATACGGAAATTGGATCGGCGACGCCATCTACGGCGTCAACGACGGCCTCGGAGCCATCTTCGGCATCGTCTCCGGCGTCTCCGGAGCCACCGCCGGCAACGGAAAATACGTTCTCCTCGCCGGCCTGGCGGGCATGATCGCATCGGCTTTATCCATGGGCTCGGGCGCCTACCTCGCCGCCAAGAGCGAGCGCGAAATCTACGAAGCCGAAGTCGAGCGCGAGCGCGAAGCCATTGCCATGAACCCGTCCGAGGCCCGCGAGCTGCTCTCGCTCTACTACCAGGTCAAGGGCCTACCCGAAGAAGACTCCGCGCACGTCGTCGAACACCTCGCCGCCGACCCCGAATCCCTGCTGAAAGCCCTGGCCGCCGAGCGCCTCAGCACCAGCGAAGAAGGCCTGCGCGTCCCCTGGGTTTCCGCCACTTCCGGCGCGCTTTCAACCGCCCTCGGCGCAACCATCCCCGTAATTCCCTTCTTTTTCATGACCGGCACAGACGCCGTCATCACCGCGGCCATCGTCTCGCTGATCGCTCACTTCGCGGTAGGCGCAGCCAAGTCGCTGATCACCGTCCGCTCCTGGTGGGCCAGCGGCTTCGAAATGACCGCCGTAGGCGCGGTCGAAGGCGCAGTCACCTATGCGATTGGATTATGGCTGGGGCATCTTGGCGCGTAGCTGAGGTAAGCTCACGCGCAGCCATCCGCCCCAGCCGGATGCAATCCGAAATTCCAATCCCATCGTAAGCATTCCCCACCAGGCGCAGCCCAGGCAGCGCGGCCACCCGCTCCTGAATACGCCGTTGCCGCTCCGCGTGGCCCACGGCATACTGCGCCATCGCCCGAGGCCAGCGCCGCACCTCCACCATCTCCGGCACAGCGGAGATGCGCAAAATCTCGAAGAGCTCCCGGCGCACCAACTCCTCCAGCCGCCCGTCCGGCTCGGCCAAGAGCGCCGCATTGTGCGCCCCGCCCAGAAACGCCCGCAGCACCGACTTCCCCGCCGCCGTCCGCCCCGGAAACTTGCGATGCAGAAAGGTGCAGGCCAGCAAAGCGCGCTTCTCCGTCGCCGGAACCAGGAACCCGAACCCCTCCGGCAGCGGATCGAGATCGGCCCCATCGAAAACCAGGTTCATCGTCACCGAAGAGCTGTAAGGAATCTCCTCAAGCGCCTCGCTCAGCGCGTTATCGGCTGGCCGCAGAACTTCCGCCGCCGCCCACGCCGGAGCCGCCACAATCAACGCATCGAAGCGTTCCACCACCCCCGCCGCATCCACCAGCCAGCCATCCCCATCGCGCTCGACGCCCAGCACCGGAGCCTGCAAATGCACCCGCCTCGCATCCAGCCGCGCCACGAGAGCCTCCACCATCTGCTGCAACCCAAACCGCAGCGTGGTAAACAGCGGCGGCGGAGCAGGCGCTTCGCCATCCTCGCTCTCCTCGGCAGCCAGCGCGGCGGCAATCTTCCTCGCCCTCACTCCAGCCAGCATCCCACGCGTCAGCGACCCATGCTTGGCCTCCATCTCCACCAATCGCGGCAGCACCGCCCGCGCACTGAGCTCCGCCGCCTCGCCGCCATAAATGCCAGAAAGCAGCGGGTCGGCAAGCCGGTCCACAGCCTGCTGCCCAAAATGCCGCCTCACAAACGCGGCGACCGATTCGTCTCCCCCTTCTGAGAGATGGGCAGGCTTGGGCGGATGCAGCAGTTCCCATCCCATCCGAATCTTGGTCCACCAGCCGAAAAGCGGCGTAAGCGCCGTAGGAATCAGCTTGGTAGGCACCAGGAACATCAGCCCATCGGGCAGCGCCACCAGGCGATTCCGCACCAGGATAAAAGTCTTCCGTTCGGCGTCATTCGAGCCCATCAAGCTGGATTCGAGGCCCAGCTCCCGGCAAAGCTCCGCCGCCGCCGGCTTTTCCGTCAAAAACGAGTCCGGCCCATGCTCGATCACCGTGCCGTCCACGACGGCCGAAGAAATCACCCCGCCCAGCCGCGGCCCAGCTTCGTAGAGATCGTATTCGACGGGACTCCCAGCGCGCCGCGCCAGCTCATAGGCCGCCGCCAGCCCCGCGATACCCCCGCCGATGACCGCAACGCGCATGGCTTCCGCCCCTCAACTTCAGTCTAAGCCAGTGCCTCCCGCTGCCTCAGTGAACCGCCGCAACCGGCTTCCGCGCAGCCCCGCTAACAACTCCGCAAGGCCTGCCCTTGCAAAGCGAGCCAGTAATGCCCTTGTTCTCGGTGATGGTATAGATCCGGTCGACCGCCGGCAGCTTCACTGTCTGTTTCATCCCCGATGGCCAGTGAATTGTCGCAACCCCCGCATCCGTCGCATCTGCCAGCCCAAAATGCAGCCGTTGATCGTTCGAAGAGTTGTAACTTCCGCTGCTCATCACATCGTCCCGCTGCGTCATGCCGTTGGCCTTGAGATACACCGTGGCGCACATCGCATCGCGCGGGCTTTTCGGCCCTCCAACGAGCTTCAGCTCCACCCAATGATGACGATCGGGATTCACATTGCGCAGCAGCACCGCGGGCCCATCGATCGGGTTGATCACCACATCGATCTTGCCATCGTTGAAGAGATCGCCAAAGGCCGCGCCGCGCCCCGGAATCACATCGGCAAGCCCGCTTCCAGTTACCGGTGGAATGTATTCGAATTTCCCGTTTTTAAGATTGTGAAAGAGCAGCGGACGCTCCGCATAACTGGTTCCCCAATCGTGATCTCCGGCATCGGGATACACATGGCCGTTGACCTCGAAGATATCCTTCCATCCGTCGTTGTTGTAGTCCATGAAAGCATCGCCCCAGCCCAGGAACGGCACTGTCGTCTGCCCGATACCGGCGCGATAACTCACATCGGTAAAACTCGCGTTTCCGTCGTTGCGAAAGAGCACCTTGTAATCGTCGGAGAAATCCGTATCGAAGATGTCGAGCAGCCCGTTGTTCTCGTAATCGCCGACGGCCAGCCCCATCGAGGCGATCTCGCGCCCATCCTTATTCACCGCAAAGCCCGAGACATAGCTATCGTCCTCGAAAGTCCCGTTTCCCTTGTTGATATAGAGATAATTGGCCATCGAATCGTTGGCCACCAATAGATCCGGCTTGCCGTCGTTGTTGATATCCACAAAGATCGAGGTAAAACCGTAGGACTTAGTGGAGTCGTCGACGCCGGCCTTCACGCTGACATCGGTAAACGTCCCATCGCCGTTGTTATGAAAGAGATGGTCCGGCTCGCCTTCCAGCCCACGCGGGCCGCACATGCTGATCGCTCCGCGAAATTTGCATTGCGCAAAGCCCACCGCCTTGCTGCCGCTGACCGGAAGCTTATCGCGGTCAAAGTGTATATACCCCGAAATAAAGAGATCCAGCCGCCCATCCCCGTCATAATCTCCCCAGGCAACACCCGAAGACCAGTTACCCAGAGTTATCCCCGCCTTTTCCGCAACGTCCGTGAATGTACCGTCATGATTGTTGCGGTATAGGCGATTCTTGCCATAATTTGCAACCGCAATATCCGGCCAGCCGTCGTTGTCAAAGTCCCCGATTGCCACGCCAAATCCCCACCGGTCGTTGGTAACTCCCGCCTTCTGCGCAACATCGGTAAAGGTCCCATCATGATTGTTGTGGAACAGCGCCGCGTGCGGCGGCGTCTCTTTGCCGTCGAGCGCATCGAAGGTCGCTCCGTTCACCAGGTAGATATCCAGCCAGCCGTCGTTGTCGTAATCGATCAGCGCCACGCCCGAGCCATCGGCATCCAGAATGAATTTCTTCTCCAGTGTTCCCATCACATGCGACCAGCTCGCGATGCCCGACTGCTTGGAGATATCGGTAAAGATCACCGGCCCCTGATCGACAAACCCTCCCGCGGTGATCGGCCGATGCTGCTCGTCGTAAATCGCCTTGGCGGCCGCGCCCGTGGACTGCCCGGAACTCATGCCCGAACTTTGCTGTGGAGGAGCCTGCGCGCCTATCGCCGTGCTGTAGAAAACCAGCAGCGGCGCGGCAAGAGGCAAAAGAAAAGCACGTCGAAATGCTAGACGGAACAGCGTCAAACCGACTCCCCCAAGGCAAAAGTGTACTGTATGGAATAGAGAACCTGTCGCATGCCTCGCTGCAAACCCTCCCAAGACACTTGCGAAGAAGAACTGGAAGCGATAGCGTAGTTGGCACAATCTATAGACCGCAAGACCGGGCCCCGGAGACATGGAACTGAATCGATCAAGTTGGACAATTAGATCGGACGAATCCAACAGACCGATAATCGACAACGGAGACACTCCTCGATGACAACTACCGCGAATCCCGCTTCGGCCCCGGTATCCGGCCCAGTCGCCGCGCCCACAGGCAGCTCACTCCGCC
>Ga0302325_10006236_pt1 | contig 26869 bp, 24 predicted proteins | sample Palsa_T0_2_FD_201948 | JGI IMG/M metagenome (GOLD analysis project Ga0302325, IMG submission 201948) | Peat permafrost microbial communities from Stordalen Mire near Abisko, Sweden - Palsa_T0_2 | ecosystem: Environmental > Terrestrial > Soil > Palsa > Peat permafrost | place: Sweden: Abisko... | reverse complement strand
TTGGAGCATCCGGGCAGCCATATTGGCTGTAGCTCTGCCACAATATTTTTCGGTAAGATAAAGGCAAAGACTTAGTGAAGAGGCGGCTCCTCCGCTGCTATAGATGCCGTTCTCATCTACGATTATCTTATCGTCTTCCAGTTTTACATCGGGAAACATGGCCTTAAAGGCCGACGCCGCGTACCAGTGGGTGGTAGCCGATTTATGCTTCAAAAGCCCGGTGGCCGCCAATAGAAATGTTCCTGTACACATGCTGCCCAGTTCGGTTCCTTTTTTGAAAAGCCTTTGCAAATGGGCAATGGCCATTTTGTTCTGTTGCAGCTTTTTGTCGAAATCAAATTCCATTGCGGGGATGAGCAAAATATCCGTTCGGATCAATTGATCCAGGGTAATATGGCAATCGATGTTTAGCTGGTCGGATGACTTCACTTTCCTGTTTTTTACGCCGACCAGCTCCGTCTCAAAGAACGGCTTTGAGGTCTTTGCAAGCTGCTGATGAATGGCCCCCGCCTTATTCAATACCTCCATGGCCGCGATTGGCGACATGGGTGTACATCCTTCCAGTACCAGGATGCTTACTTTTTTATGTGGTGCTGCTTTCATTGATGATGCTTGCGCTGGGACAAAACTACGCTATTTTGGCACAAAACCGGATATAGATTGTCATTTATGCCAGAGTTAAGAGAAGGGAAAACCGATAGATTTGGGGCATGAAAAAAATACTCATAACCGGGGCCAGCGGAGGCATCGGATTGGAGACAGCCAAACTGCTGGCGGCCGGGGGCAATCAACTGATGCTGGTGGCCCGCAATAAAGAAAAGCTTGAAAAAGTAATTGAAAATCTTCCCGGCGAAAAACATGAATTTCTGGCAGCGGATCTTTCTAAAAAGGAAGAAGTGCACCGAATTGCCGACCACATTGCCCAAAATCATTATGATGTGCTGATCAACAATGCCGGGGTAGGTATGTATGGGCGTTTTGAAGAGATGTCGTGGAGTGAGCAGGCGAATATGATGCATTTGAATATGTATGGCCCGACGATATTGGCTTATCATTTTATCCGGAATGCAAAGAAGGGGGATAGCCTGGTGAATATTTCATCTACGCTGGCCACTACCTCTTTCCCGGGATTGGCGGTTTATGCCGCGACCAAGGCCTATCTCAACAGTTTCAGCGAGTCTTTGTGGTGGGAAAACAAAAAAAGGGGGATCTACGTCCTGGGATTTTGTCCCGGCGTAACCCGGACGGCATTCCACGGAGCATCCGGGCCGGATGAAATGTTTCCAAATTTTATCATCCAGACACCCGGCCAGGTTGCCGGAGAGCTTGTCCGTGCGCTGAAAAAAAGAAGGAAACCAAAGGTGGTTTCCGGGGGAGTGAACAGGTTTATGTTATTTTTCCATCGTTGGCTGAGCCGTAAGATGGTGGTAAATATGATGGGTGGTTTTTCGCCTATTGCAGCGAAGCGATAAGTTTTTGGTTTAGCGCCACGTAATCGGCATTGTTGGCTTGTTGGGCCAGCTCGATCGACTTTTTGGCGGTGGCGATAGCCTCCTGTTTTCTCCCCAGTTTGGCCAGGCAGCGGGCTTTTTGGTAGACGATGAAAAAAGATCCCGCTGTGGGGTCCTGCTGGATGGCTTTGTCGAACCATTCGAGCGCTTTATTCAGGTCTTTTCCATTCTCCAGGTAGTAGAAGGCGGCGGTATAGTATGGGCGGCTGTCCTTATTAAGGACATTGTCGATCTGTGTCATGACCCTGGCGTCGGTGTTGATGCTGATGGGGAAGCCCACTTCGGTGTTATCCCAGATCAGCTGCAGGTTGCAGGAGTTGGAGGTAAGGTCGGCGAAAATGATCATAAAGGATTCGACGGAAAAGGGCAGATGGTTAACGGTGGCTTGAATGCGAACGACGTCTTGCTCCGGTTTATAAGCCGCGGCGTTTGTCACGTCGGTCTGATGGGTGATGATGATGGTCCATTCATTTTCGCCGGGGATGCTGAGCAGGCCATATTTTCCCGGGGGGAGGGTAGTGCCGCCGATGCTGACGGTATCGCCGAAATTGAGGGTGGTGGCTTGGTTGGCGCCGGTGCGCCAAATCTTTCCGAATGGCACGAGGTCGCCGAAGATCTTACGGCCTTTTACGTCGGGGCGGGAATAGGACAGTTCGATCGTGGACAGGCCGAAGTCCTGGCGGACGAATTGGGGGGCGGATGGGGAAGGCGTTTTGATCGCTTGGGCGGAGGATGGCCGGGCCAGCCAGCAGGTAAGGGTGAACAATAACAGCATTTTTTGCATGTAAGATGGTTTTGAGAGCCGAAATTACAGGGTTTTAGAAGATGACGGTGACGGCGGCGCGGATTTTTCTGCCTTTGAGGACGCTCCAGGCCGGTCCTTCGTTGATAAGTCGGATAACGCCGGCGTCGTGGGCGGGTGACAGGGATTGTTCTATTTTAAAAGCGGAGAGGATCCCGTTCCTGTCGACTTCGAAGGAGATGGTCTCGACTCCGGTGATCGTGGAGTCTAATCCCAGCTTATTTTTTGCGGCTGCCAGGTATAGCAGATAAGCTTCGCGGCCGACGATGGGGGTGGCTTTTTGCCATAGGGTGTCCAGGGTTTCGTCATTATCGGAAGGAATGCCGGCGCGGGTTTCTTTTCGTGCCGGGCCATAGCCGACGACGACGACTTCGTCAAGGTTGTTAAGATGTGGCTGCAGGTGTATGAAGTTGCCTGTCGGGCGATCTGTGTTTAGGGTATTCAGCGCGATGGAAGCCTGGTTATAGCCGACCATTCCTATGGTGAGCAAGCGGGTGGAGTCTTGCTGGCGGAGGCTGAATCTAAATTCGCCATGCTGATCCGTTACGGTGTTGAAAGAGTTATAGCCGTTCAGGGAAAGGGAGGCGCCGGCAAGGGGGTGGTTTTGCGCGTCGAGGACTATTCCGTGATAGATGAGGGGATGGTTGGTGGTAGAGATAAAGGCGCTGCCCAGGGCCTGGGGTTGGTTGATTTTAAAATTGTTTTGAATGGAATCTTTTGCTTTCTGGAGGCTGAGCTGTTTATCTTGTAGGGTCACGGCCAGGGGTTTTGCCTGGGAGGTGGTCGGTGGAGTGGTGATGGTTACTTCCTGGTCGGCGGCGAGTGGAGTGAGGGTTTTAGATTCGTAGGCTTTTGCCTTTGAGGCTTTGGCGGTGATGGCGGATGCGGATGCCCCAGCGGTGGCGGCGGGTGCGATGACTGTCGAATCTGTGCTGGGGGCTGCGGGCGGGGCTGGGCGTTGGATGCCGGCGATGGCTGCGGGTGATTCTTTATGGACGGCGGTGGTATAATAGAAAGTGAAGCCGATTCCCAGCAGCAGGAGGATGGCGGCGGCGAGAATAATGGGGCGGTGGATTATCCGGATAGGGGTTCGTTGGGTTTTTTCGGCTACTTTGGCAGTGAGTCGGTGGCGCAGGTCGCTGAGATCCTGCGGGAGGCCGGGGTGGAGTGCCAGTCCTTCCAGGGCGTCGGCGAGGAAGGGGTCTTCCAGGGCAGCCTGTTCGAGGTCGTGCATTTCCCGGGCAGGGAGTTCCCCCTTCAGATATTTTTCAATATCCGAAGCGGAGTAAGGGTTGCTATGGTTATTCCTGGTGCTCATGCTAAAGGGCTAAAGCGGGGTCTTTTCCTTCCGGATCCGCCTTTCGGATCTCGGGTATAATGGCTTGTGCCAGGGCGGGCGCTGGTGCCAGGGCGGCGACCGGTGTTAAGGCGGGCGCTGCGGTTGTTTCCCGGCGTTGCATGCAAATCCGGAGATTGCGTCTTCCGTTTTGGACGAGGCTCCGCACCTTATTCCAGTCAAAGCCGGTGATCGTTTCAATCTCCTTATAGCATTTGTTTTCCAGGTAGAACAGGCTGACGGCTACTTTTTGTTCGGCGGAAAGGGTCTCTATACAGCCTGACAACCGGTCCAGCCGGGCTTCTTTTTCCATCTTATCATTCAGATGCATTTCTTCCGCCGTTTGCACAACTTCGGGGTCGAAAGGATGGAGTTTTATCCGGCCGGAGGAGCGTAATTGCATCAGGCAGTGGTTCTTAGCAAGGGTATACAGCCAGCCTTTAAAATGGCTTACTTCATGCCGGAGCAGTTTGACGGCCAGCTCTTCGAAGATCTCCATGACGGCATCTTTGGCGGTCTCGCTGTCGGCGAGGTATTTCAGGCAGACCCCGTATAGCAGGTCGAGATAGGGTTGATAGAGCTGTGCCAGGATTTTCAGGTCCCCCGATTTGCGATAGGCGGCGACCAGTTCCTGGTCTGTGGTGGGGTCCTGGCTATTTCTTCCATTGGGCGATATGGTAGTTAGAAAGGTCAATACTGATTATTGTCCTGCAATATTGACTCAAAATAAGTAAAATTTCCGGCAGTTCAACGCCGGTAGGCGGGGTGATACCGGTGGAGGGTCTCGCGCAGGAATTCGCGGTCGAGGTGGGTATAGATCTCGGTGGTGGTGATACTTTCATGGCCGAGCATTTCCTGGACGGCGCGAAGGTCGGCGCCGCCTTCTACGAGATGGGTGGCGAAAGAGTGACGGAAGGTATGCGGAGAGATATTTTTTGTGATACCGGCTTGCCGGACCAGGTCTTTGAGGAGCAGGAAGATCATGACGCGGCTGAGGCGGCTGCCCCGGCGATTGAGGAAGAGAATATCTTCGTGCCCCGGGCGGATCGGAACGTGGATGCGGATATCCTTCTGGTAGATGTGGATATATTTGATGGCGGAGCTGCCGATGGGTACCAGTCGTTCTTTATCGCCTTTGCCGATGACGCGGATATAGCCTACGTCCAGGTAGAGACAGGAGATCCGGAGGTTGACGACTTCGCTGACGCGGAGACCGCAGCTGTACATGGTTTCGAGGATAGCCTTATTGCGGCCGCCTTCGGGCTTGCTGAGATCGATATGGCCGATGATGTTTTCGATCTCATCGAAGCTGAGGATGTCGGGGAGGGCTCTTTTCAGCTTGGGGGATTCCAGCAGGGTAGTTGGATCCTGCCGGATGATCTGTTCGATGAAACAATATTTATAGAAGGACCGGATACCGGAAAGGATGCGGGCCTGGGAAGCGGGGTTTAAGCCCAGCTCTGCGATCCGGCGAAGGAATGTCTGCAAGTCTTCCGATGTGATGGCGTCGGGCGCTTTGAGGTCGCCGGAGTATTGGAGGTATTGGGTTAGTTTATCGACGTCGTGCAGGTAGGCTTCGATGGAGTTGTCCGACAAGGATCGTTCCAGTTGGAGCCAGGCCTTATATCCTTTCTTATAAGATTCCCACATCCTGCTAAGATACCCCAAAAAAATTCTTTGTAACTCCCGGCGATTGCGGCATATTTGCATGTATGGCTATCACAGTTAATCTTAGATCGTTCAGGCAGCAGGTTACTCGTAATAAACGGCGGATAAAAAGTTTCTTAACACGTTTGGAGAAGAAGGCGCCGCGGGGTCTGGAAGAGGTGGTGGGGGATGCGGACAGGGCGGCGTGGCAGCGGACAGATTGTCTGGACTGTGCGAATTGTTGCAAGACGATGTCGCCTACGTATACGCGAAAGGATATCCGGCGGATATCGGCGCATTTGGGGATGTCGGAGAGGGCGTTTCGGGAGAAGTGGTTATATAAAGACAGGACCGGGGACTGGATGAATGTTAAGCAGCCTTGTCAGTTCCTCGATCTGAAGACGAATATGTGCAATATTTATGCGGTTCGGCCGCGTGATTGCGCTGGATTTCCGCATCATCATAAGAAGATGAATGCGGGTTATATGCATATGTACAAGCAGAATATCGAGTACTGTCCGGCTACCTATCGGTTGGTCGAGGGTATTATGGAGAAGGCGGCGAATGGGGAATTATAAGTATACATCTTCGATCATGAAATATTCCGGTTCTGCATTTTTGCGGACGGTGATGGCGAGTACGTCGTATTGAACCCGGGTGTGGCCGGGGTGGTTGTGGAGCCAGCCGGATGCGCCTTGCAGGAGGTGACCGATCTTTTTCCGGTTGACGCTTTCTTCCGGCTGGCCATAAGCGTTGGATTGCCGGCATTTGACTTCTACGAAATGAATAATGCTATTCCGGGCGGCGATGATATCCACTTCATAGCGGCCGTGGCGCCAGTTGCGTTGGAGGATCTCATATCCGTTGCAGGCCAGCCAGTCCGCCGCCAGGTCTTCTCCTTTCTTCCCCAGATCGATATGCCGGGTCATGGTGCCTCTTTTTTTATTAAATTACGCGAGTAAAAGTTCTGTAAAAAACATGACAAAAGATTGTAAAGTTTTTAAGTTGGGGGGGAAGGTTCAGCATTATGCGTGGGGGGGTGCTGATTTTTTGCCGCGGTTGTTGTCGGTGGACAATCCGGATGGACGGCCTTTTGCGGAATATTGGCTGGGGGCGCATGAAAATGCGCCGGCGGTGCTGGAGCCGATGGGAGTGGCCGGGGCTGAAGCTGTGGGAGGGACGCCGGGGGTTTTCGGGGGCGGGGTGGATGTGGCGTTGAACCGTTATATCGGGGAGGGACCGGTGGATCTGCTGGGGGCTTATACGGCGGGTCGGTTTGGGAGATTGCCTTATCTGCTGAAGATATTGGATGTAAAGGATATGCTGTCGATCCAGGTGCATCCTTCCAAGAAGGATGCGGAACTGGAGTTTGCGGCGGAGAATAGGCGGGGGTTGGCGTTGAATGCGCCTGACAGGAATTATAAAGACGACAATCATAAGCCCGAGCTGATGGCGGCGCTGAGTGAATTCTGGCTATTGCATGGCTTCAAGCCCGAAGAAGAACTGCAGCGGATACTGCAGGAGGTGCCGGAGTTGGGTTTCCTGCTGCCGGTATTTGGAAAAGGGGGATATCAGGCCTTGTACAAGACCGTGATGGAGATGTCGCAGCCGGCGGTGAATGAAAGGCTGCAGTCTTTGCTGGACCGTATCCTGCCTTTGTATCGGAAGGGGGAACTGCACCGGAGCGAGGAGCATTTTTGGGCGGCCCGGGCGGCGATTACCTACAATGAGGCCGGAAGGACGGACCGGGGCATTTTCTCCATCTATTTTTTCAACCTGCTGAACCTTCATCCCGGCGAGGCCATTTTCCAGGATGCGGGTATGCCTCACGCGTACCTGGAAGGGCAGAATGTGGAGATAATGGCCAATTCGGATAATGTATTGCGGGGGGGACTGACGCCGAAGCATGTCGATGTACCCGAATTGCTGAAGCATGTCCGGTTCGAGGCTACGCACCCCCGGATCATTATGGGCGACAAAGGCGCCGGTCACATTAAGGTATACTCCACACCGGCCCCTGATTTTGAATTGAGCAGGATCAGTTTGTTGGCTGGCGAAGCGGTGACGGTGAGAGCGCATTCTGCCGAGGTTTTTTTGGTGATGGAAGGGCGGCTTGGCGTGATAGAAGAGGGTGCGGCGCCTTTTAGCCGGAAGAAGGGGGATGCTTTTATTGCGTTCTATCAGGCGAGGTTTGAGTTGCGGGCGCAGGAAGACACGGTGATATATAGGGCGGCGGTGCCGGCGGGGGTGGAGTAGATGGGTGCGGCGCGGGATGGTTATGGTGTTAGTCGGGGCGACTGCGGGGAAGGGCGACAGCGTATCCCCCGAATTCGGGATTGTCGGCGTATACGGGGAGCGTTAATTTAGCTGCATTGCGGCCTGCTTTGCGGCCACCGGGAAACAGCTCTGGCAGTATGCTTGCGGCGGGTATATCGTCGGTGGTGTGGCGCAATAGGCGGGTGTGTCATATGGCAGTGTGGCGCGTCCCGGCATGATGACGAGTGGGGGGATAGTCAGCCCCCCTTCGTTTCCTTTTCAAAAAATTCATCGATCTGCAGGCCGGCGCCATCTGCGGCGGCGGTGGCGAGCTCATCGCAGCGGTTGTTATGGGGATTGTCGGCATGGCCTCTTACCCAGACAAAACGGATGGTATTCCTTTTAGCCAGCTCATGGAAGTGCAGCCAGAGGTCTTTGTTCTTTTTCCCTCCTTTGAAGTTGGTCGTGACCCAGTTTTTCAGCCAGCCCTGTTCGACGGCTTTGACGACGTATTGGCTATCGGAGTAGATGGTAACTTTGAGGCCATCCTTTTTTAATGCTTCCAGACCGGCGATGACGGCCATCAGTTCCATGCGGTTGTTGGTGGTATACCGATAGCCGCCGGATAGTTCTTTCCGGTGGCCGCCCCAGAAGAGGATGGTCCCGTAGCCGCCGGGGCCGGGGTTGCCGCGGGCGGCGCCGTCGGTATACATGGTGATTTCATTTGTTGGGATGGTCATGGTTATGGTTATGGTGGTTTCGTGAGGGGGAGGATCAGACCTGGATGACGCCGGTTTTGAATTCAGGAAGGTTGGGGTTATGTGCGGCTGCCTTTAGTCCTTCCGCGATGACGTGGCGGGTGTCGACGGGGTCAATGATCGCGTCTACCCAAAGGCGTGCGGCGGCATAAAAGGGGGAAGTTTGTTGTTCATAGCGGCCTTTGATTTCGTCGAGCAGCTTCTTTTCTTCCGCGGGGTCGATTACCTTTCCTTTTGCTTTAAGGGCGCCGACCTGGATCTGGAGCAATGTTTTTGCGGCCTGTTCGCCGCCCATGACGGCGATGCGGGCGGTGGGCCAGGCGTAAATGAAGCGCGGGTCGTATGCTTTGCCGCACATGGCATAGTTGCCGGCGCCGTAGGAGTTGCCGACGATGATGGTGATCTTTGGGACGACGGAGTTGGCGACGGCGTTGACCATTTTTGCGCCGTCCTTGATGATGCCGGCGTGTTCGCTTCGCGAGCCCACCATAAAGCCGGTGACGTCCTGGAGGAAGACGAGTGGGATCTTTTTTTGGTTGCAGTTCATGATAAAGCGGGCTGCCTTGTCGGCGCTGTCGTTATAGATCACTCCGCCGATCTGCAATTCCCCTTTTTTATTTTTGACCATTTTGCGTTGATTGGCCACGATGCCTACTGCCCAACCTTCGATCCGGGCATAACCGCAGAGGATGGTCTTCCCATAGTCTTCCTTGAATTGTTCGAAGCTGGAATCGTCTACGATGCGATGGATGATCTCCGTCATATCGTATGGGCGGGTCGCGTCGGCGGGGAAGAGGCCGTAGAGTTCTTCGGCGGGGTGGCGGGGGGCTATCGGCGCCGAGCGGTCGAAGATGCCGGTGGGGGTGGCCGGTGAGGCAGGGGAGGCGCCCGGGCGATGTCCGAGCTTACTCATGATCTTTTTTACCTGGTCGAGGCATTCCTGTTCGGTGGGGAATTTATAATCGGCGATGCCGGAAATTTCCGTGTGTGTCGTGGCGCCCCCCAGGGTTTCCGTATCGACCTGTTCGCCGATGGCTGCTTTTACCAGGTAGGGGCCGGCAAGAAAGATAGAGCCATTACCTTCCACCATCAGGGTCTCATCGCTCATAATGGGGAGGTAGGCGCCTCCGGCTACGCAGGGTCCCATCACGGCGGCGATCTGGGTAATGCCCATCGCGCTCATGCGGGCGTTGTTGCGAAAGATCCGGCCGAAATGTTCTTTATCGGGGAAGATCTCGTCCTGCATGGGCAGAAAGACGCCGGCGCTGTCGACAAGATAGATAACGGGCAGGTAATTTTCCATGGCGATCTCCTGGAGGCGGAGATTCTTTTTGCCGGTAATGGGGAACCAGGCGCCGGCTTTTACGGTCTGGTCGTTGGCGAGGATGATACATTGGCGGCCGCTGACATAGCCGAGGCCTGCCACGGTGCCGCCGGCGGGGCAGCCACCCTGTTCTTCATACATTTCGAAGCCGGCGAAGGCGCCGATTTCGATAAAAGAAGACCCCTCGTCGATCAGGTAGCGGATGCGTTCGCGGGCGGTGAGCTTGTTCTTTTCGTGCTGTTTATCGGCCGCTGCTTTTCCGCCACCTGCTATGATTTTGTCCAGCCGGGTACGCCATCCGCTAACCGTCAGGCGCAGGGCGTCTTCATTCTTATTAAATTCCAGGGTCTCCTCATTCATATAGCCTGCAATTTAACATGGATGCAGTAATATTTTGGAGTATTTTTAGCTGGTATGTCTTTCCGGCACAAAATAACATGGGTATGCCTGATCCTGCTGGCAATAGGGATCAAGGTTCTTTCGTGGTATCCGGAGGCGGTAGAGAAATACTATTCAAGGGGGGTGTATCCCTTTCTTGCGCGGGGGCAGCGATTGCTTTTTGGCTGGGCGCCGTTTAGCGTAGGGGATATTCTTTATGGGGGGGCGGTGATCCTGTTATTGTACCGGCTGGTCCGGCTGATCCGGCAGCTGGTCCGCCGGCAGGCCGAAAGGGGATGGTTGTTGCAGCTGCTGCGGCGGACCGTTTTTGTGTTGCTGTGGGTGTATGTGCTTTTTAACGGCCTATGGGGATTAAATTATAATCGACTGGGTATAGCCGATCAGTTGCAGCTGCAGGTGCAACCCTATTCGACGGCCGAGCTGAACGAGTTGACGGAGGTTGTCGTGGAGGAGCTGAACGATCTGGACAATCGGGCCAGACTGCACCGGGCCGATCTGGCAAATCCGGCGTCGTTGCGGGCCGGCGCTATTCGGGCTTATGATAGTCTGGCTGTCAGCGATCCGATGTTTACTTATCGCAGTCCTTCTGTCAAGTCATCTCTGTATAGCTATCCGGGGCTTTATATCGGATTTGGGGGTTACTACAATCCTTTTACCGGTGAGGCGCAGGTGAATACGAGGGACCCGTTGTTCGGTCAGCCGTTCACGACCTGTCATGAGATGGGGCACCAGTTAGGCTATGCCAAGGAAAATGAGGCGAATTTTATTGGTTTCCTGGCAGCCCGAAGCTCACCGGACGCGGCTTTTCAATATTCCGTTTACCTGGATCTGTTCCTGTATTCGGTCAGGGAGTTGTATTTTCGGGATTCGGTGCTGGCGAAGACGTTCAAGGGGCGGCTGGCGCCGGGGGTTCGGGATGATCTGCGGGAGTTACAGCGTTTTAACCGGAAATATGCCAATCCGCTGGAGCCGCTGATCTGGAAAATATATGGGCGGTATCTGCAGGCCAATCACCAGCCGCATGGGATCGTTACCTATTCGGAGGTGACGGCGTGGCTGATCGCGTATGCGCATAAGAATGGCCGGGAATCGATAAAGGGGCGGATAAGCGGACCGCCGGTATTGCGGCCGCAGGGTGAGCCGTTTTAGGTTCGCGGGAGTTGATTCAGTGCGCTTCGCGGGGCCGGTTCAGAACGAATTTTTCCACATCATGCTTTCGATGGGCTTATCGGGTTGGCCGTTGTATTTGGCGTTCTTTTTCTGGTTGTATTTGATCATGATCTCACCGTCTACCGGGAAATAGATAAGTTGTCCTACGGGCATACCTTTATAGACCTTTACGGGTTGCTTGACCGAAATCTCCAGGGTCCAGTGGCCGCAGAAGCCTACATCCCCCTTGCCTGCTGTGGCGTGGATGTCGATACCCAAGCGTCCGGTGGAGGACTTGCCTTCGAGGAAGGGGACATGCGCGTGTGTTTCCGTGTACTCCTGGGTGACGCCGAGGTAAAAGATGTGTGGATACAACACGAACCCTTCTTCTGGGATCTCGAAATATTCGATTTCGTTGTGTTTTTTGGCATCGAGGATATGCTCGCGATAAGTAGCCAGCCATTTCCCGAGATGGATGTCATAGGAATTGCTGCCCAGACAGCTGCGGTCATAGGGTTCTAACTTAATAGTTCCTTTTTCTATTTCTTCAAGGATGCGAGTATCGGATAGGATCATGTTGAAATTGGTTAAGTTTGCGGGTGAAAAAGTACGGAAAATGCCGCTGTTTTATCAACATAATATCAACGACGACACAAAATTAGGGATTTGGCATATTGAAGAGTCCGAATCCTTTTTTTTAGAGAAAGTACCCCTGAAGCGGGATGTGTCCCATCCGTTCAAGCGCAGGCAGCATCTGGCGGGGCGTTATCTGCTGGTTTATCTTTTCCCGGATTTTCCGGTGGAGGAGATCCGGATTGCGGATACCCGGCAGCCTTTCCTGGTGGATGATCTGTATCATTTCTCGATATCTCATTGCGGATCATTTGCCGCCGCGATCGTAAGCCGCAGCAGCCGTGTGGGTGTCGATATCGAGCTGGTTACGCCGCGGATCGGCCGGGTTGCCGAAAAATTTCTAAATGAGGGCGAGATGCATTTCTTTAATGAGGATTATGGCCTTTTCCTGGAGCAATGGGGGTTACGCGGGCGGATACAGCAGGAGTTCCTGACGCTGATCTGGAGCGCCAAGGAGGCGCTGTTTAAGTGGTATGGGCGGGGGGAGCTGGATTTCAAGCGGCATATGCAGCTGACGGGTAATATCCGGATCGATGGGGATTGGATCAAGCTGCCTTTTGTCTTCGAGAAGGATGAAATTATCCTGTTGGATCTGGATGCCAGGATCTTCGATGAGCAGGCGCTGACGCTGGCGTGGGTGCTGACGTAGGCGTGGGTGCTGACGTGGGGGTTATCCGGGCAGCAGATCGTCTTCGGCGTCTCCGACGAGGTTGATGTCAATGGCGTCTTTGCCGGCGATGCCATCGATCGAGCCGCGGACGTGGGCGGCGTTGAGGAGGACTTTTTCGAGTTGCTTCTCCCTGGCTTTCCAGAGGCGTTCCATTGTATCCCTTTCGCGCTGGATGGATTGCTTCATCGACATAAACCCTTCGCGGATCGCAGCCCATTGTTCGCTGAATTCGCTGCTGGTAAGGTAGTCATACAGCAGGTGCATTTTGTCGCCTTTGTTTTGTTGCGATTTGGCGGCGTTGAAGATGCGGATGACGCCGTCACGGAGGACATAGGAAAGGGCTCTTACTTCCGCGAAGGAGCAGATCCAGACGCCATTCTTTTCTCCGAAGGACTCCATATCTTTTGGCATGGCCTGGGTAACGATGACGGCGACAATGGCTCCCTGATTGCGCATATCGGCTTTTAGTTTCTCTACCCAGTCGGGGGAGAAGGATTGGGTGCGTTTGCTTTCGTAGATGATCTTGCCGCACTCCTGGCCGTGAGTATCCCGTACGGTTTGGATACAGTCTGCGCCTCGGACACCTTTTCCGACTTCGCCGATGCTGTCGAAGGGGAAGGCAGCGCGCAGCAACTCTTCGAGGGCGAGCTCCTGGACTTCACCCTGGAGCTGCATGGAGCCTTGTTCGGCTTTGCGTTTCATTTCTTCGGCCCTCCGTTCCATTTCCACGGCGAGTTTTTTCTGGTCATTTAGCTGTTTTTCGAGTTCTTTGAGGCGCAGTTGAAATTCGGTTTCCTTTGCGGCGATTTTTTGCCCTTCGAGCTGGCGGATCTCTTCGGACAGTCTGCCCCGTTCCTCCTGTAACAGCCGCTGAACGGACAGATCCAGCTCGGCTTCTTTCGTTTGAAGCTCCTGTTCCTTTTTGAGGAATTCGAGTTCTTTTTGACGGGAGGCTCGCAGTTTTTCTTCGTTGTCCTTGTTGGCGTCTTCGAGCAGGCGCAGTTTATTTTCAAAGTCGCCGGCGATGGATTTTCTTAGGGATTGTTCGGTTGCGGCCTGGATGCGGCGGCGTTCCTCCTCCAGTTTACCGGCGAAGAGCGCTTCCTGTTGCTGGGATTGCTGGAGCAGTTCCTTTTCCCGTCGGGCAAAGTCGTCGGCCTTCTTTTGGAAGTCCTTTTCCTTGTCGCGCATGAAGTTTTGCATCCGGTCGCGGAGGTCTTTTTTATATTCTTCGGCTACGGCCTCTTCCATAGGGAAGGAGTGGCCGCAGTTTGGGCATTTTATATCACTGGGCATTGATCCGGGTAGTTTTTGCAAAAGTAAATTTTTGTCAATTAATCAGTTGTGATTTTTCTTTTGGATGGGATGCAACATTCGTTCAGATGGGGTCGTCTATGATAGAAAATACTACAATATGAAATATACAGGTATTATGGTTATTGCCTTTCTGGGCATCATGGGACGTGCTTCGGGTCAGGAGCAGGTCAGGCAGGTATCAGGGTTTAACAAAGTTAGCAATGGTGGACCGTTTGCGGTGCATGTGAACATCAACGGGACGGAAAGTCTGAAGATCGATGGGGCGGATCAGGAGAACCTGGCGGAGATCGAGACGTTTGTAAGGAACGGGAGTCTGGAGATCCGGTGGAAGCAGGGGTCTGCGCCGCACCGTTTTTCGGGGCGGATCGATGTGTATGTGACGGCGAAGTCGCTTTCAGGGCTGAGTAATGCCGGTTCGGGGTCGCTGGATGTGGACGGTGTTGTGAAAGGTGGTTCGGTGGAATTGGAGTTGAGCGGGTCCGGGACCATCAGGGCTGCCATCGATGCCGACAAACTGGATGTGGGTATCAGCGGCTCCGGCATGGCTACGCTCAAGGGTAAGGCGAACTCGACGCATATTGGTATCGCCGGGTCGGGAGGTCTTCGCGCGGAGTCGCTTGCAACGGATGCGGTGGATGCAGAGATTTCCGGGTCGGGAAATGCGCATATCGAGGTCAATAAGACGGTGTCAGCGAGTATCGCGGGATCCGGGAGTTTGTATTATTCGGGCGCGGCTGCAATCAAATCTAGCAGCATCGCAGGGTCCGGGCGGGTGAAAAGGGCGTAGAGTTCATAGATAGCGTTGATGCGGGCGGCGCCTTCGGCGAGACGGATCTTTTCTATCTCTACGGGGATTTTTTCTTCTTCTTTGGCGCTGATAAGGATGCCGCGCCGGGCCTTTTCCAATAAATTACGGATGGGTTTTGTTTCGGGTAAAGCGAGGAAGGCATCGCCCCAAAAATTTTCCAGAAAATGGATCACGGTAGAGTGTGCTGGCGGGGCTGTGTGCTCCTGGAAGTAGGCATCGTCATATCGCCAGTAATGCGGGAGATTGGATCCCACGAGGATGATGTCACCGGATTGAAAACAATTTGGGCTTCATGGGACGCTGGGCTAAAATTAGTGATTTTCACCTGAAACTGTGTCAATTCCCCGAGTTTGGTTACATTGTGTTTCGCCCAATTCTGTTGCCTCATCCCTAAAAGCGCGGTCATGAAACGACTATTCCTGCCGATATGCCTGGTCCTGATTGCCTGCGGGTGCCTGGCCCAGCCGTCTTTACCGCAGGCCGATTCCCTTACTGCCGCCCTGAAGGCTCATCCGCAGGAAGACAGCATGCATGTCCAACTATTGATCGATCTGATCCGGTCGGTGATCTACAATTCCCCTGACAGCGCTATGAAATTTTCGAATGAGGTTCTTCGGATCTCCGGGAAGATCGGCTTGCGCTCCGGTATTGCCTTTGGCTACCGGTATAAAGGATTAGTTTACTATCTCAATGGGGATTATATCCAGGCGCTGGATTACCTGCAACAATCTTTAAAGGCGGCGGACAGCCTGCATAATAAAAAATTTGACGCCAGCATGTTCAACAATCTGGCGATAGTTTATATGGAACTGAAGCAGTATGCCAAAGCTCTTTCCTATTATCAAAAATACCTGGGGGCTTCCCGCGAGCTAGGCCTGCCCGAAGAAGAAGCGAAGGCTCTGCTGAACATCGGCAACCTATATGGGGAGACCGATGACCTGGACAACGGTCTTGTCTATTGCAATCAAAGTCTGTCGCTGGCGTTAAAGAACGGTTATTCCGTAGTCACTGCCTCGGCTTTGAATTCCCTGGCTATCCTGTATAAGAAGAAGAAAGATTATCCGGCAGCTATCGGAGCTTTTCAAAAAAGTATCGACCTCTCCCGTAAGATGGGCAACCTGTTTAATGAAGCGACCGCCCTAAATGGCGCCGCGGAGGTCTATGTGCTTGTGCAGGATTATGCAAAAGCGGCGCAATATGCCAACCTGGGGCTGGCAGTCGCCAGACAGGTAAATGCGCTTAAATGGGAGGCCGATTCCTGGTCGGACCTGAGCGACATCTACGCCCATCAGCATCAGTATGCAAAAGCACTGGATGCTTACAGGAACTTCACTGTGTTGCACGACAGTCTGATGAACGACGAGAAGAAACAGGAATTTACCCGCAAGGACCTGCAATACGAATTCGATAAAAAGAGTGCCCTGGCGAAGGCTGCCAATGACGAACAGCAGGCTCTGGGTGTTGCCGAGATCGGCCGCCAGCGTGTCATCCGGAATGCCGTCACCGGGGGGGCCGTCCTTCTGCTACTGGCGTCAGTCATGAGTCTCCTGTTCTATAAGCGAAGACGAGACGCCGAGGTTCTTAGGAAAGAGGCAGAGTTCAGGGCCCGGGTATCCGACACCGAAATGAAAGCGCTGCGCAGCCAGATGAACCCGCATTTCATCTTCAACTCGCTCAATTCGATCAGCGATTATATTTCGCGCAGCGATATCCCGAAGGCCAATGAATACCTGGTCAAATTCGCGGGTATTATGCGGATGATCCTGGAATACTCCGAACAAAAGGAAATCAGCCTGGCCGATGACCTGAAGGCGCTGGAGCTCTATATTCAGTTGGAAGCCCTTCGTCTCAGAAATAAGTTCAGCTATGAGATCAGGATAGGCGAGGGAATCGATTGCGAGAATACGCTGGTGCCGCCGCTGATGCTGCAGCCTTTTGTCGAGAACAGCATCTGGCACGGGCTGGCCCGGAAAGAAGGGGAGGGAAAGCTCAGCATCCATGTCTGTCTGCAGGATGAAATGATCAAATATGCGGTTGAAGACAACGGGATCGGCAGGGAGAGGTCAGCCGGGGTAGCGGCGGCAGCGGCTGTCGGGGCAGGAGGGGTGGCGGCAGCGGTCGGAGCAGGGGGGACGGCGGCACCTGGTGCAGGCAAAAAGTCCATGGGCATCAAAATCACGGGCGAGCGTATTGCGCTGATCAACCAAAGCCGGAACGCCGATGGCAATGCCGGTAGGGGTGCCGGTGAGGGTGCAGGTGAGAACGCGAGCGCCTCTATGCGCTTGTCTGATCTGGCGGAAGGGACGAGAGTCGAAGTATGGTTACCTTTAGCTTTAAATTTTTAGTCCGGCATGATCAGGGCGATAATCATCGATGACGAACAACACTGCTGCGACAGGCTGAATAGTCTCCTGCGCGAAGACTATTCGCAGCTTATCAGGGTGGAAGGCATGTTTCTAAGCGCCGGCGAAGGGCTGAAAGCGATCCAACTGCTGCAGCCGGAGCTTCTTTTTCTGGATGTACAACTGGAAGATGGAACGGGTTTCGATCTCTTAAGGCAGCTGCATGAAATAAATTTCGATCTCATTTTCACGACAGCCTATGAAAAATATGCGGTGCAGGCTTTCAAGTTCAGCGCGATCGACTATTTGCTCAAACCTATCGACAGGGAGGACCTCAAGCAGGCCATCGGGAGACTGACCGGGAAGATACACAAGACGGATGCGGCGAAAAAAGTCGATACGCTTATTCATAATCTTCATGGCGCCCCCAGGCGGATCTGCATCCCGGTGATGACGGGGCTGGTTTTCGTGCCGGTGACCGATATCATCCGGTGCGAGAGCGACGTTAACTATACCACCCTTTACCTCCGCGACCGGCAGAAGCTGGTCGTTGCAAAAACACTAAAGGAGTTCGAAGAGCTGCTTGCCGACTATAATTTTTTCCGTGTTCACAACTCTCATCTGATCAACCTGGCTTATATCAAGAGCTATAATAAAGGAAAGGGCGGATCGGTCACGATGACCGATCTTTCTACCGTTGAAGTCTCCACCCGCCGCAAGGAAGAATTCCTGAGAAGGCTTTCCGAGGGTTGATCACTGCTGGAGGGCGGTGCCGGATCCGGTACCCGTCGTCGAACCATTGGCCAGCGTGATATCGGTGAAAGAAACTTTTACTTTTTCATCGGTAATGGTCAGATTTAGCTGATCGCCCGTTTTGCCGGTGGAAGTATAAATCTCGCCGGCACCGCCGCTATAAACATACATCTGGATTGTAACGGAGTTGGCCGGTGTAGGCGATTCGTCGGTGACTACGTATGTACCGTTGGCCGAGGGATGTGAAAAGAAAATCACACTGAGGGAATTTCCCTTTGCATCTACGCTGACCAAAATGCCGAGGCCGGAGGTCGTATCATTGTAGCCCGTGGTAACGCCCTTATAGGTCACTCCGTTCAAGGTCCATTGGGTTGTGGAGGGGGTGGCAGACGAATTGGAGTTGCTTTTGCTGCAGCCGTAAAATAAGCCTGCGGTGAGTGCCAGAAGGAATAGTGGGATGGTCAGGTCTTTTTTCAATTGGTCGATACTGCCTTTTAGTGTATAGCCTGGCGTCCTGAACAGCCAGGCGGAGGCGAGCACCGCTGCCGAAGCCAGGAGGGAGATCCAGGCGCCATAGCCGACACTGCTTTTGGCGATTCCCATGGCCCCTGTCGGTGCATTCGCCAGCAGGATGATCGTAAACAATAAGGCGGCGGCGCCGGCACCCATCGCGCACAGCCAGCTCGTCTTTTCGAGCGTCCGGGTCTGCTCGCTCAGCAGGGAGAGGGCGATGGCGAATAAGTAAGACAGGAAGACAATGATCCCGGACCCATGCATGCCGTTCTCGCTCAGGCTTATGGCTTGTTTGCCGAAAAGGCTATCGGTGAGATTGGCGGTGGCTGCGCCGTTGTCACCGGTTTCCAGGCCTCCGAAGAGATTGCCGGCCGAGACGGTGACCCAGGGGAGGAACATTGCAATGAGGCCAGCCAGGGCGGCCAATAAGATGAATTTGCGCTGACGGTTTAAGGTTTGGAAGTTCATTTTTTTGATGAAGGTAACGGCTCGCCCTGCCGGCGTCAACCTTCATTTATTTTCTGTGGCGCGCCATTTATTATTTGGGCCTGAAAAGGGGATAAATGCGATCTATTGCTATTGCTGCCACTGCAGGGCAAAATATTCGCAGCGTTCTGTGCCTTTATTCTCCAGCGCGTGGGGGATGCCGGAGGAAAGGAAGACGAGATCGCCGCCGGCAGCGGGATAATGCTGCCCGTTGATATACATCTGTACATGACCGGAGCGCATCAGGATGATCTCTTCCGACCGGTGAGTATGCGGGGGATGGCTCACTTCGCCGGGGTTGAGGGTGGTGGCATGCATATCGATCTTTGTCAGCCACGCTACCGGGCGGCTGAAGATCTGCCTGCTTTCGCCTTTGGCGGTTTGTTGCACGGTCATTTCGGGCCAGTCGATAAGAACGGGGCTGCCGAGCTGCTCCACGAGGGCTTTGTCTTCCGGTAGCCGGGATTGGAAACGGAACAGGTACCAGGTTGCTTTTTGGTCGCCTTTATTCGCGAAATCGTGACCGGCGCCGACGGCGAAAAGAGCGACGCCTCCCGGGCCCAGCCCTTTGACGGTATTGCCGGTGGTAATGGTAAGGCTGCCTTCCCTGACGATGACCAATTCGTCGGCGTTATCATCTTTGGGAGATTGGGTGGTGGATTGACCGGGGTTAAGGGTAATGGCGCGGATATCCAGGAGCGATAGATCGTGGGTGGCTCCTTTCAGGACCTGGCGGCTTTCACCCGTGTTGGTGCTGGTGACGGGTTCTTTGTTCCATTCGCAGACTTGTGCGGTGAGGGTGTCGGACTGTGCGGCGGGCGTGTGAGAGGCGGCGGAAATGGTGGATTGGGCCGTTGTGGTGGCGGCAGTGGATTGGGCTATTGCGCCGGCGGCGAGGAGGAGGAAGGCAGGTAAAAGGATCGGTTTCATGATAAGAGGAATCGGTGTTAATGATTATTTTTAGCCAGTTCCAGCGCCCGGGTCGTGGTATAATATTTGGCGATCATATTGGGTACTTCCCAGGCGGGCATGTTGTGATCTTTTACGTATTCCAGAAATTTTTGGGTTACGCGGGCGAAGTGGGCTTCATGGCCTTCTTTGTAATGGTCGGGGATAACGACTTCCCAGCGTGCGCCTTCTTTCTTCAGGCTGATGCCTGGAAATCTGGCCTGCAAGTTCGCAAATTGCGTACTCAGGGTCTGCTCGAAAGCGGGGTCTGTCGTTACCGGCTCGATATATAAGGTTGGATGATATTGCTGTGCGGAATCCTGGAGGATCAGCAGATTGGCTTTGCTGCCTCGCATCAGGGACGAGTAGGTGTCGTCTGCGCCAGTTGGAGCTTTGTAGGTCCAGGTGGCGGTCGTTCGGACATAAACGTCTTTGAGGCGGTAGTCGATCTCGCCGTTGGCGTAGATTTTTAACAGGGTGTCGGTGTGCGGCGAGCGATATTTTTTCAGGAAGTCGGGAAAGCTATCCAGTTTAGTGATGGTTTTGAATTGGGATCGGGTCAGGTCGGTGGTCCAGTGGCGGCCGTGGTCCACCCGGATATCTTTTTTATAGTCGAGGCTCTTTTCCGGGAAGGCGCTCCATTGCACGAGATCGACGAGATGGGTCATCACATCGACGATGCCTTCGCCTTGTTGGGAGATGTCGAAGAACCAGGCGGGGCGGGTGAGGGCGCTGCCGGACACATATTTATACCAGCGATGGACGCTGGATGCGACGATGCCGGGGTGTTGGGGATCGCCTTTTTGCTGAACGCCGTAGATGTTCGGCATGTTGGCCAGTTCCCGCTGGAGGATGCTGGTGATCTCGTAGCGTTCGGTCATGATATCGTAGAGGATGAGCCGATGTGCCGCGGCTGTATCGAAGGCCTGGCGGAGCAGTCCGAATCCCTTGTCATCGATCGCCATTGGTTTGTCGCCGAACACATGAAAGCCGGCCTCTAAGGACTGGAGGATGTAATTGGTTTTTTCCCGGTTGTTACCCGCGAGGATCACGGCATTCCCGGCTTTGTCGGCGATCATCTTTTGCAGGTAGTCGGGACCGGTATAGACGCTTTCGACCCAATGGGTGGGATCTTTCGGGCGCGCGTTGTAGCCGTTGATCTTGTCGAGATGGGATTGTACGTCGGGACCGGGGGGAGCATAGACGTGGACGACGGAGTCGATGTCGTTGTACATGGATTTCTGCACGAGGGCTGCGTGGAAATGGCCGGGGTCGAGGGTGATCAGCCGGACGGGTTTTGGCGTGGCGGGGCCGGCGGGGGTGCTGCGGGTGTTGTCGGCGCCGGGTGTGCTGGCTTTGTTGCTATCGGCGCTGCTGTTGCCGTCAGCGTGCCGTGCCTGACCCTGGCAGGAGAGCAGGAGGCAGCAGGCGAGGACCGGGACAAGACCCGGGAGGCGGGCAGCTATAGATTGGTAGTGGGTCATGGCGGGTCGAAATTAGGGCTCAAGATACGATATGCCGATGGTATTGGAACTGGCGGGGCGGCGGTTGCCGGGCTGGCCGCCGCCGGCGGAAATGGTATAGCGTCCGGAGAGTGGCACCCGCTGCATTTTATCATCTATGACGGTAAAGGCATCGGGGGCGATGGTGAAATGCAGGAGCCTTTCTTCGCCGGGCCGGAGGTGGATGCGGCGGAAGGCTCGGAGGGAACGGATGGGGACGGGTACGCGGGCGTCGAGGGCGGAGATATAGATCTGGGCGACTTCGTCGCCTTCGACCGGGCCGGTATTTTTTACGTGGACGGAGAGATGGAGGCTGTCGGTGGGATTGTCGGCGCGGAGGCTGTCATAGTGAAAGCTGGTATAGCTGAGACCGTAGCCGAACGGATAGAGTACGGAGCCTTTGAAATAGCGGTATGTTCTTCCGGCCATGGCGTAGTCGCCAAAGCCGGGGAGGTCTTTTATAGACTGGTAGAAGGTCACGGGCAGCCTGCCGGCGGGGTTGTAGTCTCCGAACAGGACGTCGGCGATAGCGTGGCCTCCCGCCTGGCCCGGATACCAGGCTTCTACGATGGCGGGGAGGTGACGGTCTTCCCAGTTGATGGACAGGGCGCTACCGTTCAGCAGGACGAGCACGATGGGTTTGCCTGTTGCCGCGACAGCCCGGATCAGGTCTTCCTGTTCTTTTGGCAAGTCGAGGGTAGTGCGGTCACCGCCTTTGAACCCGGTGAGGTTGAGCTTTAGTTCCTCGCCTTCCAGCCGGGGGGAAAGGCCCATACATAGGATGACGACGTCGGCCTGTCGGGCGATGGCGAGCGCCGAGTCTTTCATTTTTTTGGCGCTGGTGGTATGGGGCATGGCTTCGGCAAGTTCACAGCCTTTGCTGTAGAGCACGGTGGTTTGGTTGGTTTGGGCGGTTTGGGTGGTTTGGGAGTTGAGTTTTTCGCGGATACCTTCGAGGGGAGTGATGACTTTTGAGGGGGTTCCATTGTAGTTGCCCAACAGGAGTGCGGAGTCGTCGGCATTGGGGCCGATGACGGCGATGGTTCGGAGGTCTTTTTTTAAGGGGAGGAGCGCGGGATCGTTTTTTAAGAGGACGATGGATTTGCGGGCGACTTCGAGAGCCAGCTGGCGGTGCTCCCTGCTGTCGACGACCGAATAAGGGATGGAGTTATATTTTACCCGTTCCGCGGGATCGAACATTCCTAGTTTAAACCGGGCGGTGAACAGGCGGCTGACGGCGGTGTCGATCACTTGTTGGGTGATCATATTCTTAGCCAGGGCTTCCTTCAGGTGGGCATAGGTGTTGAGGCACTCCAGGTCGCAGCCCGACTTGACGGCCAGGGCGGCGGCCTCTTCAGGTGTCGCCACTATCTTATGGCGTTCGTAGATATCGTCGATGGCGCCGCAATCGGAGACCACATAACCCTGAAATCCCCATTCTTTTCGCAGGATGGTGGTCAGCAGGTGGTTGCTGCCACAGCAGGCTTCGCCATACAGCCGGTTGTACGCGCACATAACGGAGAAAGCTTTGCCTTCTTTTATCCCCATTTCGAATTGGGGGAGATAGGTCTCGCGGAAGTCTCTTTCGTCGGGGCGGGCATCGAAGAAATGGCGTTCGGATTCGGGGCCGCTGTGGACGGCGAAGTGTTTGACGGTCGCGATGGTCTTAAAATAATCGGGGTCTTCTCCCTGCATTCCTTTGATGAACTGTACGGCCAGCCGGCCGGTTAGATAGGGGTCTTCTCCGTAGGTCTCCTGGCCACGGCCCCAGCGGGGGTCGCGGAAGATATTGATATTGGGAGAGAAGAAAGTCAGTCCTTCGTAGAGATCTCTCTTGTCATTGCGGGTGAAGTCGTTGTATTTGGCACGGGCCTCGTCGGAGATCGCCGTTGCCATGCGCCACTGCATATCTTCGTCCCACGCGGCGCCGAGTCCGATGGCTTGCGGGTAGACGGTAGCCAGGCCGGCCCGGGCTACGCCGTGCAGGCTTTCGTTCCACCAATTGTAGGCGGGGATGCCGAGGCGGGGGATGGCTGGGGCGGCGTTCATCATCTGACCGATCTTTTCATCGCTTGTCATGCGGCCGAGGAGGTCGGCGACGCGTTGCCGGATGGGGAGGCTGGGGTTGCGGAAGGGGAGGGTGGAGTTATGGGTGGGGTCGTCTTTTTGGGCGTCCGATTTTTCCTGTTGGTGGCAGGAGTCGTTGAGCAGCAGGATGGGGAGGAGCGCAATCAGGAGGAGCGATTTTTTCGTCATGGGATAAAGATAGGAAGGGCAAAGGTTACCTTTTTGGTCGGTTCACTATTTTCTTCCACATATCCAAATCATCCGTATTTCTGTTGAAACCGTGAAACCTTGTCGCGAAGCCTCCTACCATTATGTATCGAACGTTGTTATTATTTAGGGCTTTCCAAAATCTAAGCAGCTCGTCATCCAACATATCCATGACGCACTATTTATGGGTGATTTTTGCCTTTTTGAATAAGGCATTGACGCGTAGCATTTGAGTAAAAAGCTTAAATTTCTCCATATCGGGGCGATATATATCTCGCCGGAGACGTTCTGTTGCGCTGTCAGTTGACGGCGGATTTGCGAAAAGGTTGTTTCGAATTCTGTACGATGAGATTCAAAATCAGGATTCGAAGCCTTCAAGTCGTTGGATTTGGCGGTTGCTTGTTTTTTTTAGAAAAGGGCAGGCACTCGGCAGGTGTAAGCCTGTGCCCGGAGGGGTGACGTGATGAGGAGATTTTAAAAAATTATTCAGATTTGCGGCGCAATATCCCAGGATTGTAACAATTGTTGTAAATTCCATTGAACCTTCCAAAACCAACACTATGCTTGGGACCTATCTCCGGATCGCATCACGCATCCTCGTGCGGAACAAGCTCTATACCCTTATTAACGTTCTGGGCCTCGCGCTGGGGGTCTGCGTTTGTATCATTATCTGGCTGGTAGATAGCTATGATCTGAACTTTGACCGCTTCCATCCGGATGGGGATCGTATCTACCGCGTTACGATGGGTGGTAAGCCCGGAGAACGAAGACTCGCGGTAATATTGCGACCGATGCCGGCGGCTATGCGGGCTGCTATTCCGGGTCTGGAAAGCATGACGGCCTATTTTACCTATGACGAGAGCCAGACAGTACGGGTCCCGGTGCAGGGACACGCTACCGCGGCCTTCCAGCCCAGGTTGCCGGCTGAGGACAGGGCGACGGGCATCATCATAGCGGATACCGGCTGGTTTCATGTCTTTTCGTATCGATGGCTGGCGGGAAATCCGGCGACGGCGCTGACTGCACCCTTTCAGGTAGTGCTTACAGAGAGCGCGGCAAGGCGGTACTTCAGGAATATCCCGCCGATGGCAACGATAGGTCGGGAATTGATCTATGCGGATTCTTTGCATGTACATGTTTCGGGGGTGGTCAGGGACTGGGCGCAGCATTCTGATCTGGCCTATACCGATTTCATCTCTTTTCCCACCATCAACGTCAGCTTTCTAAAGGCGACGCATCAAATGGATGACTGGGAACCACGTTACGGTCCTGACCATCCCTGGCCATATGTCTATGTAAGATTGGCGAGGGGTGTCAACACCGGCCAGGTGGAGGCGCAAATGAACCAGATCGCTGCAAAGCGGGATATCCAAACCCCGGGTGGTCAGTATACGCAAATGCTCCAGCCGTTGAGCGATCTTCATTTCAAGTCTGATGTTATGGAAAACAGCCGAAAAGCCCACCGGCCTACTTTGTATGCGCTGGCGGGAATTGCCCTGTTTATATTGGTCCTGGCCGCAGTGAATTTTATCAATCTGGCGACGGCGCAATCGCTGCAACGGGCGAAAGAGGTCGGCGTGCGCAAAGTGCTGGGCAGCGACAAGGGCCAGCTGGTAAGACAATTCCTCATCGAGACCGGGGTGCTGACATCGCTGGCGTTGGTACTGGCGATATTGCTGGTTTGGCCCGTTATGCACTGGTTCCAGGACTATATACCGGCAGGAATCCATTTCAATCCATTCACCCCGGCCAATTTGCTGTTCCTGGCGGCGGTGCTGATCACGGTGACACTTGCGGCGGGCTTTTACCCCGCACAGGTGCTGGCCGGGTATCAGCCGGTCGAGACCCTGAAGGGATCGGGTTCCATCAGAGGCGGGGAGAAATGGTGGCTGCGGCAGAGCCTGGTCATATTCCAGTTCACGATCTCGCTGGTCTTTATCATCGTTACGCTGGTGATCGGCAGCCAGATCCGGTACATGCTGAACACCGATTATGGGTTCCGGTCCGATGCGATTGTTACGGTACAAGGTAGGCCCAACATGATGGATACGTCGACGAGGAAGATCAACATATTGGAGCAGCGATATAGCCAACTGCCGGGGATTGCGGAGGTGATCCGGGAGGAAAACGCTCCGATCGGCCGGGGCCGGATGGGCGGTAGAATAACCTATAAAGGGCGGCAACTGGTCGAGCTTTTCACGAATGTAGATTTCGCCGATGAACGCTTCATCCCCTTCTATGGCATGCGGATGGTGGCCGGACGAAATTTTCGTCACAGCGATAGTCTGACTGAATATGTGATCAATGAGACGGCTGCCAAACAGCTTGGATTTGCGACGCCGTCCGCGGCCGTAGGGCAGTTACTTGGAGATGACGCAGTGCCCATTGTCGGCGTGGTGGCGGACTATCATGAGGGGTCTTTCCAGGAACCGATCCAACCTATAGTCCTTGGTCATTTGCCGAGGGCGGAGCGCAACCTGGGTATCAGGCTCGCCAGCACCGGAAAAGGGGTCGATCAGGTAAAATCGACTCTGGAGGCAATGGAGAAGATTTATAAAGAACTATATCCGGGCGCTGTCTTCTCCTATGATTTTATGGATGATTCCATCCGCAATCTCTATAAGAATGAACAGAAGACGGCTTTGTTGGTAAACGTGGCCATGGGACTGGCTATTTTCATCTCCTGTATGGGCTTGTTCGGGCTTTCCCTTTTCGCGACTGAGCGCCGCGCGGGCGAGATCGGCATCCGAAAAGTTTTGGGAGCGACCACGGCAAACATTGCCGTCATGCTCAACCGGCAGTATATCCGGCTGGTACTGCTGGCGCTGATCATCGCCTCGCCCATTGCCTGGCTAGTGGCGCACCAATGGCTGCTGAATTTCGCCTATCGGGTCGCGGTGGATGTATGGGTATTCGTGATAGCGGGAGTAAGCGCGATAGGGTTGGCGTTGGTGACAGTCAGCTATCAGTCGATCCGGGCGGCGTTGGCCAATCCGATCCGCAGTCTGAGGTCTGAATAAGTCTACATTCATTTCACATGACTTTGTGTACCTTTTGAGGGGATTTCAACTCATATCAACCATGCCGTTCATGAGAATTCCAAAATTAGAAGGAGTAATTGAAAGACGGCTCTTAATTAATTTCACTGCTGATCCAAAGATTATTCAGGAAATAATTCCTCCTCCGTTCCGGCCCAAACTTTACCGAGGCAAGTCAATTGTCGGTATTTGCCTGATTAGGCTTAAGCAAATTCGACCAAGCGGACTTCCAGGTTTTTTAGGCATTTCATCAGAAAATGCGGCACATAGAATTGCAGTGGAATGGACGGAAGACGAGGAAACAAAGGAAGGCGTTTTTATCCCTCGCAGGGACAGCTCGTCATTCTTAAATAGTCTTGCCGGCGGACGCATTTTCCCCGGGCGGCATTTTCACTCAAAGTTC
>Ga0302325_10006234_pt1 | contig 26870 bp, 31 predicted proteins | sample Palsa_T0_2_FD_201948 | JGI IMG/M metagenome (GOLD analysis project Ga0302325, IMG submission 201948) | Peat permafrost microbial communities from Stordalen Mire near Abisko, Sweden - Palsa_T0_2 | ecosystem: Environmental > Terrestrial > Soil > Palsa > Peat permafrost | place: Sweden: Abisko... | reverse complement strand
CAGGGCGGTCAGGTCGGCGCGGTCAACGGGAGACAAAAAGCCGGCGCAAATCATGCCCCTATGACGAATCCCAAAATCGCCCCATGGCAAGCGGTTTTTCGGACAATCGTTGAATCGGGGTATACATGTTGTAAGAATGATACGTGCGCGAAATTTCGAGCGTTGCCGGCGTGGATAACGCCAACTGCAGCTTTAGTGTTGCGTGGTGTTATTGATAAAGTATCGAATAGTCCGCTGAGAGAGGCCGTGCGAGATACCGCCGAGTAACCATACGGCTCGGAGCGAGTATTGATGGCGTGCCAAGCCATCAATATCCGCAATAATTGGCATCCGCCTCGTGGGACCTCTTTCAGCGGACGGCTTTATGGGGCATGTTCCCGTAAAGCGCGCCATCCAATTTGTCGCCCGTATTTGGCTTGGGATCTTAGCCGCTCGCTGACGCACGCATGGAATCTTTATTCGAGGGATAGGAACTTATTCTTCCCCATCGGGATTGTATCGCAGTCGTGTTGAGGCGCGCGAAAGCGGCCTGGGTCCGGTCGTTTTTCTCATCCTGCGACGCGACAAACTGGCGCGCACGGGAAGATTTTCGCGCCTCTGAGCAATCTTCGAAGAATCATCCGCTGTCGTCGGATGCCGACGAGATGCTGCGCGCATCAGCGACGACCCGAGGTTCGTGCGCGGGAAATCGAGAATGAATCACTGACTCTCTCTAGCATTGTCCACGATGATTGTTAATCGCGGTAAATTAGAAGAATGGCTCACGCGTGCCGGTGGCTAACGGCAACGCAGCTGGATGATCGTACGAGAACTCGGCTCGAGAGACTCATCATCGATTTAGAGCAAGATCTGGAAGAAGACGAGCGGGACCGACGATCGCAAAGCGCACTTATCCATTGGTTGCAGTTAGAGAAGTAGCCGGATGGGCGGCGATTTTGAGATTTAGAATAGGACGAATTTTGAACTCGGGACGCGGGCAAACGCCGCCCGGAGCGGGTTAGACGCCATTGCAGACGCAGGCAAGGCGAGCATGCCCGTTGCAATCTCAGCCAGGTTCATGATTTCCGGTTAGCCGCCGCCGACAAACCGCGGATAAAACAGCGTCTCTTCCGCGGAAGGATCAAAGCTGCGGATAATTCGCTGTTCACCGGGCCCCGCGAGAACGGCGGCGGCAAAACCAGCGTCGGTCAATTCCATGAAACGTTTGTTGGCTTCCTCGACCGCAGCACGATCGCCAGCGTCGAACCTATGCCGGGTGTCGCCGGTGCGATCTGAATTGCCATGGGAACTCCGTTTGCTGTGATGGCGTAACTAGGCAAGGATCGCGTCAGGCTGCAAATGGAAACGGGCGACGTCTCGATCACTTTTGTGCAAGAATTGCGCGAAAGTGATAAAGGACGTTGTCGAGCGAGAGCTGATTGGTCGACGATTGATGATCCGTTTTGAGTGAAATTTTGGAGACATTCATGGTTAGTGTAGGTCGCCGCATTTTACAAAAATTACTCCTTTCCATCGGAGCAGCGCGGCCGTTCAACCATTCGGCGATGGCACGGCGCGCAGAGCTCACTGCGGAGCTATCCGCAAGATACGGCAACACGGTGATCGAAGGTCCGTTCGCTGGGATGCTTCTACCCGGCCTGAGTTCCCAAGAAGACGGTGACCGCGCTCCAAAGTTGCTCGGCACTTATGAGGAAAACCTTCACAATTGCATCGCCACGGCGGTCGCTCGTGATCCGGATTTGGTCATCAATGTGGGCTGCGCAGAGGGCTATTTTGCGGTTGGATTGGCGATGCTCCTGCCGAAGGCAACGGTTCACGCTTTCGACATTGATCCTTTAGCCGTTGAGGCCTGTGCGAGGGCCGCGTCCCTCAATGGGGTTTCCGACCGCCTCCTGGTTCATAGCGCATACCGCGCTGAAACACTGACTGACCTCATGGGGGACAAATCGAAAGCTCTCATTTTCATGGACTGCGAGGGAGCCGAGGTCGGATTACTTGATCCGGCGGTTGCGCCAACGCTATCCGTTTGCGACATTATCGTTGAAACACACGATCTGGAGGCGCCGAATGCCATGCGGATTCTCGAAGGCCGACTGAGTTCCACCCATACGATAGAAAGGATTCCACAAGGCGGTCGAGACCCGAACAGGTTTTCACAGCTGCAGTCGTGGCCGGAGATGGATCGGTGGTTAGTCGTCAGCGAAACGAGGCCACAAGGCATGATCTGGCTGTTCTGCTCAGCTATAAACCGATGAGATACAGAAAGCAGTAGTGCCCTTCTTCATCGGCCGTCGTGCGCCATCCTCGGCGATACGACGGCGTCAGGCGCGCCGCATCAGCTCGGCACAATCCCCTCATTTAGTCTTTGATCCACGATCTGGACTGTGCGATCTATATCGGCATTGGGCATGCCAAGCTGCTGTGAAATCAACTTCACCAACAGGTCAACCCGCTCAACGAAAGGTGCTCCATTGGACACCGCTCGGGCCGCTGACGAGGGTTTGAGAAGGCTTTCCGCCGCTTTGGCGTATTTCGCGAAGGGGACCTGATCCGTCGGATCGGCTCCCAGACGCCGAGCGATGGCATCTACATGGTTATAGATCGACTGCGAGAGCTTCAGATCACCGTGCACCGCGTCGCGGATCGACTGCGGCTCCTGCAGCGTGATGCAACGGTAATTCCCGGTCAATAACATCGACCATTTGGCCAGCGGGACGAACAGCGAATCGAACACTTTGAGCTTCACAGGAACATCCTGGCCATCTAGCTTCACCGCCTCGATGTCCGATTCCAGCTCCCGAAGCAGCAGATTATGTGCCTCATCTGCAAATGTCGCTGCCTTGAAGTTTGTCGGCAGACCGACATGAAGGACATTCGCCGCCTCTTCCGGTGGACGGAAGGCCTGCGGATCAGGCGAGCAGAGCGACACCAAGCCCGGCTTGAATCGCTCCCATATCTGGGCGTTCGTATATGCTTCCTCTAGGTCCATTTCCACCAGCGACGGAATCCGTTTGAGACAAGGCAAGGGCGGCATGTTCATGATCGAGAGACAAGGCAGCTTCGCCTCGGCGATTTTGATCATCAGAACCCGTATTGTATGGTTGGTATATTGCGGCTCCTGCATGGCAAGACCAACAAGATCATAACGGGGAAGGTCGACGTCTGCGGGCGAGCTCGCGTCCAAGGTCCCGGGCAAGCCATGCGAGAAGATAGCCCGATGCATTGCCTCGTCACGCAGCTTGATGCGGACTTCAGTACCGTCGCGGTTGATGAGTTCCGCAGTCTTCTTCCGACAAACCAAAGTCACGTTGTGACCGGCCATCAGCAGTTTTGTCGCAAGCAGAGAGCCATACGAGGCTCCGAGGATTAGAATGTTGCGCGCCATGCTCACTCCACAGACTGTGCTACACTTTCTCCGCCTGACCCAAGCCAGGCTGAATCCGAAGCTTCCCTTAGGCTGCCCGGTCTACAGTTTCTGCCGGCGCCTTAGCACGGCGGGGGGATCGGAGGGACAAGAGACCCGCGTTTCTCTCTAGCGTCCTTATCGATTGTCGGCTCCCGCGCACAGATTTTCTGACCGACGATCGGGGTGCCATAGAGCAAGCCGAGATGCCCGAGAAAGGTCAGAACGCCGTAAGCCGCCGCGAACACGAGTGCCTAAAAGAGCAGAACTTCGCCGACAGGTGATATTGATTCCGAGAATCATCGAAGTCCGTGCTGTCCCCCAACGCGACGAGAGACCACCCTCATAAGCCACTATAAAAATTAGCTTTTTTGAGGTTGTTTCACATGAAGCTGCTGCTTTTGCAATTTTAGATTGTTTTATCTGACAATGCTCTCTCGCGGTGGCTCGGCTTGATAGGCCACGACCTCAGCACACGATCATTCTGTCCTCGCGATCCCGACCACAACTCCAGCGCAAGTGTCCGCGGGCATCGCAAGGTGACGATCACGCCGCCCGAACGCTGTCCAGGAATTTCTCGACCTCATCTCTGAGATGGATGTTCACCTTGGATAGGGCCTGGGCCGATCTCAGCATCTGATCCGATGTCGTCTCGGTCTCTCCGGCGCCGCGCGCGACGCGCTCGATGTTTTCAGCAACATCAAGGGTGCCGCCGGCGGCAGCCTGGACCCCCTGCGCGATATTTTGGGTCGCGGTGCCCTGCTCCTCGACGGCTGAGGAAATCGAGGTGGTAATCTCGCTGATGCGCTCGATCGTCAGGCCGATGGCCTTGATCGCATCCACGGACTCGCCGGTGGCGCGCTGCATGTTGACGATGTGCGCGCTGATCTCGTCGGTGGCTTTTGCGGTCTGGCCTGCCAGACTCTTGACCTCTTGGGCGACCACCGCAAAACCGCGGCCGGCATCGCCGGCGCGGGCGGCCTCGATGGTGGCGTTGAGGGCGAGAAGATTGGTCTGTTCCGCAATCGACGTGATCAGCTTCACCACATCCCCGATCCGGTCGCCGGCCGCCGTTAGTTCCGCCATCCGCTGATCCGTTGCATCGGCCTGCTTGACCGCATCGGCGGCAATGCCGTTGGAATCCTGGACGCGGCGGCTGATTTCGACGATAGACTGGGACAGCTCGTTGGAGGCGGTCGCGGCACTGCGGACATGTTCGGAAGCCTGTCTCGAAGCATTGGCGGATAGGCCGGACATCTCTGCGGTCGAGTGCGCGGTCACCGAAAGCGTTTGGGCATCCCTTTCGAATTGTCCTGAAGAATTCAGCACCTGCTCGATGATGCCGCCAATCTTGGTGCGGAACTCTTCGACAAACTGATTGAGCTCCGCTTTGCGCCGCTCCGTCGCCTGCTTTTCAGCGCTGATGCGTTCGGCCTCGAGTTGGCGGCGCTCGATGCGGTTGTTCTTGAAAACATCGACGGTCCGGGCGATTACGCCGATTTCATCGTGGCGATCGGCGTACCGAACCTCGACATCCGTTCTTCCTTCGGCCAGAAAGGTCAGCGTTTCCGCCACGGCCCTCAGCGGCATGGTAACGCGGCGTACCATCGCCATCGTCATCACAAACGCGAGCAGCGCGGCAACGCCGGCTGCAATTACCATAGCATCGATCGCCTGCCACAGCATGGCGTCGAGCTGGGCCGTTGGAATGCCGACGTAAATGATGCCAATCACCTTCCCGAGGGGATCAAACACGGGCTGATAGGCGGTGAAGAAACGACGCCCAAACAGCATCGCCGGGCCCTTGTAGGGCTGACCACGGCGAAGCATGGCTTGCCCCGGATGATCCGCCGCCAGTTGCGTGCCAACCGCGCGATCACCATTCTCTTTTTTGACGTTCGTGGTTCGGCGAACGAATTGCTGCGACGCGTCGTCGTAGACGAAAAGCGTAGCGTTGCCTCCGACATACGAGGTCGCCCGATCGACGATGCGGTGATCGGCAAATTCAGGCATCTTGGGAACTTCAACGCGGTCAACGATGCCGTCCCGAAGAGTAACCTTCGCGTCCTGGAAGGCTTCGCCAAACGCCAGACTGAGCGTACGCAGGCTCAGGTCAATATCTCGCTCCGCGCGGACGTCGAAGTCGTGTGTCAACGACCAGTAACCGGCCCCGACCAACAGCGTGGTATTGATCGCGATCAGCAGCGCTGCGCTGATAACGGCCTTAGGCCCAAGGTTCAACCGCGAAAAAGGGAAACGCTTTCCTATCCATCCGAACGTCACCGGGCATCTCCAGAAAATTCAACCTTAATAAAGCCTTATCTTTAATCGTTTCCTTTACTATCACGTTAATAGACTTGATGATTCACAGCGGCGAACTAATTGGTTTGCCGTGTTCCATGTGCACGGACGGCGACAGGAACGCCAAATGATCGACTGACGTCCATTGGGTCGTATTCGACCGACACGCCCCATCACGTGGGCGCTAGTCTCGACATGGACTTCACCAAGGCTTTGACGAAATGGACGAAATCTCCGGCGACGGATCAGCCGAATTGCTCGACGATTGCTCGATCGAGGTCGAATTTACATATCACAACGGCGACGAAGCCGTTCTCAAAGCCAGGCGCGACACTTCTTTCAACAGCCCTGATAGGAGTCGCCGAGCTCACCAAGTGAAATACGGCCGCGGTGACCGCCAATAAGGCAGGCGATCGCGTGGGTAATCGTAACGGAATTCGGCCTCCGAACCAGGATTGCGTCGTCGGATCTTGATGCCTCCTTGCGGCTCGCCACTCAAGATGACTACGAAATCCGTGCCTTTACCGGTCTCGGAGCTCAATGCTTCGTCGGTAATGATGAGAGAAGAACGCGGCGCTATCCCGGCGATACGATCCAATACGTCCTGCGGAATGACAATGCGGTCGAGTGCGCTCTTTGCACTGCCTGGATCTGTAAGCACCGGCTCGACGTCGCGATCATGGCCCTCGCCAGCTCGGCCTTGTGACTCGACCAATCCGCCGGACCGACGACCAGCTTCCAATGAAACGACGTTCCATCGCAGGTTGGTCTCGCCGCGTTCCACGGCGGTGAATATATGCGTGCCAATCGGACGATCGGCATCTAGAATGGCGACCGGACTTTCCAGGATGGGCGCAAAGGCTTGTCGGACATAAAGCCGCTGGGTCTTTCGGCTAATCAATACCGATACTGGCTCGGACTCGCTCGCGACCTGGCGTGCAGCCTCGACTGCCGCGACCCGCGCATTCTCTGCGGCAGTGGCAGCTTCGCGCGTAGCCGTGACGGCATCGAGCTTCGGTTGCAGCTCCGCCTTTGCAGCGGCCAATTGCATCTGCAAATCGGCGATCTTGCCGAGTGCCTGGGCCCTGTCACGCTCTGCCTGCTCCTTTGCCTCCGCCGAGATTGCGGAGCCAAGCGCGGTCTCGGCGGTCGCCAATTGCGCGTCGGCCCTGAGCTTTAGATTTTCTGCGACGCGCACCGGCACCATTGCCTGCGTGGCCTCCCGGAAGGCCTTTCCGGCAGCGAGCCGCGCCTGATCCGCCTTCCTGTCTGCTTTATCCGCTTCTGCCGTACGGGCGGCTGCCAAGGCGCCGGCATCCGGCTTCGACACAAGCAGAACCGGATGAACTATCTCAACGGGCACCGCATCAGTTGGTGCCACGATCACCCGTAAGCCCAGCTCGGTCATGTCGAACAGGCGTTCTGCGAAGTCAAAGGGCATCCGAACGCAGCCATGGGACGCCGGATATCCCGGCAGCGGGCCACCGTGGAGAGCGATGCCCGACCACGTCAGGCGTTGCATGTGGGGCATGAAGGCATCGTCGTACAGGTTCGAATGGTGGTCCGCATCCTTTTGGATCACGCTAAAAATCCCGGCGGGTGTCTCGCGGTCTCTCTGGCCGCTTGAGACGGGCGCCCGGAGGATCCAGCCGTTGGCGTCATAGACGGTGATCCGCTGGTTGTGCAGCGAAACGATCGCCATGATCGGATCGCCGGCTGGGCGAGACGCCGTAGATTCGACCGGGTGTTCGCGGCGACGGTCCGTGGCGCCCGCAAAACTTCCGGCCGCGACCAGCGCGGCCAGAGCCGCAATGGCAATATGCGCAGGCCGCATCCTTGGCCGCTTGCACTTCCGGTTCACGAAACGAGACTTCATGCACTTCCTATCAAATCGACGGCTAGGCTGGCTTGCACTTAGGAATCATAACGTCATTCGGTCGAATCTGCCAGTTCGGGTGTCTCGGGACTTTCCCTCAATTGAGGTCAGGTCCGTCGGATGTTTATGGTAGGCCCGATCGTTATAGCCGAATCGAGTTGTCTGGCTGTTTGGGGAAATTGGTGGGCATCAGCATGGGGCCGGCAGGCGTGGCGTCAGCAACGTCTGAATTACGGCATCGGATCTCTTCGAGACATCCCTCCTTCGCGGCTGGGCATGCGATGGCCGCCCCGCTTACCGTGACTATGGTGGCGACACCATCACGGCGGGCGAAGGCGCGGTCCACGAGACCACCACTGTCAGCTCCGGCGCAGCTTCGGCGGCGACCTCGAGCGTAGCGGCGGCCCCGGCGACGGTGGCGGCGAACGGGGTGGCGACCACCACGGTGACAGTGACAGTGGAGGACGCCGAGGGCAATCTGGTGCCGGATGCCGCGGTGACCCTGGCCTCCACCGGGACCGGCGACGTATTCGGGGCCACCACCGGGCGGTATTCGCGTGAACGATGCGCCGGCGCTCCGATCAGTAATATGCCGGCTGAACTCCTGAAATCCCGCTGGTTGCAAGTGGCCATCGGGCCGCACGCAGCCTAGCCAAATTCTTGGCAAGGTTTTTGCGACTCCCGGCATAGGCAGTGGCGTCTGTGCCAAAGCAAATCACCCCGGGGGGCTGGCAAATGAAACATCAGCGTTATTTTGATCCAAGTGACTCTCCGTTGAGAGAAGTGTCGCAAATTGCGACATTAATTGGTGATCTCGATCGGCGTGTTCGGATCTTGGAATGCGACGCCGTAATCGAAGAGCAACGCGCACGAGTGTTCGATCCTCGTGATCCTGCATATCCCGTCCTCGCCAGGTCACTGGTAGCGCGTCGCGAGAATATTATGAACACAATCACTGCGCTCGAAAGACGCCTCGCCGATCACCCGGATCAGGCCGAACTGGTTCGGCTCATGGCGATGGCCAATAACAGCTAAACGAACTCGCCGCGCAGGCACGCTGCTGTCTTACCCTTGGGCTGGTGACGGTAAGCAGTTAAGCTTTTGGGTTTGTTTTGCAAAATTGGCGTTTTTGCGCAAACGGAAGCTCGGCTCGATAGGCCGCGGCCCACAAATTGATTTCGGCTTCCGCTGAATGCCTCAAGTCGGAGCGTGTTCAGGAACTATTGCAGGTATCGCTGACCCAGCCGGCGCTGATCAGCGATGAAAACGCCTGACGGACGACGTTTGAATGTGTTCTCGTCGAATAGAGAAACGGACTCTTTGCCATAGCCGGATAACTGAACGATGCGTGTGCTGCGATCTGGCATTAGTTAGGATACCAAACGTGGTCGCGCTAATTTTTGCGGCGTTGAACTGTGAGCAAAATTATTAAAGCCAGCATGACGCCGGAAGCTCCTCCGGCTGCTTTTACAAGCGCGTCAGCTATGTGACCATGCCTATCCGGAGTGATCAACTGAAACGCTTCCAAAGTTCCGGCAGCTATAACAATAAACAACGTATCCAAAGCCAGCCTTCTTGGATAAGCCAACCCGAACAGCAGGCCGACTATTGCAAAGGCCGCGAACCGCTCAACGTTCGGATCGGCAGTAACAACTGGCCTCATGCCCAAAGGTGATATTGTCACGAAAACTAGGACACCGAAGGCAGCCCATGCCGCGGTCGCAAGGAGCTTATGCAGCATTCGCTTTTCCGATGAAGTTCCCACTAAACCGCAACAACGGTGTGCAAGATGATGCGCTTTGATCGTGAAGGGCTGCGATCCGCTTGCCGTATCGTTCGGCTTGCGCAAGGCAGAGAATGTATATTCCAAAAATGCTCTCTAATGGAAGCTCGGCTCTCGATAGGCCGCGACCTCAGCACCGATGTGTGGTAGTCCCTCCCCAACCTCGACTCGAAAAGCCTTCGTCATTTTAAACCAGCACCTGGCGCTCATTTCATTAGATTCTAAGCAAGGCGCTTCGCTAAACTAGGCGATAGTCGGCTGAGAGAGTATGCGGCACCAACGCCGATCGCGCTCCGTCGAACAGCCTACTTCAATGTTGCTGATGCCGCTTGTGCCTCCAAAACCACATCGTGGTCGTAGAGCCGTTTTCGGAACGCCACGTGGGCAGTGATTTCAGCGTCCCGTACACCAAGGTCTGCATAGGAAGAATCGTATCGAAGACCGTTCTCGCGCGCGCCGCGCTGCACTAATGCCACACGCTCGCGGCGAAGGTGCTCATAAGCGAGCAAAGCTGCGGGCGCCGTTTCCCGATTAGCCTGCGCCAGGATCGTCGCCAACGCCATGCCATCCTCGATGGACTGGTTCGCGCCTTGTCCAAGATGGGGAAGCATTGGGTGTGCGGCATCGCCGAGCAGCGTCAGCCGCCCCAGGGTCCAGGTTGGAAGTGGCTCGCGATCATACAGAGCCCAACGGAACGTCGCCTGAACCTGGCTTAATAGTGAACCGATGCGCGGGTCCCAGCCAGCAAACTCTGCACGAAGTACGTCGGGGTCGCCTGGAGCCAACCAAGACTCCTTCATCTCCTCGTCCGCCGGCACGAACCCGACGTAGTTGATTAATTGCCCCGCGCGCACGGGAAAGGCGAGAAAGTGTTTAGCCTTGCCAAGCCACATCAGCCAAGATCCGTTCGGCCAATGCGGGATAAGCGCGTGCGGGACCAGGCCGCGGTAAGCGACCGAACCGGAGAAAACAGGACGAGAGGGAGGAACCACACTCTGGCGAAGCTCAGAATGGATACCGTCTGCGGCAATGATGATGTCGCCTTCGGCGACAGCCCCGTTAGCGAATGACACCCGGGCAATGTCGTCCTTCTGCTCAAACCCAGTGGCGCGGTGCCCGGGGTGCACAACGCCGGTGGGCAGAGCGCTAGCTAACATCGTGACGAGGTCCGCGCGGTGCATACCGAACGTCGCGTTCCAACCTGAGGAGTCCGTCACCTGGACGGGGGCGATCGGAGCCCCGTCGTGACGAAAATATTGAGAATCCCGACCAACCCTGGCGCCCCACTCTTCCACCGATGGTCCTAGTCCCACTCGCTGCAACTGACGCACACTGTTCGGCGTTAAGAAGACGCCTGCCCCGACCTCGCCGAGCGCGGGGGCTTGCTCGTAGACCGACGCTCGCATGCCGTGTGCAATCAGCGCGTTTGCAGCGAACAAACCGCCGATTCCACCCCCAACTACCACGATGTTCGGTCGCTTTTCTGTCATCATAAACTCCTCAAATGAGCAGCTGCGGGCTGAAACAGACCACCATCCTGTGTTCCTCACACAGATTCAAGCAGTGTTGACATCACAAAGGCGCGGATCAAGCGCGGCCTTCAATCGGAACGGACTCGCATGCGGGTTGTCGGCAATTGGATTCAGCAAATTTTCATCGGCCGAACTGCGCTAGGGCTGGCGCTTTGCCTCCTCGCATCAAAGGACTTCGAGGGCCTCGCACGCGCAGAGGGCTATCCAGACCGCACCGTAAAAATCATCGTGCCCTTCCCTGCCGGAGGAACAGCTGATGCCGTGCCACGGCTGGTGGCGGACTATCTATCGCACAAGTGGGGACAGCCGGTGATAATCGAAAATCGCACGGGAGCCGCCGGAAACATCGGCGCCGAGCTTGTTTATCGGTCAACCCCAGATGGATACACGTTGCTTTCGGCGCCACCACCGCCGCTTGTGATCAACCAAAGTCTCTATCAAAAACTGGCGTTTGATCCGGCCAAATTCGAGCCGATTATCGTGATAGCCCAAGTGCCAAACGCGCTGATCGTCAATCCGAACAATGTCAAGGCATCGAGTGTCCATGAGTTGATCGAATACCTGCAAAAAAATCCGGATAAAGTCACGGCCGCCACACAAGGTAATGGTTCGACCTCACACCTTACAGCAGAGCTTTTCCAGTTGATGGCGAAGGTGAAGCTGCGCAATATTCCCTATCGCGGCTCGTCTCCAGCGCTCCAGGGCCTGATCGCAGGTGACGTTGATCTGATGTTCGATAATCTTGGTGTCTCGCTGCCCCTGGTAATTTCCGGCAAGCTCAAGCTGCTCGCGGTGGCTTCGCCAGGTCGCCTTTCGGCGCTGCCCGACGTGCCGACGATCGCTGAAAGCTACCGGGCTTTGAAGCGGTTGCCTGGTACGGCATCGTGGCGCCCCCGAAGACCCCCAAAGACATTGTCGAAAAGATCAACGCCGACGTGAACGAAGCTTTACGCCGGCCCGATTTTCAGGATCGCCTTAAGAACCTTTCAGCGGAAGTGTTTGGCGGCTCGGTTGAGCAGACGTCTAAATACCTCCACGAGGAGGTCGATCGGTGGGGCAATGTGGTCAAAGCTGCGAATATAGAGATTCAGTAAAATGGTAAATTGCGCACGGGCGGTCTGTTCCGTTAACTTGCTCTCGCGTCAAATCCTGAGAACGGCTAATCAAATTTGCTTCTCGGTCCGTCGGCTTCAGGGGTTTTAAACCTTCTTTGAAACGTTATCCACAACGTCAACGGCTCTGTCTTTTTTCTTCCCCTCTTGGCTCCTAGCATTATTGGACATCAATTCTAGGGAGGAAACCCCCATGAATGACATCGCCGATTGCCGTGCTATGGAGTTGTTGTACCGTCGGCGCGCGGAAGCAGATCCTCAAAATAGTTGGAAGTGGCTCGGCCAGGCAGAGAGATGGCACGAACTCGGGAAGAGCCAGATTGCGTGGCGGTTTCGGCAGCGAAACATTCAGCACGCGGGCCCAATGCAAATGGGACCAAACACCATCCATGGTGATTTACGCGGAAAACAGATGGGCTAGCCTCATCGTCAGTCGCAAAATCAACACTTATCAAAACGAGACCCGCTAGCTCACCGCTTACGGCGGCGGGACGAGTTTGACTGACCAATGAGTCCGCGATAGCGCGTCTGACGAAGAGACGCCAAATTTGACGCGCAGCCTGCTCCTATTTCCGAGATTTTACATTTGACCGCTTTCGAAGGCGCGGGGGCTTCTATCGCGTCGGAGTGATTTGTCTCTGGATCTCGTCGAGAAGATCTTGATTTAATTGAAGAGCGTTTGAATAGCTTCGCCCCTTGGGACTCGTATCGTCCAGTGTAAAATCCGTGTAGTCTGCTGCATCCTGTCCGCCTCCTACGTGAACGCCCTTGATCATCAGCTCTCCGCTTTGCGACCGGACCAGGATTGGCGAGCCGCTGGTCCCTCGTGTAGCCGAACAGTCGCTATATATTGCGTTGTTCCGTACTGTATCTGTGGGTCTGCCCACCGCCATCACCGTGCAAATTTGCACGATTGGCTCGCGGTTATAGTCGAACTCGAACGCTCCTTTCGCCGGGTCGCCGCGAATGAATTCCGTTACCGGCTTCGGAAGAGAGGGCATGCGCAGCTGCCCAGCGGACACCATGATAAGTTGCTCGCCGTTCTCGACAGAAGCTCTTGTGTCAAAGCGAAACGGATGAGCCCCCAGGATGGGTCGCGCGAGATGCGCGACAGCCAAATCCCGAAAGAATTCTTTGGCCGTGGATCTTGTGAAGAGCTTCAGACGATTGCCACCGATCTCGAGAGGTATTCTTTGAAATGGGTCGTCCTTGTTCTGCCAAAAACATTTCTCGAGATTTGCTCGATCATTGCCGTTCTCATCCACAAAAATGTGCGCGTTGGTCAGTATTTGACCACCCCGTCCAACCAGGAAAGCCGTGCCCTGCACTCCCGGACACACCACGTCGCCGACTGTTTGTCGGAGCTGAACGATCTCTCGCCCAGATAGGCCGAGCTCCGGGCCTTTGATGGTCAGCAATCCTCTCGGATCGGTCCATTGGCCATTACTGTTTTTATTTCCAACAAGATTGACTCGCTGAAGAATGGCCCTGGAGTCAAATTCCGTCGCAGTGAGCGGACCGAAGTCACTTGCCAGCACAGCAAAGCAGACAGCAAAAGATTTGGCGTATCTTGATTTCATTCCAAGCGACCAAATGACTCAGTTCAAGTCAGACCCACGTCATGACGCTATCCGCCCAGCAACGCGCGGTAGTGCCATGAGATAGTTGAACAGTTCTGGCGACAAGAAGGGGCGGCGACAAGGCAGTTTGAATAGGCGCGCTTCCGCAAGATTGAGCTCGCTCCCTTTCCCGGCCATCGAAGGCGCACCCGGGGTGAACCGCGACACCTATCATTTCGCATGCTGGCCGGGGCTATGCGCGGCGCCAATGAACTCGTCCTAAATCTGCGCTGTCCCCAACGTCCCGGCGGGCAACGCCGACACGTTTCTTCAAAAACGCAAGCCACTGAAAAAAATAGCCTTCTTGGCTTCGTTTTGCACAAAACGATATTTTTACATTCTTTAATTGTTTTTTTATGTAATGCTCTCTTTAGCTGCGTGTGCGATAGGCCACGACCTCAGCACCCGGTCATTGATGATCATTTCTGTTCTCGTCGGTTGAACCGCTATCGCAGCACCCGGCGAGACTACTATGCCGGAGTCAGCCTGCTGTGGGTCATGCATCAGCGGCTACGGCTCCTCACCTTGCCGCTACCGACCCTCCGACCCGACAAGGCCAACGGCCGATCCAGAGATCTCCCGGTTCCCCGTACAATGAGCCTCCGTTATGCCAGGTCTCAAACCACGCCGGGGCCGACGGGCGTCAATACCCTCGCGGGCACCTGCGCATGACTCGGGGTCGATGCGGTTTGCCAGTCCTTCTTCGTGATGGACTTGCATCATCCACTCCTTGCCGGTTCCCCGGCGCACCCCGGTCCACCCCAGTAATTAGACATTCTCAGAAGTCGCGTGCAACGCCGGCTGACCCAAAGGGTGCTCCCGTCACGTAACTGAGCAGATTTGTCTCTGCAAGGCAGGTTGCTTTTCCATAAAGGCGCTAAGAATTACTACCGTTCCACTTCTCGCCAGAATCGCTCCAGGCAATGCCGCTTCAGCATCATGAAGCGCTGGCCAGTTGTCACATCAAGATCGCGCGGCCACGGCAAATCAACATCGACAATCTCGGCTACCTTCGTAGGTCTGCGGGTCAGCAAAACGACCTTATCTGCAAGTTGGATGGCCTCATCAAGATCGTGTGAGACCAGTATCATCGTCGTCTTTGTCTTCATGAAGATCGCTTGCAGCTTCTCGCGCATAAACTGGGTCATCTCATAATCAAGCGCGGAAAACGGCTCGTCCAGAAACAACACTTCAGGGTCCGTAACCAGGGCACGAAGAATGGAGACGGCCTGTTGCTGCCCTCCGGACAAGGCGTAGGGGAAAGCATTGAGATCGATGCGGACATCAAAATCAGCCAACAACTTCTCGACGCGGCGGGACCTCTCTTGGCGCGCGATACCCATTACCTCGAGCGGGTATTGAATATTGTCAATGGCTCTCAACCAGGGAAATAATGCCTCGCGGTAGTTCTGGAACACGTACGAAGTCCGTGTGCTGCGAATGGACCGGCCGTCAAATAGGACCTCGCCGCGATCCATCGGCATCAATCCCGAAATCATGTTGATGAGCGTGCTCTTTCCGCATCCGTTCGGTCCGAACACTGACGTGAATTTTCCGAGCGCCAAATCGGCCTCGAAATCGTCATATACGACCGCACTATCGAAGCTCTTTTTCAGCCCGCGGATCGTTAACAACGGTTGTACTGCGGATACCAGATTCACCTACGGCCTTCGAGCATCGCAGCGATCGTCATACTGTCACAACCGCGGTTGAGCGGGCAGTCGGAATTGGGGATGCGGCTTTTCAATTTCCGAGCTCTGTTTTGGTCAAGAGCTTGTCGCGCACATTAAGCGGGCCGACCAATACGCCCTCCTTGATGAAAACGTCGACCAGCGCCTGATAAGACTTGATGTCGGTATCGTTGAGATCCTTGTATCCTCGGAGGTAAGGCTGAGCCAAAAATGTCAGTTGATCCTCCTTGATCGGCGTATAGTTCGGGATGGCAGCTTTGTATTTTCCAAAGTCGGCGTTCACCAGATCGGTCGCGCGATCTATCACCTCAATCACTCTTTTGGCGACATCAGGACGCTCTTTAAGAAATTTGGTGGTCATGACCGAAGCACCTGAGTAGAACGGATCGGCGATTGCCGCTGCGACCGGATTGACCATCGCGCGCTTGGCTTTGCCCGAGGCGACAGCGATCGAACCGACCGGCTCCAGCGATAGCGTGGCGTCAGCCGATCCGCCGACGACGGCGGCTACCTGCAGCCCGACGGCCAAATCAACAAGCTTAACGTCTGAATCGGGATCGAGGCCGGCCGCACGGATCATATACCGCGAGATCGTTCGCCACTGGATGCCGGGCACATGCCCCAATGTTTTACCCTTGAGATCTGCAAAGCTCTTGATGGTGCTGTCGGGCTTGACAATAAGCCCGTCGTTGATTCGGTTTACTGCGATACCGCCGCCCTGGAGGCCGAATATCTTCAGCTTGCCCGGAAATTTTGACTCGGCGATCATCGCGATCCCGGCGGCCGCACCGGGAGGTCCAAAGTCGGCCCGCTCGGCAATCAGGGCATCAATGATCTGGTTGGGCGCCTCCATCTTGACGGAGTCGATTTCGATGCAGGCCTTTTCGAACAGCTTTTCTTCCAGGGCGACATAATAAGCCGTCGTTTGCATGATCGGAAGCCAGACTGCCGTTACCCTATCCATCTTCCCGCAGGCGGCCCAGGCGCCGGACGATGACAGAGCAAATGCCACGGCCGCTACATAAAAAAGCAATCTTTGCATGACGGATAATCCTAAGCTTGGGTTTGCCCTATCGGGGCTACCTGTCAGAGCTACTTGCCTGACCAGTGAATGACCGATCTCTCGAGGAAAAGAAGTGCAAGATTCAGTCCATATCCCATGGCGCCTGCCACCAGTATCGAGCCGTACATGTCGGTCAGCGAATAGGATATTTGGGCATCAATGATGCGGTGCCCCATGCCGTCGGTCGCGCCAATGAACATTTCGGCCACGATGATAACGACGAGGGCCAGGGACACGGCCGTGCGCAGTCCGATAAAGGTCTGAGGAAGCGTCTCGTAGAAAATGACGTTGCGAAATATCCGCCATGACGATGCCCCCATCGACCGCGCCGCCAGTATTCTCGTCTGACGCGCATTCATGACGCCGTAGGCGACATTGAATACGATCACAAGCCACGCGGCAAAGGCGGCAACGGCAATTTTCGCGACATCTCCCAGACCGAACAGCAGCAGAAATAGCGGGAACATGGCTGTTGCGGGCGTAGAGCGGAAAAAGTCGATAAGGAACTCGACAGATCGATAAATAGAGGCTCGTGCTCCGAGCAATATTCCGACTGGAACGCCAAAAACGATCGCAATGAAGATCGAATAGAGCACCCGCACAAAGGTTCGGGAAAAATCCCGCGTCATTTTACCCGAAGAGATGTTTACAAAGGTGTCGTGAAGCGTCGCCACCGGCGACGGCAGCAGATCCCCGTTGATAAGGCCGCCCTTGTAGGCGAACCACCATATCGAGAAGAGCAGGATTGGCCCGATCACAAATTCCAGCGCACGCCGTAATTTTCTGCGCACCAGCATGGTTGCACTCATGTTCCCGAAGCGCCTCTCGCGCATCGACGATCGGCTCAAATTCCTCACGCCCAATTCATCCGATTTCCGTTGCCGGCAAAAGCCTATATTTCAGACCATCGCTCGATCCGTCGGCAAACAGCGGCAATCGCGCCAGAACGTCCCTTTGTCGGTCTGTTTGGTCACAGCTTAGTTGACGCCGGGCGCGCTGGGAAAGTGTATTATTGCGTTGGCACGGCGATTGCCTGACAATCCTCGGCGAGGTCCCCAATCGACGGATCAATCTGGTTGCCCCGGAGAGCGCGGTAGATGGCTGACGAACTAAATAGCGACGCGGTATCCGCCGTGTGTGCCTGCGGTTGCGCCGGGTCCATGGAGTTACACCGTCAGACGCTGGGTGCGGCAATGTCGGTGGGCGACTATTCGGGCATCGAAAACTACAGCGATCGCCTGATCGAGATCATGGTTCTGAAGGTCATCGTTCCGAATGGCCTGCAGCGCCGCGCGTTCATCAACGCCGTTGGCGCTTCGACAGCTTTGGCAGCGATCGCGCAAGTCTTCCCGCTCGGAACGACCAAGTCGATCGCCCACGACGTCGCCAAGCCCGACAAAAGCAAACTCAATATCGGGTTCGTTCCGATTACGTGCACGACGCCGCTGCTGCTCGCACATGCGATGGGCGAATATCAGAAGGAAGGCCTGGATATAAATCTGGCGAGAACCCCGGGCTGGGCCCTGGTTCGGGACAAGCTCATCAATGCCGAATTTGATGCGTCCCATATAGTGCTAGCGTTACCGCTGACCATGCCCCTGGGCGTCGGCGCTCCCGCGACCAACACCTATGTTTCAACCGTGCAGAACGTAAATGGCAATGCGATTACGCTACATCTCAAGCATCGGGATCGTCGAGACCCGAAAGACTGGAAGGGCTTCAAGTTCGGGATCCCGCACGAGCAGTCCATGCATGCCATGCTATTGCGCTACTATCTGGCTGAGCATGGTCTCGATCCGGACCATGACGTCGAACTACGTGTCTTTCCACCGCCAGATTCCGTCGCCAACATGGCGTCAGATAATCTCGACGGGATGCTGTTCGCCGAGCCATGGGGCCAGCGCGCGGTGTTCGAGGGAATCGGCTTTCTGCATCTGTTGACACGCGATATCTTCGAGGATCGTCCCTGCTGCGTGATTTCAGTTACCGACAAATTCATCACCGAGAGCCCCAATAGCTACGGGGCGATGTACCGTTCTGTTGTCCGGGCCACCGAATTTGCCGATAAGGCCGGAAATCGAACGAAGGTCGCGGAATTGTTGGCGCCGACGGCCTATCTCAATCAACCACTGACCGTTCTCGAACAGGTCATGACCGGCCGCTACGCAGACGGCCTCGGATCGGTCGTCGATGTTCCGCAGCGGATCGGCTTCAAGGCATTCCCCGACGAATCGACGGCGGTATGGCCGCTGACCCAGTTGCGACGTTGGAACATGGTCCCGGCCGATATCAATTACCCGGCGATCGCGAAAAAGGTATTTCTCGCCACCGACGCCATGAAGCGGATGCAGGAAATGGGATTTGCGACACCACCCTCACCGATGATCAAACATACCATTATGGGAAAGGCCTTCGATCCGGCCTTCCCGAAGGAATATGTCGACAACTTCGCACCTGAGAGGAAATCGATGTGACCCGTGGATATCACGATATTGGCGGCAAGGAAGCCGGAACTATTCCGATGGTCGAATTGCCATGGCTGCATTGGGAAAAGCAGGTCGAGGCCGTTCGTAACCTGTTGGGTGATGGAACCAGACGCATGCTGTCGCTCGACGAGATGCGGCGCGGCTTTGAATCCTTTGGCGAAGACAAATATAAAGCGCTTTCATTTTATCGCCGACGGCTTGAGGCCATGATCGACATCCTAGTGGAAAAAGACGTCATCTGCCGAGAAGAACTTGAGAACGAAATTGCATCGGTGCGCGCGCGTTGGGAAACAGGGTACAAAACATGAAACCGCGGTTCGACACGGGCGACAAGGTGATGGTGCTGGAACTGGGAAAGTCCGGACACATCCGCGTACCCTTCTATGTCCGCGGGCACGTCGGCACCGTTATCCATCGTTGCGGGGTTTTTCTCAATCCGGAGGACCTCGCGGTCGGTAATGTTGCGGGACCCGTCGTGCCCCTCTACCGGGTGGGATTTTGGATGAATCAACTTTGGCCTGATTACGACGGTAATGCTTTGGACATGCTCTACGTCGAAATTTATGATCACTGGCTAGCGATGGTCGATAAGTCCGCCGTCGCAGCTTAAAGACCAAACCCTCGGAGTGAAGAATACATGAGCAATGATGATGATGAGCATGACCACGACCATCATGAGCCATTGGTCGTTGAGGACGAGCAGGGCAATATCGAGGGCCAGATCGTCATCAACGCTCTTCAGAACCTATTGGTTGAACGCAATTTGATTGCTCCGGGCGAAGTCCGACGCGAGATCGAGAAAATCGAATCGCCGGGTGTTCATCTCGGCGCCAAGATCGTGGCACGGGCCTGGGTCGATAATGCCTACAAGGCGCGGCTGCTGGCCGACGGGAAATCGGCCGCCGCCGAACTCGGCATTGGCGTTGGCGAAGCCCAGCTTATCGTGGTCGAAAACAGTGAGAAATTGCACAATCTAATCTGCTGCACCCTGTGCTCCTGCTATCCGCGGTCAATCCTGGGGCAACCGCCATCATGGTATATCAGCAAGGCCTATAGAGCGCGGGCGGTGCGCGAACCACGTGCCGTTCTTTCGGAATTTGACCTTCATATTCCTGATGACGTGCAACTCATTGTGCATGATAGCAACGCCGACATGCGTTATCTCGTTTTGCCGGCAAGGCCGGCCGGAACTGAGTTTGTGAGCGAACAGAGGCTTGCCGAACTGGTCACGCGCGACTGCATGATAGGCGCTGCCGTCGTTGAGCTGAAGGCCGCCAGTTAATCAGAAGCGCAAGTGCCCCTATGTCGTTGGACCGGAATGCTTCGTGCGAGACGCGCCCGCCCAGGAAGTCCCGCTAGCAGGGCCTGCTGCTGCGCACGCGCAGTGAGCGGCCCCTTTTGGATAACCGGATGCAGTTCGAACCGCCCTGTTAGCGTAAGCGCGTATCTTCAACGTCCTGTCACCAAGAGCGGTTAACAATGGGGGCTCACGGGAAATGAATCATGAACCGACTTGTTTCGGGATCACCGCTTTTTATCACTTGGATCACAGGTTCAGTCGCCTACCCCTCGCATGGTGTGGCGATCGCCGGCTTGCAACGAGCACGCTTGCGACGAGCTGCGGCTCACCCAATGTAAAATCCATATCATCAGTTCGTCGGCGGCAAGGCCACCGGCGTGTTGAAAGTTCGCGTCCGGCCACCGCCTGTAGCCCGCCGGTCGCCGCGATCATCGAAGCTCGATTGAGCGGCGTCGGCGTTACACGCATCGCGCGTGATTTCAGCGTCGGCGTCGGTACCGTTTAAGGCCAAACTATCTCCTTGGAGCGTCGCGTCCTCGGCTTGGTATTCCGACGCAGGTGGTCGTCCCGTCGGTTTCGTGCGCGGCCGTGCTGCACGGGCTGGCCGCAACAATCCTGGTCGTAACACCATCGGGTGCAGTCTCAGAGCGGCCAGTCAACGAAAACGACTGATCTGGCGCGATATGAGTCGTCGGCCGATTGGTTGAAGAAGACGATTGGGGGTTAGTCGGGTTGTTCGAACCTACCGTAGCGCCCGGGCTAGCTCCACCCTGGTTCGGGCTGGGCTTGTTCTCTACTCCGGGAGAACCGCCAACGCCGCCGCCGACGGTACTTTCGCTCGTGCCGGTAGTCCCGACGCCTACTGAAGTTGAGATTGGAGCTCCTGTGACCACGTTGGGAGCTCCGCCGCCGACAGCACCAGCGGGGGCTCCGCCGCCAACCGGACCAGCGGGGGCTCCTCCACCAACGGGCGCGCCAGCCGGGGCCCCAATGCCGCCTCGCCCTCCCCCCGCGCCGCCGCCGGCCGCAACAGCAAATTCGATCGGAAGCGCCATCGTAAGCATGACGGCGAGAGCTATTTTGGTAAGTCCGCGAGCCATAGCGACCTCCTAGGTTTGCTGCTTAACAATCGGGTTGAGCCTTAGTTCCCATTGGAACGTCCCCGGCTGGCAATCGCTCAGAAGCCAATCTGAAGAGCGCCGGGACTTCCTCGCGCCGCGTATTTGACAGAATTGAACAAAGGGCGAGATCCGCGCTTCACCGGCTGCTAGAACCAACGTTGCCACGTCCTGCCGGCGCCACGCGTCTGAAGTGACCCTGGTGCCGTCGGAAGAGGCTTTACGCCCTAGGCTCGTCGGCCGGCCCAAACAGCCTCACAACTTCTCATGGTGCTGCCGAGACCGGCGCGGTGATGGCAAAATTCGAACTACGCAAAAAAAGAACTGTCTGCTCGGCCCGGACTCGTTGGGCGGCTTCTGACAGCCCAGGCTCCGCGCCGGGATAGAAGCAAAGGTAGCTGGGGCCCCGGCGTAGACATCAGACGGCGCCGTTATTGGGTTTCTAGGCCTCGTTTTCGGAGGGTTTTCGGAACGGGGCGATCGAAGCATCAGGCCCGACGGTCCCGCGTCACGCCAGGGAACTGGTTCGGGATAGCTATAGGCGGGGTCGCCGCCTGAGCTGAGCGCGTGGCAGCGACCCCTAATCGCGCGGGTTTGTGGCCGGGACGTGCGGCGTCGGCCATTTCTGCGCAACTGGCCTGACCATAGAAGGTCCGCACACCTCAACAACGAGAGCTGGGTTTTAACCTAAACGGTCAAGGTTACTTGCTGACGGCTTGGACAAAAGAAAAATTCGATAGATGCATCTGCGACGGCGCTTTGCCGCAAACGACTGGCGCGCAAGTGACAGGCATCACAGTTCGCGCGATCTCCTTGAGGCAAGGTGGGCATCACGCCGCAAGGAGCGGCGGTCATCTTGGAGCCTATCATGGCCTACTTCCAGATTAAAACGACGATTTGCCGAACCAGCTTGATCCTGGCTGTCGCAGTTTCTTTCTCGGCACTATCGACCTCAAGCTTTGCTTTCAACTCTGAGGCGCAGCAGATGTGCACGGGGGACGCGATGCGCCTTTGCAGCTCAGAGATTCCGAATGTTTCTCGTATTACGGCGTGTATGAGGAAACAAAGAGCCAATCTGAGCGCCGGATGCAGAACGGTCCTCGAGCGGGACTTGGCCCGGCAATCGGGCAAGGTTGCCGCCGAATAAATTAACCACGCCCGAGGACAACCATGGACATGATCAAGCCCGCAGCAGTCTATCACCGGACACGATCAATGATGTTGGTGTTTTCCATGACGAAATTAAAGTCTCTGCTTTTGGTTCTAAGCTTGATCGCTCCTTTCCTCGTCGTGGCGAGCATGATCGTAGGGGTGCTGATCAGCGTTATATGAGCCAAAACGTAATGCTGGTTGGACAGGGTTCCTTTGGCGACGGCGGCAAGTTCGGAAATCATAAAGCTCTGGCGGCAAGAAGGGGCGGCGACAAGGGAGTTTGAATGGGCGCGCTTCCGCAAGATTGAGCTCGCCCCTTTCCCGGCCATCGAAGGCGCACCCGGGGGTAAACCGCGACAACGCGCCCTCTGCCGACGCACCGATCGAGATTACAGGCTTTGGTTCCAACGAGATTGATCAGATCGTTATCGGCCGAGACCAAAATCAATCGGTAATGAACGATCCATCGGAGGCCGCCGCACCTCCAAGTAGCGACGCTGCCGTTGCGCGGCTTGGCGATCTGTTCCTGCTTGGCCCGCACCGCGTGATCTGCGGCAACGCTGCCGATCCTGATCTCGTCAACCGCCTGATGCGGACAGATGTCGCACGGATGGTCTTCACGGACGCGCCCTCGCCTGCCGCATTCGGGGCTTCTGTGACGGTGAGCGAGCCTCGCGAAGACGCGTTGGTTTCCGCAGCGATGACCGAAGATACGACCGACGCAGATTTCCTGGAGTTTAACCGGAACTGGATGAATTCTGTCTTGCCCCATCTGGTGGACGGAGGACTGCTCGGCACGTTCATCGATTGGCGCGGCCTGCCGATGGCTCACGCTGCCGCAAAGGCTGTGGGATTAAACGCTCTTGATCTGGTGGTGGCAAAAACCAGCGCCGGCGCGGGTAGCCTTTACCGATCCCAGCATCGATTGCTGCCGCTTTTCAACTGCCGCCCACGTCAACAACATTGCGCTTGGCAAGCGCGGACGCGATCGCACCAATTTGTGGACCACTCCGCCGCCTCGGCTGGATCGACGGTGCAACCGACTTGCTCGAAGACGCTTTGACGGACCTCACCCATCGGGGCGAGATTCTGCTGGATCCCTTCCTCGGCTCCGGCTCGAGCTTAATCGCTGCCCATAATACCGGGCGGGTGTGCTGCGGCATCGAGCGCGATCCGCGTTACGTCGACGTCATCATCCGCCGCTATGAGGCGACAACCGGCATAGCCGCCATTCTCGCTGATAGCGGCGAAACCTTCGAACAGGTCGCGGCCCGCAGGCAGACGACAAACCCACATAGCGTAGTTGCGTGGCGCCTCTCTCGACCGGACCAGGAACGCCCATCCTGGCGACGTTTGAATCCTCGAAATGGGTTCGTTTCGCGCACGGGCTCGTGTCGAGGTGCGGGGTGCCCGCTGCATCGCCTCCAGCGTCCGCCGCCGCTGGTTTGACGGCATCGAGATCAAGAAGTCTTCCGGGATTGGCCGTTTGGGCCGTCGTCCTCGTCCCCCTCGTTCGAACCAAATCTCCATGACGATCAGCCCTCGGACGCTGGACATTTCGGCCGAAAAGAACCTTGTTAGCCTGAGGCTCGCGAATTCCGAGGCGTGTTCGATCCGAGCGGTGCGACGTAAGTCCGGAGAAGATTTTTGCACAACACTAAATTCAGTGTTATGCCGCACGCAACATGTAATCGACTTGGACTGCATCGAACGGAAAGACGATCAAGCCGGCTTCGATCTTTTGCAGGACACCAGCGTTTATCAGTGCACGGACATCGCCGTGGACGCCCTTTACGTCGCGTTCGACCCGCCGCGCCGCCGTCGAGAGCGGCCCTGCCCCTGTCATCGTCCGGATTTCCAAAGACGCCCGGGCACGGCGAAGGACGTTTAGCGCTATGCCGAACGAAGTATCTTCAAATTTTTCGTTAGCGCTTTGCCAAGGTCCGGCAAAGCCGTTCACATATACGATGTGAGGACATCGGCTGGCAGTTTTATGAACGAGACGCACCAGATACAGCTCAAGAAAGACGTGTTTAACGTAGGATTGTTCTCGGTCCTTGTAGTCGGAGAGCGAGACCAGGTGCCGTCGCGCAGTTGGTAGGAATTGAGGTTGGCGTAGTGTCCGGGGTGATGAACCTCGAATCGGCAGATGTATGTCCCTGATTTTGGTCTCTGGCCAGATCGCTTAGGGGACTATGCTAAATGAAAGTCAGCAGCATGCAATTGGGCCTTGAGAACTCCAGCGAGCGTGATGGAGTCATGACTATCTAGCGCGATAACCGTGTTGCCATGGCCGTCATCACTTGTGGCGTTCAAAATAGCTTGCACATTCGCAAAAATCGAGGATTTAAATTGCAGTTGATCAGCATCCGCGTTGAAGTTCGTTATCGTGGTTTGGCCTATAGCAGCAAAATTGAAGACGAAGTTGTCACTTGCTCCGGTCCCAGTGAGCGTCTGGTTGGTAGCGGTGGCAACGATCGTCGTGCTGTTAGCGGGTATCGCAGGAGGATCAACGATGAGGATACCTGTATTGGAGCTGTCCTGCGTGAACGTAAACGAGGACTCCGTATAGTTGCCCTGCAGAGTAATTGTTGCGGCGGTGCCATTCCCAACCGTGTGGGTCGCATCCGTAACCGTCAATATGGTGCTCGGCGCGGTACTCGTCGGGGTCACCACTGCGGTTGACGAGCTAAAGCCCACCAAATCAAGCCCGTCGGCGCCTGAAAGCCCGGAGATCTGACCGTCAAACTGCGTCGCGTCGTACAATTTCAATGTGCCGGTCCCACCCTGGAACGTGACAACCTGACCTGCCGAGACCGCTGACTCGAACTCAAGTTGAGTTCCGCTGGCGACCGTGAACAAACCGGTTCCAGTCACCGGGGGCGCGATATCCAGACTGCCGGATACGACATTCACCGTGCCGGTATTGCTGATGCTCATCACGCCGGTCGTGGTAATGCTTATTGTGCCTGTCGCGTCGATCGTTCCATCGTTGATCAGCTCTGTGGTTCCCGCAAAAGTACTGTTGCCATTCAAATTCCAGACACCGCCGAAATCGTTGTAGATCGTCGCGTTCCCAACGAATGGCGCCCCTCCGGTCGACGGGTTGCCGATGATCATATCGCCGGTGATCGTTCCATAATTGGCGATCTGAATATTGCCGGTCGTATCATACGCATCAATCGCCGTCGTTGCGCTGACCGAAGCGTAATTGATGACGCTAATGTCGCCGCCATCGTAGTCTCGCGCAGCGAGTCCGTATCGATCAGCGTCAATGACCGCAACCGCCTCTGCGATAACGGTGATGGTGCCCGTTCCGTAATTATAACCGCGGATGCCGTCGGTTCCGGTCGTCGCTGTGATCGATCCGTAGTCGTCTATGGTCACATTACCGTGGACTGCGTCATCCGCGAGATCGTCGAAATTATAACCGGCCAGGATGCCGGCGGCGGGGCTCATGTTACCTGTTTCAACGTTGCCCGATGTGATCTGCCCAAAGGCGGTCACGGAAACTTCGCTGGTGGACGGGCTGGCGGAGGCGGAATTGTCGGCCGAGATACCTGACGCCACCGATAGAATATTGGTACTCGCTGCTGTATAGACGTCGATATTGCCGGTGCCGAAGTTATCGGCCGAAATTCCATTACCGAAACCGTCAACCGGACTGCTTTGCGTCCAAATCTCGCCTGCATTATCGTTTACGACAACATCGCCCGTCCCATAGTTGAACGCCCGGATGCCGTCGCCGGCTGCGGCGGTGATAGTTGCGGAGCTGTTCACGAGAACCAGTCCGTAGAGATACGAAACCGGATAGCTCGTCGGGTCCGAGGTGCCGCCGAGATAGCCGGCTATAATCCCTGCGGGGGGATTATTTGTACCAGTGGCAGTGGTGCCCGAGTTTATCGTTCCAAATGCATTGACGAATATCGTGCTATCTTCCGAAGTAGAAGAAGTGGGGGTCGCCTCATTGACAGCGTCGATACCGGCGCTCCCCGAATGGATGGTGTCAGATGCGTCGGTCCTGACTGATATGTCCCCGACGCCATCGTTGACCGCTAAAATGCCGTAACTGGTGGTTCCGTAGATGTTTGAATGGGGTCCAACATTAACTTCGACATCGGCGATGGTGCTGTCGGCTTCGAAGGCCTCGATGCCGATTTTGTTGCCGGACACTGACGTATTCGCGCCGTCGTTAACCGCTATATTTGCATCCGCAGAAGCAAATATACCGATGCTACCCGATCCCGTAGCAGAAATGCTGCTTTCGGCATTAAAAATCGCGACGCTGGCGGACGTGGTCGCCGTCAAACTCCTGAAGATGATTCCATCAAAGCCAACTCCAGTTGAGCTAATCGAAGACCCCTGATCAAGTTCGGCTACGATCAGGTCCGATGAAGTGCTGTCGGTCGTATTATTGATGGACAGGCCACTGGC
>Ga0302325_10006233_pt1 | contig 26871 bp, 19 predicted proteins | sample Palsa_T0_2_FD_201948 | JGI IMG/M metagenome (GOLD analysis project Ga0302325, IMG submission 201948) | Peat permafrost microbial communities from Stordalen Mire near Abisko, Sweden - Palsa_T0_2 | ecosystem: Environmental > Terrestrial > Soil > Palsa > Peat permafrost | place: Sweden: Abisko... | reverse complement strand
AACGGCAACTTCGTCCCGCCCGATCGGGTGCTGCCCGAAGAGCGCACGCGCGTGCAGCTGCGCATCCCCGCCTTCCTCGAGCCGCGCACGACGGGCTTCATCCGGCCCGAGTTCAACGTGTACCCGCTGCTCGTCGCGCCGAACGCCGAGGCGAGCCACGAGAACGTGGTCGGCTACGTGGAGCCAAAGGTGTCGGCCGGCATCGAGCGGCGCTTCGGCAAGCACTTCTTCGCCAGCCTGGCGCAGAACCTCCAGGGAGAAAATCCGTTCCCGTACACGCCCACCTCGTCGGCCATCCCGCAAAACATCCTGCTGTGGTTTCCCCAGCTCATCACGACGCTCGACTTTCGCGACGACCCGGTGCACCCGCACAAGGGCTTTTATCTCTCGAACGATTTCCAGGTCGCGTTCGGCGCGACGGCGCGCGACATTCGCATCGCGCCCGAGGCGCGCGGATACATCCCGCTCGCCCGCGGCGTCACCCTGGGGATCCGCGGGGCGCTCGGCTTCGTCCTCTCGCCCAACTACGGACAGTACTTGCAGGCCGACGTCGAGCAGCGTCCCGGCGCCATTGGCAATCCGCCCGACAGCCTGCGCCTCGATCGCGACATCGAGACGGTCTACTTCCGCGGTTTTTTCTCCGGCGGTCCCACGTCCAACCGGGGCTTCGCGCTGCGCGGCGTCGGCCCCTACGGCACCGTGCCGTTCCTGAACCCCGCCACGGCGACCAGCCAGGCGCTGGCCTGCAACCTGCAAAGCTCGACGTACGTGGCCTCCGAGTGCTCGCTGCCCATCGGAGGCCTGACCCTGTGGGAGTCCACGGTCGAAGTGCGCTTCGACGTCTCGGGCCCCCTCGGCGTGGCCGTGTTCTGCGACGCGAGCGACGTCTCGGCCTTCGTCACCAACCTTCGCTTCGATCACCCGCACGTGTCGTGCGGCACCGGCATCCGCTATGCGACGCCCGTCGGTCCGGTGCGGCTCGACGTGGGCTACCGCATCCCGCCGCTCCAGGTGCTGGGCCAGCCCAACGAGGCGGCCGCCTATCGCGCCGACCCGTCCAACGGCCAGCCCGCCAGCCTGTTCACGAATGTCCCGATAGCGCTGGCCTTCGGCATCGGGGAATCTTTCTAGATGAGGCACCTCGCCGCTGCCGTGCGCCTTCTGGCGACGGCCGTGGTGTTCCTGGTGGCGCTCGCGGCGGGCGTCCTCGTGCATCGCGGCACGCCTGCCGTGCGGCGCATCGTCGCCCACCGCGTGAACGAGATCCTCACGAAGCCGCTCGACGGCAAGATCGTGATCGAGCGCATCGGGTCCATCGGGTGGCAGGGAGTCACCGGGGTCGATGCGCGCGTCGAGGACCCCGACGGCGTCATGGTCGTGCACGCGCATGACCTGGGCGCGACCATCGATCTCCCGTCGCTCCTGCGTTCGCTGGCCGACCACGCCACGATCGTGGTCGATCTGGCCGACGTGACGATCGCGGACGCCGACGTCAGCCTCGATGTCGACGCCGCGGGCAAGCCGCGCATCGCCCGCGCGTTTCGACCTCGCGAGAGCCCGCACGAAGGGCCCCCCGGCCCCGGCGTGCGCGTGTCGCTGCCACGCGTGCGCATCGCGCACGGCGCGGTCCACGGGCAACCGCGCGGCGCTCCGCCGATCGACGGCGAGGCGTACGACACCGAGGCGAGCGTCCTGGTCACGCCGCCCAACGTGCGGGTCGACGTGACGCACGCGCGCGTCGTCGCGCGATCGCCGATGCCGGCCGGCAAGGATGCGCGCGGCGACGTCGTGGGGCAACTGACGGTCCCCGCCAAGTCCGGAGGGCCCTACGACCTGAAGGGCACCTTCCGCGGCACCGCGGCGTCGATCGAAGCGCGCGTCGACGCCTCGTACGACGACGACGTCCTCGACGCGACGGTCGACGCCCCGGCGGTCGCGCCGGAGCAGGCGCGCACGCTCTTGCCTTCGTGGCCGGTGACGGCGCCGCTTGCGATCCACGCCGAAGGGCGAGGCCCGCTGCCCAAGCTCGACGTCCGCCTGCACGCTGCCCTGGAGAGCGGGTCCGTCGACTTGGCGGGGCCGCTCGTCCTCGCGCCGCTGGGCGCAGAGCTAGAGGTCGAGGTGCACGCCGTCGATCCGCACGGCATCGTCGCGTCGGTCCCGCCGTCCGACGTGTCGGCCGCGGGCCACGTGACCGTCACGTCCGCGCCGACAGGCGCCATCACCACGCACGTCGACCTCGACGTCGCCGCGGGCCGGGTGGGCGCACTGCGGACGCCGCCCATCCATCTGGCAGGCGACGTCGTTCGTGCGGCGCCGCCGTCGGCCGACGTGTCGGCGCGAGCCACGGCGGTGGTCCACGAGCCCGGCGCGCGGATGGAGGTCACCGCTCGCCTCGCGCCTTCGCACGGCGCGCTCGTGCTCTCCTATTCGGGCCAGGCGCGTGCGGACCGGCTCGAGGACGTGCCGATGCTGCGCGCCGTTCGCAGCGACGTGCACGGCAGCGCCGCGGCGTCCGTGACGGGGACGTTCGATCTTCGCTCCGGCAGGATCGACGCGAGCGTGGCGGCAACGACCGAGGCCATCGCCGTCGGGCCGGTGAGCGTCACGGCCATTCATGCCGAGGCGCACGTGATGGGCCCCGTCATCGAGCCCACCGCCGACGTCGCCCTCGTCGCCGAGGAATTCGCCGCGCCGGCGGTGCACCTGGCGACCGTGCAGTCCCACGCTCGATTCGAGATCACCCGCGGCGCCTTCCACGACCTCGACCTGCGCGTCGACGAGGCGGGCGAACACGTCTGGGTGCGTGCCGCCCTCGTTCGCGTCGCGTCGGGCGAGCTCCGGCTGGACGATGCCCAGATCGAGGGTCTCGGCGAGCCGGTGCAGGCCACCGTGCACGCATCGCCGGGGAGCGTGACCGTGCACCTCGTCGGCCCGGCGATCGACCTGGCGCGCGTCGCGCGGTTCGCGCACTGGCCCCTGGTGCGCGCGGGGCGCGTCCGCCTCGACGTCGAGTCCACGATCAACCACGGGGCGACCGACGGGCGCCTGGCGCTCGAGCTCCAGCACGGATCCTTCGCGACGCTCGACGACGTCGACGGGCGCCTGAGCGCTACGCTGCGGGGCCGACAGATCACGGGTGTCGCGTCGGCGCGCGTCGCCGACATCGGCTCGCTCGACGTGAAGTCGACGGCGCTTCAGCTCGCGGGACACGCGCTCGACCCACAGTCCTGGCGGCGCGCGTGGGGAGCCATCGATACCAACGTGCACGTGGATCTGGCCAAGCTCGTCGGCGTCATCCCCCCGGGGCTTCTCCCGCTCAGCGAGGTGCGAGGCGTGGTCGATCTGGAGACGCGCTTCGAGCGCGACTCGGCGAGCGACGTGACGCCCGAGATCAACGTGTCCGCCCGCACGACGGGGCTCGCCCTCTTTGGCCATCGGGCGTCAGGGACGACGTGGAGCTTCCAGGGCATCGATCCCACGGTGCGGGTGAACGTCGACGGGCAGACGGGGGCGACGAGCGTGTCGGCGCAGATCCGCGACACGGCGGGCGACCTCGCGACGATCGCCGGGTCGTCCAGCGCGGTGCCGTGGTCGGTGCTGCTTCTCGGGGACACACCGGTCGTGCTGGCGCTCGAGGCGATGCCCTTCGACGCGCGCGTGGAGCTCCTCGCTCGTCGCCTCGAGAAAATGCCGAAGAGCCTCCTCTTCGGGCCGACCGGCGAGCTCGAAGGGTCGATCTCCTGGCACGGCACGGCCGCGCGGCCCACGATCGACGCCGCGGCGACGCTGTCGGCAGGCATCTTCGACGCGCGCGCCTTCGGGTTCCCCGCGGACCTCGACTGGAAGGGCCACTACGACGGCGCCGGCGCCACGACGTCCCTTCGCGCGTCGGTGCGCGGTCACGCGGTGCTCGACGCGCAGGCCACGGCAAACCTCCGCGCCGCCGACGTCCTGGCCGGTCTGCGCGGCGCCGACCTCCCCTGGACGGCCTCCGTCGCGGCGCAGCTCGACGGCTTTCCGATTCAAGGGATTCCCGCGCTCGACGACCGCGGCGTGCGGGGCCGCGCCACCGGCAAGATCACGGTGGACAAGCTCCACGACGACGCGCACGCCGACGTGGCGCTCGTGTTCGATGGGCTCAAAGTGGGCGACATTGCCTGCCAGGCGGCCAACGTCGACGTGAAGATCGACGGTCACACGATGCACGCGGATGCCGCCGTGGATCACACCGACGGTACGCTCACGCTGCAGGCGAACGCCGGCACCCACTGGGGACGCGCCCTGGTCCCCGCGCTCGACGCGTCGCAGCCCGCGTCGCTCTCGATCGCGGCCAAGGCGTTCCGGGCCGCGCTGCTGCTGCCCTTCGCGTCGAGGATCTTCAGCGACCTGGATGGTCGCATCGACGGCGAGGCCAGCGTCACCGTCGATCCCGAGGCGAACGCGGCCCATCCGCGCGGCACCCTCACGCTGCGCGATGGCGCGTTCGAGATGAACGAGCTGGGCGGCGAGTTCACGGCGGTCTCGGCGAAGCTCACCCTCACCCCTGACGGCATCCTCCGGCTCGAGAACGTCCGCGCCAACAGCTTGAACGGCATCCTGACGGCGGCCGCCACGGCGCGGCTCGACGGTCTCGCGCTCGGGGGCGCGCGCGCCACGGTCGAAGTGCCGCGGACCGCGCCGCTGCCCATCGTCTTCGACGGCGTGCAGATGGGAACGATGGACGGCCGTCTCGACGCGACGATCACGCCGGCGCCCGGTCACAAAGGAACGCACGTGGCGCTCGATGCGCCCACGCTGCACGTCGTGCTCCCGAGCGGCGCGACCCACGACGTGCAGACGCTCGGGGACCTGCAAGGCGTCCGGACCGGGATCCTCCAGGCGAACAACACGTTCGCGCCCATCTTGCTCGATCCCCCGCCCGACGACGACGACGTGGGGCCGCCGCGGGCACCGATCACGATCGCCGTGCAGCTGGGCAAAGACGTGCAGGTCAAGCGCGAGGCCGGCAGCGCCGGGCAGCCGGACCTCTCCGTGTGGATCGAGGGGGACCCGGTCATCACGATCGCCGACAAGGTCCACGCATCGGGCCAGATCCGGCTCGTCCACGGTACGATCGGCGTCGAGGGAAAGCCGTTCGAGATCGAGAACGGGACCGTCGCCTTCGTGAGCGACGACCCCACCAACCCGCAGGTGGTCCTCAGCGCCGGCTGGACGGCGCAGGATGGCACGCGCGTCACCGCGAATTTCGTCGGCCCCCTCAAGACCGGCAAGGTCACGCTGCACGCCGACCCCGCGCCCCCCGGCGGCGTGAACGGCATCCTCGCGCTCATCCTCTTCGGGTCGTCCGATCAAGGCGCGAACGGCGCCGCCGTGAACAACGCGACGCCGGCGGCGGGCTTCGCCGGAGCCGAGGCGACGGCCCCCATCAACAAGGCGCTCGGCGGCGTCAACAGCGCTCTCGAGAAGATGGGCCTCGGCGGCGGCCTCGCGACGAAGGTCGACACCTCGCAGAGCAACGAGTATCCCCGGCCCGAGGTCGAGCTCCAGGTTGCGCGCGACATCTCGCTCGAAGTGGCCTGGGTCCTCGGGCTGCCGCCGCCGGGCTTGCCCGATACCACGCTCGTGACCTTCAACTGGCGCTTCTTGCGCAAGTGGTCGCTGCTGACCACCGTCGGCAACACGGGTACTTCGATCCTCGACGTGGTCTGGCAACACAGGTACTGAGATCGGGTGGCGAGCGGGCTGACACACGACGAGCGCGTGGTCGCGTGCCTCGTCGTCGCCTTCGCCTCGCTCGTGACGGCGCACGTCGCGATCGTCGCGGGCCTGGCCGTGCGATCTCCATGGTGGCGTGCGCCCGCGGCCGCCGTCGTCTTTCCGCTGGCGCCGTACTGGGGAGGGCGCGCCGGGATGCACGTGCGGTCCGTGACGTGGGTCGTGAGCGCCGCGGCGTACGTCGTGTGCCGGTGGCTGGCGTCTCGCTGACAAGCGAGGGGAGAAAACCACCAGGACACAAGGGTCCACGAGGGAAGAATTTATTGGGGATTGGCCAATCAACCCTTCGTGTCCCTCGTGTCCTTGTGGTCAAATCTCTCTGTCATGCCGCCGTTACCGCGCCGCCAGCGCGTCGGCCCGCGCTTGCGCCGTTCGTGACTCTTCGAGCCGGCCTTCGTGGCGAAGGACGATCGCGAGGTTCGCGTAGGCGCGGGCGTAGGTCGGTTGCAGGTCGATTTCGCTTCGGAGCTCGCGCTCGGCCTCGGTCCAGCGGCCGTCGCCCATGGCGATGACGGCCAGATTGTTGTGCGCGATCTCGGCCGGACCGAGCGATAAGGCCGTGCGGTACTCCGTGGTCGCGCGGGCCGTGTCGCCTTCGGCTTGCAACACGCTGCCCAGGCATACGTGCGCCAGAGACGAGCGTGGCGCGTCGTCGACTGCTTGCATCGCGAAGGCGCGCGGGTCGCGGAACGAGCCCTCGAACGCGACCGTCACGATCGCGAGCGCCGCGAGGCACGCGACCGCAGCCGCGATCGCGCCGGCGTGCTTGCTCTCGCCGGCGGCCTGCGACGCCCACGCGGCCCTTGCGATCTCGACCGCCGCGAGCAGCGCCCCGCACGCCGGTAGCTCGAGCCGGCAGTCTAGCGCCGGGCCCGCGAAGGCGAGCGTCGGCGCGAGGCCGACCACGAATACGGCCGCGCCCAGGGCGACGACCCGTCGCCTCACGCCGGTCACGCGTAGCGCTGCGCCGGTGAGCGCGACGATCGCCAGGACGCCGGGCCACATGGAAAGATCCTCGGCGGACGCGAAGGCCGCCGGAAACACGGGGACGAGCACCTTGCCTGCGCTGGCGACAAGCACGCGTGCGCCGTCCCAACCGATCCGCAAGGGGGGCGAGCGCAAGCCCGCGTGCAACGCGGCGAAGCCCGCGAATGCCACGCTCCAGCCAACGACGTACGTCGCGACCTGCGACCGATCGCGCCTCGTTCGCCCCGTTCGACCTTCCCCTGTCGCGCGGCCTCCCGGCCCCACGAGGAGCGTGTGCGCGACGCACACGAGCGGGACGACGACGGCCGTCTCCTTGGTGAGCAGCGCCAGGACGAAGGCCGCGAAGTGCGCTGCGCGCCAGCGGACGGAGGGCTGCGCGGCGTCGCGCGCGAACGCGACCCACGCCGCGAGCGCGAAGATGGCGAGCAGCGAGTCGTTGCGCCCCGGGATCCACGCGACGGCCGAGGCCAGCGCCGGGTGCACGGCGAACGCGATTGCGCCGGCGAGCGACGGCCACGGGCCCATCGCGAGCCCGCGGAGCAGCGCGAGAAAGAGGACGCTCGCCGCCGCGTGGAGCACGACGTTGGTCGCGTGGTAGCCGAAAGGGTGCACGCCGCTCCAGCGCGCGTCGAGCGCGAACGAGGCGGTGACGATCGGCCGGTAGTAGCCGTGCGACGGATCGACCACGTGCATGTACGCCCGCGAGAACGCCCGCAGCACGCTCGCCGGCGCAGCCAGGAACGGCGCGTCGTCGACGACGAGATCGCGGTCGTCGAGGCCCGTGAAGCCGAACGCCACCGAGCGGCCGTGAACGGCGGCCGCCGCGAGCGCCGTCAGCGAAGCGCCGACGAGGGGACGGACGCTGGTTCCTGAGCCGCCGGCCATCGCGCGCTGCTGCCCCCCGGACGGTTACGGAATCGCTCTTCTTGCGGATAGGGAAAGACGTCGTCCTGGATGTTCGCTCGGATCCGCTCCTGCGCCCCGATCCAGAAGGCCGGATCGGCCAGGTCGCCGTGCATGCTCAAGAACTCTTCGCGCCCGCCGCCCTCGGAGAACAGGAACTTGGGCAGCTCCTCGGGGAAGACGTCGGTGGGGCCGACGGAGAACCATGGCTCGGCGCCGCCCTCCTCGTCATCGGACGACGGCGTCGGCATCCGGCGAAAGTTGTAGTCCGTCAGCAGGCCGATCTCGTCGTAATCGTAGAAGACGACGCGTCCGTAGCGCGTGACGCCAAAGTTCTTGAGCAGCATGTCGCCGGGGAAGATGTTGGCGCCCGCGAGCTCTTTCACCGCGACGCCGTACTCGTTCACGCAGTGGCGAAGGCGCGGGCCGTCGGCGTTGCGGATGTAGATGTCGAGCGGGACCATCCGCCGTTCGATGTACACGTGCCGGATGACGAGCTTGTCGCCGTCCATCTCGATGCTCGATCGGGCGACGCGCCGCAGCTCGTCGACGACGGCAGGCGCGAAGCGCGACGCGGGGAGCGCCACGTACGAGTACTCGAGCGTGTCGGCCAGCCGGCCGACGCGGTCGTGGTACTTGACCATCAGGTATTTGCCCTCGACGGCCTTGCGGTCCGACTGCTTGGGCGGCTCGAACCAGTCGCGGATCACCTTGAACACGTACGGAAACGACGGGAGCGTGAACACCGTCATGACGAGGCCCTTGGTCCCCGGCGCGAACACGAACGTGTCCGTCGAGTGCTTCATGTGGTCCATCAGATCGCGGAAAAAGAGCGCCTTGCCCTGCTTTTGCAGCCCGAGCATCGTGTAGAGCTCGGCCTTTGGCTTGCTGGGCAGCACCGTCTGCAAAAACGCGACGTACGCGGACGGGACTTCCATGTCGACCATGAAGTACGCGCGCGCCAGGCTGAAGACGCGGCCGATGTGCTCGGGCCTGAGCAGCAGCGCGTCGGCGTAGATCGTCCCGTCGGCGGCCTTGAGCAGCGGGATGACGAAGGGGTACTCCTCGCTCCCGTTGATCGTGCGCCCGACGAGGTACGCCGCCTTGTTGCGATAAAAGAGCGACGACAGCACCTGGATCTGGAAGTTGGGCTGCACCTGCCACTTGCCCCGGAACCGCGCGTGGATCGCGCGCACGATGCTGCGCACGTCGCGGTCGAAGTCCTGGAACTGGGCCTCCAAGCCAAAGCTCGAGAGGCACGCCCGGATCGTGCTGCGCAGGCCGTCGCGCGTGGGGTAGTAGCAGCGGTACGTGGGCTCGTCGCCGTCGAGATGCTCGGTGGAGACGGCGGGGCGGCGAAAGAGAAAGTCGTTGCGGTAGTAGCGCCGATCGAGGATGCGGCAGGCGACCGAGTTGTAATACGTCTCGGCGCACTCGGGCTGCCGGTGCTCGTGCAAGAGGCCGATGTAGGCCAGCTTCACCTGCCGCCAAAGGCTCTCGTCGCGCACGTTGGGGAAGGCCAGGCGCAGCGCGTCGACGCCCTCGGCCACGCGCTGGTCGTACATCTTGATCCGCTCGGTCGACGCCGCACGCACATCGGCCCAGTCGCCCCGCTCGAAGCGCTGCTTGGCCCTGGCGCTCGTCTCGCGGAACAGCCGATAGTGCTTGTCGAATCCGTCCCGGATGGTGAGCGCGATATCGTCGGCGAGGCTCATGAGGGCTTCAGCCGAGTTCCCATCGGGCGGCCGTCGCGCGTTAATAGTCTGGAGCCTGCAAACTGTCATGACGCGCCACCTTCGCCCGACGCGCCGCGCAAGCGCGTACCTCGCCGCCACGGCGCTCGTCACGGCGAGCCGCGCCGCCTTCGCGGACGCGGCCGCCCCCGTCCTCGCCACGGCGCCGCGGCCGCACGCGTACGCGGTCGTCGTCGGGAGCAACGCGGGCGGCGCGGGGCAAGGGCCGCTTCGCTTCGCCGAAGGCGACGCGCAGCGCATGGCGGCGGTGCTGCGCGAGATCGGTCACTTCGACGGCGGCGACGTGCAGATCCTCCTGCACCCCGACGCCGCGCAGGTGCTCGCCGCCATCGACGAGGTGGGCGTCAAGGTGCAAGCAGCGACGGCGCGCGGCGAGCAGTCCGAGGTCGTCTTTTATTACTCGGGCCACGCCCGCGCCACGGCCGTCAACCTCGGGAGCGACGAGCTGCCCCTCGCGTCGCTGCGCGCGCGGCTCACCGCGCTGCCCACTGCGCTCACCATCGTGGTCCTCGACGCCTGCCAGAGCGGCGCCTTCGCGCGCGTGAAGGGCGCCGAGCCGGCGGCCGACTTCACCTACAACTCGGTGGCCAAGCTCACGCAGAAGGGCTTCGCCATCATGGCCTCGAGCAGCCAGGAGGAGCTCAGCCAGGAATCCGACGAGATCCGCGGCTCGTACTTCACCCATCACCTGGTGAGCGCTCTGCGAGGCGCCGGCGACGCCGACCACGACGGCCGCGTCTCGCTCGACGAAGCCTACCGCTACGCGTTCCGGCGCACGCTGGCGTCGACAGCGCGCACCCAGGTGGGCGAGCAGCACGTGACGCTCGAGACGGACCTGGCCGGACAGGGCGACGTCCCCGTCACGTACCCCGCCGAGGCTCGCGCGCAGATCGAGCTGCCGAGCGGCCTCGAGGGCCACGTGCTGATCCAGCAGCGCCTGAGCGGCTCGGTGATGGCCGAAGTGCAGAAGGCCCCCGGCGCCGCCGTGCGCCTCGCCGTCGTCGCCGGCGCGTACGACGCCGTCGTCGGGCAGAGAGACACCATCGTCGAGTGCCACGTCACCCTCACGGACGACCATGTGACGACGATCGACCCGGCCACCTGCACGCCCGTCGCGCCGGATCGCACGCAGCCCAAGGGCGACGAGGAGCACGCGCTCACCGAGGGCGACCGCTGGGACTTCGAGGGCTCGATCGGCGTCATCACGCGCGAGACCAGCGCGTTCACGAGCCGGCTCGAGACCTTTGGCTACTCCGAGAACGCGGGCCTCGTGCCGGCGATCAAGGCGTCGGTCGGCGCGTCACGCCTGCTCGTGCCGCACGTCGCGCTGGCTGTCCAGGTGGGCACGCTCTCGTCCGACTCGTACCAGCGGTCGATCGCGAGCAGCACGGACACGGCGAGCTTCTCCGCTTACGGCGCGGCCGTGTACGTGCGCACGTTCATGCAGCTCGTGCCGATGATCGGCGTCTACGGGCAGGCCGGCGCGGGCGTCTCGCTCGGCGTCGAGGATTACCAGACGCAGCAAACGGGCGTCGCGCCGTCGACGACCACGATCTACGGGAGCTACCTGCTGAGCGGTGCCATCGGCGCGACGCTCCGCTTCCGGCGCGTACCGCTCACGTTCTTCGCCCAGGGCGGCTACGACACGGCGCCCGCCATCAAAGACCTCATCGGCGACACCCACGACAGCGGCGGCTTCTCGCTCGTCTTCGGGCTTCGCGTGCGCACGGGAGAAGGGCTATGAATCGGTGGATCGGCAAGCGGGGAGCGATCGCCCTGGCGCTGGCGTTCGGGTTCGCGTCGCTCGGCGACGACTGCGACGGCGACATCGCGAACGACCCGACGTTCCGGGACTGGTGCGGCGACACGCTGTGCTCGTGGACGCTCGACGCGGGCCACATCGCGCGCGTCGCCACGTGGAACGCCGACGACTTCGGCGTCTCGTTTCTCGACCAGGGGACGCAGATCTCCCAGTCGACGACCGACACGAGCGCCACCTGCATCCTGTTCACGAGCGTCGCCGACCTGGATCCGAGCTCCGGGATGACCCTCGGCGTCGACTTCAACAGCGACGGCACGATCGAAGACTCCATCCCGCTCGGGTCGACGTCCTGGCAGAGCGTAGAGACCGAGATCACCGCGCCGCCCGCCTATCAGGGCATCACCTTCTACTTGACCAAGACCGGGACGGGCACCGCGATCCTCGCCGAGATGCGGATCCAGTCGTCGAGCGGTTGCACCGCGCTCGCCAAGCCCATCACGGGCCTCGGATTCGGCCAGAAGTGCGAAGCCGACGCGGGCGACACCTGCGCCGCGGGCCTCACGTGCTTTGGCGCGTCGAGCGACCAGCTTTGCTCGCAGTGCTCGGACACGGTGGCGTGCGCCAACGGCGCCGCGTGCAGCACGCGCAGCGTGTTCTTCCCGTCGCAGTGCGGTCCGGGGCAGGGCCTCGGGGTGAGCGGCGACCCGTGCCTGGTCGGCACCGACTGCGCGAGCGGCACGTGCAACGGCGCGATGCCGATCGCCCTGGCCGACGAGGCGGGCACCTGCGACCTCGACGCCGCGCTCGGCGACGCCGACCCATCCAACTGCCAGTGGTACGGCGCGCGCGGCGGGACCTGCGAGTGACCGGCCACTGAGTCCACCCTTTCGCGCATGGAGGCCTACGAACGCTATGGTCGCACGCTCATTCGCCGGGCTGCCCGCATCCTGGGCAACGTGGAGGACGCGCGCGACCTCGTGCAGGGCCTCTTCGCGGACCTCGTCCAGCGAGCCGACGCGCCCATGGAGCTGCCGTACCTCTATCGCGCCGTCACCCACCGCGCGCTCAGCTTCCTGCGCGACGAGTCGAACCGCGCGCGCTTGCTCGAGCGCCACGACGCGGCCCTCGCACCGCCCGCGCGCACGCGGTGCGACGAACGCGTCGTGGGCCTCGACCTGCTCACCAAGCTGCTGCGCGAGCTCGACGACGCGGAGACCGAAGTGCTGACGTACCGCTACCTCGACGACATGACGCAGGAAGAGATCGCGTCGCTCCTCGGCCTCAGCCGAAAGACGATCGGCAAGCGGCTCGAGCGGGTGAACGATGCCGTGCGCCGCGTCACGGCCGGCGAGGGGGAGCGATGAGCCACGTCCCCGATCGCAGCGCCGCCCGGTGCGTGGGCGAGCCGGTGTCGTGGATGCGGCTCGAGCGGTTTCACCTCGGCGAGATCGACGGCGCGGAACGCACGCCCATCGCGGAGCACCTGGCCGCGTGCGAAGCGTGCGCCGCGTGCCTCGCGCGGATTCGCGACGACGAGGCGGTCGCGCTGCCGGAGCTTCCGTCGCTGCCGTCGCTGCCGTCGCGGCTTCCCGTGAAGCAGCGGATGCGCGGCGGGATGGTCGCGTCGTTGGCGGCGCTCGCGGCGGCGGTGACCGTGGTGCTCGGCCTTCATGGGGGCGTCCGCCCGGGCGTCGACCGCGACGGGCAGCAAGCGGGGACGGGCGAGGGGCCGCGCGTGGCGCGTGTCAAAGGCGGTGCGATCGCGTTCACGCTCGTGCGCGAAGACGGCGAGCGCATGGAGGGGCCCGAGGGCGTGTACCGCGACGGGGACCGGTTCAAGGCGGTCGTCACGTGCCCCCCGGGAGGGCACGTGGGCTTCGACGTCGCGGTCAGTGAGGGCGGTCGATCGTCGTATCCGTTGCCGCAGCCTGTCGGTTTCGCGTGCGGCAACGAGGTCCCCGTTCCGGGCGCCTTCCGGCTGACGGGCGGCGCGGTCGAGACGGTGTGCCTCGAGTGGAACGAGGACGGCGCGGTCGATCGCGAAGACTTGCCCGAGACGAGGCCGTCGCTGTGCAAGCGGCTGTCGCCGGCGCCGCGGTAAGTCGCAAGAGCGCTCCGTAGGTCCGACGGTCGCGCGATCACGCCCGGCGCCCGCGGTGAACCGCGGCGCCCCGGTCCACCGTAGCGACGGCCGTGTTGACGAAGGAGACGAGGGCAAACGCTTCGGCCAGCCCGTGTCGACCCAGTGCATAGAGCGCTGCGGCGCCGCTCCCGAACGCCAGCATCTTGAACGTGACGACGCCCGCCACCGGAAGCGCGACGCGCGCCTTAGGCGCCGCGAACATCCCCCACACGAACGCCGTCGTCAGCGGAATCCCCAGAGCGAGCAGGAGCGACGAGACGAAGCTCCACCCGGCTTTCGCCCCCCACGCGCCGAGGGCCACGAGCATCGCCAGCTCGAGGAAGAAGGCCAGGGCTTCGTTGAGCGCGTGTATAGCGGGGGGCAGGCGGTGAGAGGGCACGACGTTCACTGCATCAGAGAACGCCCGGGGTGACCGCCACATGGGCAAGATCGGCGGCGCGGCCGACGCTGGTCGCGTGAAAGTAGCGGCGCTCGACCGCTCAGCTCAGGCCGACGACGGGGAGCCGTCGGCGATGCTACGGTCGCGCCGTGCCAACCGTCCCGTACGGCGACTTCGAGTGGGACCAGGAGAAGGCCGAAGCCAATGCAGCCAAGCACGGCGTTCGCTTCGACGAGGCCGCGGCGGCGCTCACCGATCCATACTCCGTGGACTTCGCTGACGTCCTGGATCCCGACCGGATCGTCACGGTGGCGATGTCCCCTCAAGAGCGTATCCTCTACGTGGTGACGACCCAGCGGGGACCTCGGACCCGCATCATCAGCGCGCGGCGCGCGAGCACCCATGAGCGACGAATCTACGAAGGCGAACCCTGAACCATCGGCCGAGTCCCTCGCCGAGATGCCTGAAGTCACGGACGAGAGTCGATTTCGACGCATTCCGGGCCGTGGGCATCACGCGAGCTTGCGGGCAGGTGACCTTGTGCGCATCGACTCGGACCTCTGGGCGTACTTTGGCAGCGGGGAGGCCGTGAACAAGGCCCTGCGCGACGTCCTGGCCGAGAGGCGCGGACGTTAGACCCCGATGTCGGGTCGCGACGGATCAACGAGCCGCTGTGCCCGCGCGGCCGTCGACTACGCCGTGACCACGAGCATCGAGGCGACCGGATCGTAACGTCTCGCCGTGACCCGTCTTGACGACGTTCGTCCGGCGCCGCTGAAGGAGAGGCCGGGCCAGGTGAGAGGCGTCGCGTTCCGTCCACCTCACGTCGGCGTCGACATGAAGGACCCCGTCAGCCGAGCCACATCCCGATCGACGCGAGCCGCGAATGCTCGGCAATGCGGGACCATTTGCGCGCGGCAGGCTTCATCGTACGCGCGGATCTCTTGGTCTTTCTCGCGAAGCACGTCCGGGTCCCAATTTGCGCGCTCCTCGCAGTCGTCGCAGATCCGGTGCGCGACGCGTCGGGCGCGGTCAGGCACCACATCTGCCAGGGCTTGTCGCCCTTTCCGATCGAGGTCCATTGCCTCGATGCTCTGAATCCTTCCACTCAAATATAACGCCGTGGAGGCTCAACAATGTATTGACAGTATCCCGAAGGCGGCGCAGCCTGCGGGACGCTCTTTTGCGGCCGTTGCGGCAGCATTGAAACGCCGACCGATTTGGTTGGCGGCCGTTCAAGCCACACTGGAACGCGAACCTGATTTGGTGGGGAACGTGGTCGCGTTGTTCGTCACCGCCGTGACGATACCTCTCGTCATGATGATGAGCGCAGGGACGCGACGTGGAAGGTTGAGCGACACGACTGAACGTTTCGCGGTCTTGACGGCGCTAGTCACGACTCCTGCAGGGCGATTTGCAGGTTCGATGGGCGATTGCCGCAACACGAGGTCTCGATTGGTTTGCTTTGGGTAGACTTCCTTCCGCGTCGGAGTGCGGTTGCGACAACCGTAGAAGGTAGAATGTCGACCAACATCGAGGTCGAGTGTCATTCAGCTTCATGAATGGACGATTGAGCCTCGATCGCGCAGCACGATGTTTGCGTCGGTTTGCACGTTCGAGCCTTCGAGCAGCACGATCGAAGTAAAAATCGTCCTTGTCTTTCGGTCGGTCGTCCAAATAGTTGCGTTGTGACGAACGACGGAGATCAAGTGATGCAAATCCAAAGCAAAGTGTCGCTCGACGTCTCGACAGAGCGGTCTTTTGAAGCGCAAAGGGTGGATTGGATCCGGAAAGTGTGGGCCCTTTGCTCGGTCGAGCCGCTTTTTCGAGACAACGCGCACGTCGACAGCAACGTCGCTCGAACCGATTTCGAGGGCCGCGCCCGGCGGCCTAGCGCTGAGCGGCCATGGCGCCACCCGCCAGGGCGATCTGGTCGAGCAGCGCTCCGCACTGTTCCCGCGTCGTGGGCTTGAGACACGCCCAGCGAACGCGTTTGTAGCCTGCTGCCGCCATGACGATGGTGCCTTCGTCGCACTGAGCCAAGAAGGCCGAGGCCCCTCTGAAAGGCCGTCCGCCCTTCTCCGTGACGCACCCAAAGGCGCGCGCGCTCACCGCAAACGAGCGGAGTGGGGCGCGCGCGTCTGCGTCGAAGACGAGCCAGTCGTCTTGGCCGTCCACGTCGAAGACCCCCCAGGCATCCTGACCGCGCGGCACCGGCCGCGGACCCAATGGGGCGCACGCGGACACCACCATGACGGCCGCGGCCACCGTTACCGCGTGGCCCAAGGAGCTTCGGGGATGCAAAAGCATCTCATGTGAGATTACCGCGTCGGCGCGCGAGCGCCCGTCTGATCCTCGGGGTCGGGGTCGGGGTCGGGGTCGGGGGTTTTGCTTATCCGAACGTGACGCTCGACAGCGCGACCCCCATCGCGACGCCGCGAAAGTCCGTTCGCCCGCGGTCGTCGCCCGCCGCCCCCGCGGCGACCATCAACGGAATCAGATGCTCCTCGCGCGGATGGCACTCGCGCGCCTCGGGCGCCGACGTCCATCGCGCAAGCGCCGCGTCGCGCTCCGCGGGCGCCGCGCTCACCGTCGAATGGAGCCACGTGTCGAAGCGCTTCGACGTCTCGAGCGAGGCCGGCGACATGAAGCCCCGCATGTTGTGGTAGCTCATCCCGCTGCCCACGATCAGCACGCCCTCGTCGCGAAGCGGCGCGAGCGCGCGCCCGATGGCCAGGTGCTTCGCCGGATCGAGCCCCGACTGCAGCGAGAGCTGCACCGTGGGAATGCGCGGCTCCGGATACGCCACCTTGAGCGGGACGAACACGCCATGATCGAACCCGCGCCGCCCGTCGGCGCCCGACTCGATCCCCGCGCCCGAGAGCAACCCTCTCACCCGCTCCGCCAGCGTGGGCGCCCCGGGGGCCGCCCAGGTGAGCTGATACATGTCCGGCGGAAACCCGTAGTAGTCGTAGAAGAGCGGCGGAGCTGGCGCCGACGTCACCGTGGGCACGGGCGCCTCCCAGTGGGCCGAGACGACGAGCAGCGCCTTGGGCGCTTCGGGCAGCGTGCCGGGCATCTCCCGGAGCCACGTGGCCAGCGGCACCCACGTGTCGCGCGGCCCCATCGTCCACTCCATGAAGAAGCACGGCCCGCCGCCGTGGGGGATGTAGAGCGTGGGTTGCTTGAGACTCATGACCGCCTCGGTTCACGAATAACCACCCGAGACCTCCGCCGCCAACCCCTCCTCTCTGGCCATCACCATATCGCGACGAACGCGTGCGTCGCGATGTCGCAGCGGAGCGGCGCGGGCATCGAGCCGTGTCTTCAGCGCGCTGGTCGAGGACAGCCCTCCCTTCTCGCTTGCGCCCGGGACCTCCCACGTGACCGCTACCCTCCCCTCGGGCATGAGCGATGCCTGCTGGATAGGGGTCGCCGCCGCGTTCAAGCCGCGCTGACTGGTAAGGCAGAGCTAGGACGCGCCCCCGGCGAGACTCCGTGCGCGTAGGCACTCCCAGCTGATGCCCGTAGGCTCATCGGCCAGCGTATTGGCGGGCGGCTCGCGCCGGGTCGCCAGGACGGGGGTCGCGCGTGGGGCGAAGGGCGGACGTCGCGGACCTAACACGCGCGATCGACTCGTGGGACAGTAGCGATCCGAGGGCGATCAAGGCTTGTTCGGCAGCGACTCCTGAGCAATCGTGCGGCGGAGGAGGGAAGTAGCCGTCATCGTGCGCTAGGATTGGACTCGCATGCAGTCGGGTCCCGTGACCGCGCAGGTGCCTGCGAATGCCCTGACGACGTCTGAGTGGCCGAGCGGTTTCCGCCCGACCGCAGCCGGAGTTCGAAGGTTCGTGCAGTTGCCCACCGACGCCGAGCGATCGGCCGCTTCGGGATACGAGGTCGCCTCGACGGCGAGCGTCACGCTGGCCCTCCCGGGCTCTTCGCTCGGTCCGGCCTGGCAACAGGAGCTCCTCGGCGCGCTCGTCGCCGTCCTTTACCGTTACACGCAGCAGGCCACCATCGCCGTCGACATCTTCGTCGGCGACAGGCCCACGAATCCGATCGCGCTCGATGTCGACGTCGCGGGCGACTCCAGCGTGTCGTCGATCATCGAGGACGCGCGCGTCGCGCTCGCCGTGGCTCGCAGCCTTCCATCGGACGACGCGGGCGGGCCTTCGAACATCGCGGCGACGTTGATCGCTGCTTCGTCCGCAGACACGGACTCGTTTGCACCGGCGGCAGGCGTCGTTTCGCCTTCGGCCCCGTACGACGTGAACTTCACCTTCGCGCAGACCAAAGACGCCACCTTGCTGGCGGTCACCTACAACGCGAAGCTGATTCACTCTTCCACCGTCGATCGCTTGATCGAGAGCTATCGCACACTCGTCGGCGCCGCGCTCGAGGACCAGGCGGCGACGATCGACCAGTTGCCGTTGCTCAGCCCGGGGGAGATTCGGGCACTGACGATCGAGCAGGACAGCGGTACGGCCACTTACCCTTCGTTGCCCTTCGTTGGCCTGTTCGAAGCGCTGGCAAAGAGTCAGCCGGCGGCGCTCGCTGTTTCGTTTCAGGAGCATCGCATCACGTACCGCGAGCTCGACGAGCGAAGTAACCAGGTAGCCCACTACTTGATCGGAAAAGGCGTCGGACCGGAGGTGGCTGTGGCCGTCTGCGTTCGACCCTCCCTGGACGTGACGGTGGCGATTCTGGCGATCTGGAAAGCGAGAGGGATCTACCTCCCGCTCGATCCAACCCATCCAGAGGCGCTCGTCGCCCGGATGCTGGACGAGGCCCAGCCCCGGGCAGTCCTGACATCTTCGAGCCTGACTCAGATGACCAAGGGCTTCCCGCGCCTTTGCTTGGACACGGACACGGGAGTCCTCGAGACCCAGCCGGTGACCGCGCCGGACGTCGAACCGAGTCTGTCGGACCCTGCCTGTCTCTTTTACACCTCCGGTACGACCGGCAAGGCGAAGGGAGTGGTGTCGACGCAGGGTAACCTCGCTCAATACATCCACTCGGCGGCGCAGAAGTACGGCTTCAGCCGTGACGATGTCTTCTCGTCGTTGGCCCGCTTCACGTTCAGCATTAGCCTGTTCGAGCTCATCTCGCCGCTGTGCGCGGGTGGAAGACTCCGCATCCTCGATCGAGACGAAGTTCTCACCCCCGAGCGCCTCTTCCGCGCGCTCGAGGAGGTCACGGTTCTCCACGCCGGCCCCAGTTTGCTCGGCAGCCTCTTTCGGCATCTCCGTTCCGCGGAATCGGCGCCCCGCTCGCTGCCCAGAATGCGCCATGCCTCTTCCGGGGGAGACATGGTTCCCCCGTCGATCATGGAGGAGATGAAGCGGGTCTTTCCGAACGCGGAGCTCTTCGTCATCTACGGATGCACCGAGATAAGCTGCATGGGGACCACCTTCCCCATACGCCGCGATACGACCGTGAGCCGGACGTTCGTCGGAAAGCCCTTCCCGGACGTCACGGTGCGCGTGCTGGATTCGCAACGGAACCTCGTCCCGTTCGGGGTGGTCGGCGAGATCTGCTTCGCGGGCAAGGGCATCGTCCGCGGGTACCTCGATCGGCCCGAGCTGACCGCCGACAAGTTCGCCGAGATTTTCGGTCGCCGCTTCTACCGGACCGGGGACATGGGGCGACTGCACCCGGACGGCAATGTCGAAATCCTCGGCCGTCGCGACTTCCAGGTCCAGCTCCGTGGCATCCGCATCGAGCTTGCGGGTATCGAGAAGACGGTGCAAGAGCTGGGACTGGCCGCGCAATGCGCGGTCGTCGCCCGGACGCTGCAAGAGGGTGACGTCCGCCTCGTCGCCTTCGTCGTGAAGCCGAGCGACGAGAACGCCGCCGGCATCCGTCGTGCGCTGGCGAAAGAGTTGCCGGACTACATGGTCCCGAACCACGTCGTGGTCCTCGACGGCATGCCGCTGACGGCGAACGGCAAGCTCGATCGAAACCGCCTGAAGGAGATTCCATGGGAGGCGCCGGTCGGCGCCAGGAGCGGCATCCCGCCGGCCAACGACCGCGAACGGAAGGTCGCCGAAGTATTCGCGCGCGTGCTCGGAATCGCAGAGGTCGGTATGGAGGACAGCTTCTTCGATCTGGGTGGCGATTCGCTCCTCGGTGTCGTCGCGCTGGACGAGATCGAGCGCGCAATCGGGGTCGCGATTCCGCCTCACGTGCTCTTCGAGAGCGGCACTGTGAGAGCACTCGCCAACCACACCGAGGGCGATGGTCCCGGCGAGTCACGGCCGATCCTCCTCAACGCGAAGTCCCCAGGTCCGCCGCTGTTCATGTTGTCAGGGATCCATATCTACCGCGACCTTGCCAAGCGCTTGGACGGGCGCTGCTCGGCCTACGGAGTGTTCACGCGCCGCGAGATGCACGCGTTCGATCCCTCGAGCGGGTCCCACTCGATCGAGGAACTGGCGCGAGACTACGTGGCGATCATCCGGAGGGAGCAACCCGTCGGGCCGTACCGACTGCTCGGCTTCTCCTTTGCCGGGCTCGTCGCGTACGAAGTCGCCCGCCAGCTTCGCGTGGCCGGCGAACAGGTCCCCTTCCTGGCACTGATAGACGCCGCCCTACCCGAGTGGACCGAGGGCTGGCGGTTCAGGCTTTCTCAGCTCGGGCGCCTCGTGTCCGCACCCCAGCACCACGTAGGCGCATTCATCTGGCGACGATTCACGAAGAAGAAGGGCGCCACGGGCATCGAGTACGGGCGGTACACCGAAGACGCGAGACTCGGCCCGATTGAAGGCCGGCGAGACGCCGCGAATCGCGATGCCGCGGCGGAATACATGGCCGTCCTCACCCCGTTTGCGGGCGAAGTGACGCTGATCGTCTCCGGCGAGCGACTCCGAAACGACCCACTCAAGAGTCCAAACTGCGGATGGGAACCGTACATCGCGTCGCTGGACGTTCACACCGTCGATACCGGTCACTTCGGGATGCTCAGCGATGACCCGTACGTCTCCGAGGTGGCGCGGATCCTCACGACGGGAATGCAGCGAACGAGCCGCCCGGCGTAGCAAACGGCCTCTCTAGACGCGACCCTCCACCTCTTGTTGACGCTCGATGCTTTCGAAGAGCGCGCGAAAGTTTCCGCCGCCGAAGCCATCGTCGCCGTTCCGCTGGAGAAGCTCGATGAAGAGCGGGCCGGCCTGCGGATCCTTGAACATCGAGGCCGCCTCCTTCATGAAAATCTGCAACATGTAGCGGCCTTGCGCCTGCCCGTCGACGAGGATCTCCAGCCGCCGGAGCTTGTCGATGTCTTCTGCGATCTGATTCACGCCGAGCTCGATGAGGTGCTTTGGGAGCATGTCGTAGTAAGCGCCGGGCGTCGGCATGAACTGCACGCCAGCTGCGCGCAGCCCCTCGACGGCGGTCGCCAAGTCGGAAACAGCGAGCGCCACGTGCTGCACCCCGGCGCCACGATGATCGAGGTAGAAGAGGTAAATCTGGGAAGCTTTGAAGAAAGGCTGGGCGGGCTCGTTGTTGGCAAACTTCAACCCCGAGTACGGATCCCACATCACGATGGACTTGAGCCCCGAGCCCCCGAACCGGCCCTTTTTCACGTCGTGCGTATGAAACTCGATCTCCCAGAAGCGCTCGAAGCCCATGACCTGCTCCATCCAGGTGAGCGCCGGTTGCAGAGTCAGAAAATTCGTCGTGATGTGGTCCACGTGGGTGATGCCAAAGCGATTGTGCCCGCCGCGCGGCGGGTCCAGGCGCACCAGGTTCGGCATGATCGGCGTCTTGCCCTCGTGCTGCACGAAGCGAAACAGCGTGTCGCCAAACGCGGTCGCAATGTCAAACCACGTCACGACTCCACCCTCGACGTTGCGCCGCTCGATGCCGGTCATGGGAGTGGCGCCGCGCTCGACCAATAGGGCGAACGCCTTCTCGGCGTCCTCCACGTCGAAGACCACGCGGCCCACCCCTTCGGGGTGCCTTTCGAGCCACTGGAAGCTCTCTCCCTTGGACCCGAGAGGTTCGATGAACACGAAGCGTACGCCTGCGGCTTCGACCACACTGGCGCGCGCGCGATGTTCGATCTCGAACTCCGACGTGGAGACCGCCACCTCTGCGAAGTCGAGGTTGTTCACGTAGTGATCGCGGCTACGTTCGAGATCGCGGACGAAGAGATGTATCGACGCGATACGCTGGATGCCGAGCGGCTGCTTCTTTTGGGGGTGCATCGTCAGTGTCCCTTGCCCCGCGACATCAGAGCGTAACAGGTATACGGCGAGCGTCACGCAGGGGCCGCGTCGGCAGCGCCGGGGCCGCGTCGGCAAGCGCCGCAAGCGGAGTGTCAGGGCAGCGGTCGGGTAGCCGCGGGCGGTCGCCCGCCCAGGGCCCCCACGGTGTTCGCGTGGCGAGAAAGTCGTTTCGCGGAAGTTTTGGGGTGGGAGGAGGGGGTCGATGCCCTGTCCGACGCAGCGGTAGTCGAGCCCGACGGCCGCAGGCACGGCGAGACCTGTCCGGGCGTAAAATCGACGCTCACAAGTGCGCGCCGCCCTTCACGGAGGTCGCTGTCACGCTCGTTCGAGCCGTGGGATCACGCGGGCGAGCTACGCGAGCGCCCCCGTCACCACCGCGCCGCCCGTGACCTGTTCAGCGATGACCGTCGGGTCGACCCCAACGGCCGCGAGCATCGTCTGCCCGTACGCCGAGAGCGAGGCGAGCGGCGTGACGTTGCCGCTCGGGTTGGGGGCTCCCGTCGACGCATCGAAGGCGACGCAACCGTAGTCGCCCTGCAGCGGAGCGATGCCGCCGATGACGCCTCCCCGGAACGGCTTGCCGATGGTGACGGACACCTGGTGATTCGGGTTGTGCTGGCGGCCGTTGATGCCGCTCGTGGCGTTGGACGCGAGCGTGCGCCCGAACACGTTGAGCGACATGAACGTGACCTGATCCGCGAGGCCCGCCGCCGCGAGCTGCGACAGCAGCGACGCGATCGTCGCGACGCCGGCGACGGTTTGCGTCGTCTCGGCCTGCAGGTTCGGGTCGTGGTGGTTGTCGCCGCCGAAGGGGATGTGGACGGCGATGACGGGCGTCACCTTCATCTGGATGAGGGTGATCGCCGCGAGGATCTGCGAATTGGCGGTGTTGTCGGTGATGGCCGAGAGCTGCGCGAGCAGGCTCTGGTTGATGCTTCGCACCTGCTGCTGCGACGTGACCATCGAGTCGATGTAAGCCTGCTGCGCCGCCGTCGCGTTGTTCTTGTAGAGCGCGTAAAGCTGGTTCAGCGTCTGGTCGCGCAGCGGCTGCAGGTTGGTGAGCGGGCCGGCGGGGTTCGTCAGCGTGGCCTTGAGCGCGATGGGCGGGATGATGGGGAGCGCCTGCCCGCCGTACGTGAGCCCTTCCGAGGGCGACGTGGCCCCGATGCTCATCGGCTGCGGCTGGATCGTCCCGAGGCACGGCGCGAGCTGCTGCGCGAGGATCGCGGGCAGCATGGCGTTGGCCAGCGTCGCGTCCATCAGCGACAGCACGTCGGGCTCTTTGGGGTGGACGGGCGTGTTCGTCATGATGTGCCAGAAGCACGTGCGATCGAGCACGGGCTGCGGCAGCGTGGCCCAGGGCGCCGCTGCGGCGTACGTCTGGCCCTGCAACGTCAGGTTCGTCTGCGCCATCGTCGGGTCGGGACTGTGAAAGACACCCTGCACGCCGTACGTGCCCGGCACGCTCGCGTTGATCGGGTCGCCGTTGCCCGACGTGTTGAAGATGACGAACTGCGCCTGCGACGACGACGCGCACGGCGCCATCGCGTCGCCGCTGGCCATCGCGTCGCTCTCGGCCTGCGCCAGCGCGCGCCGCGGGTCGAGCAGGAACGACGCGGGCAAGCCCGTGGCGAGCGCGCGCAGGCCGACGTAGCCCGCCCCGAAGAGCGTCGACATCAGGGCTTGGCGGCGGTTGAGTCTTTCCACGGTGGTCTCCGTTACATCCCGATCGACACGGCCGATGGCGCGAGGCATGCCGCCACGAACGTCGACTGAAGGGCTGCGGTGGCCGACGCGCCCTGTTGCATCGCGCTGGCGAAGTGGCTTTGCAGGAGCGTCTGCGCGGGTGTCGCTCGCGGGTCCGAGGGCGTGAGCGCCATCAGAGTGCCCACGAAGTCGGCGATGGCGGCGTCGGGCTGGGTGCTCGACCACTGCGTCACGCCCGGCGCTTGCTTGGCCGTCGGCACGTCGATGACGAGCGCGGCCACGGCCTCGCAGATGTTCTCGGTGCCGGCGCGGTAGAAGAGCGTGGGCTGGTTGGGCAGCACCGGCGCCACCGCGCCGCGGCCGTACCCGTCCGACGGAAGACCTGCCACGATCTCCGGGATCGTCGTCTTCAGCGCGGCCGTGGACGTGGCCAGCAGGCCGCACACGTCATCGAACCCGAGGCGCGCGTCGAGCGCGGCGCACAGGTGGTCACGGCGCGAGACCGCGATGACCTCGCCCTGTGTCGTCGCCGTCGCCGTCGGGCTGGCGTACGTCGTCAGCGGCGACGCGAAGAACGCGTTCACGAGCGCGGTCCACGAATACCCGGCCCCTGACGACGTGAACACGCCGACCAGGCGCTGAAACTCCGGGTCCGCCGGATCGCACGCCTCGGAGTTCGCGTAGTAACAAAGCTTTTGCACCCAGGCCGCGGGAAACAGCGGGTGCTGCGCCAGCGTGGTGCCAAGGGCGGCCAGGCTCGTCACGTTCTTGATGACGCCGCGGAAGGCGAAGAGGCCATCCTGCGACGAGTACGTCGGGTCGGTCTGCTGGTGGTAGTTCCACGACCAGTTGGCCGCGAGGATCGATCGCGTCGGGTCGAGCGTCTGGTGGCACGCGACGCAGGCGGGGTTGGTGGAGTGCGTGGTGTCGAGGCCGGGCGTGGACGGCGGCACCGTCGGGTCGGTGCCGTCGACGGCCGACCCGAGGGCCACGATGAGCGCCTGGTTCATCGTGACGCGCATTTGGTTGCTGGTGTTCGTCTGCCAGTTGGCGGCGAAGGCGGGCGTGCTGAAGAAGCCGACGCGAGGCACGTTGAGCACCAGCTCCGTCGCCGACCGCAGCGTGGCCAGGTCGTAGAACTTCGTGGTCGCCTCGCCGGCCGCCGGCGGACGGATCGTCACCATCGCCCAGTTCTCGAAGTCGCTCGCCACGAGCTGCGGCGCCGCCGCCGTGCCGCCGTACTGCAGGCACGTGCCCTCGTTGCTGCTCTTGACCGCGAGGACCGAGCCGTACATCAGGGCATGCAGCGAGCTGCCCGTCATCGGAAGCACGATCGGGTCGGTGGCGCATCCCGAGCCAAAGTACGTGGCCGCCATCGCGACGTCCGGGTCGTACCAGACCATGTCGTTGGGGCTCGTCGGGTCCAGCGTTTGGCTGCTCGGGATTGCGCCGCGCGACGCCTCGATGGTGATCGTCTTGCCCGGGTTGGCCTGGGCCGTGTAGTCCGTCACGACGCTGTTGTCGTCGACCGCCCACGCGTCGAAAAACGCGTAGAGCTCCATCATCGCGGGCGTCATCATGAGCTGCGTCGTGGTGAACGCGTTGTTCAGGGGCTGGTTGTCGGCCACCAGCGCCAGCATCGTGCGCGCGAAGCTCTCCTGCAGGTTCTCGACGAGCAGCGGCGTGGTCGACGCGTTGATGTCGATGAGCCGCGGGTACGATTGATCCGTGAAGTCCGTCACGTCGACCTGCGTTTGCTGGAACGCGAGCTCGAAGAACCGGAGCATCTTCGTCTGGTACTCGGGCAGCGCCATCCAGCTCGTGATGAGCGCGGAGAGCTGCGTCGGGTCGGCCTGGACCGTCTGGATCTCCTGCGCCGTGGGCGGCAGGCCGACGAGCAGGTTCTTGACCTTGGCGACGTAGACGTCGGGCGCCTCGGGCTGGAAGGGCACGCCCGTCGACGCATCGTCCGACGGCGTGGGCGGGGACACGGACTGAGCGCCGGCCGCGGTCGAGGTGGCGACGGGTCGAGCCGGAGCACCGCCATCGCATGCGTCGCCCGCAGCAGTAGCGCAGCACGCGAAGGCGAGAAGGACAGGGAAGGAAGGCCGGCTCACGGTTGCACCGTTGGTCGCAGCGCTAAGCAAGCTTGAGACCAGCGAGCGATCGAGCGCTGCGCGCCCGAAGAACGATGCTTCGTGCGCTCTTGTATGAACCTTGCTCGGTCCAGTCGATGCCGATTGGTTCAGGCCTCCGGGTGCAGGCGGCGCCGACCTCGAGCCTGACCCCGCCCTCGACCCCGACCCCGACCCGGACCTCGACCCCGACCCCGACCTCGACCCCGACCCCGACCCCGACCCTCGACCCCGACCCTCGACCCGATTCTCGACCTCTTCACATCCGGTTCAACAGAGCGTCCTCGTGCCAGGGGACCTGGCACTCCGGACGCATCCAGCGGCTGCCTTCCGAGGTGTCCGTTGGCGCGGTTCGTTTTTCATGGTGGGTGCCCCCGGTGGGGCGAGGGCACCCACCATGAAAAACGACCTATTGGCCTTTCAACGACTCGATATCTACCAAGTCAGCAAGGAGCTGGCTCGGATGGTTCACGCGGCGCAGATTCGGGATTCCGAGCTGCGGGACCAGGCGACACGGGCGGCGAAGAGCGTGTTTCTCGGCGTGTGCGAGGGGCTGCCCAGCGACTCGTCGGGGATCCGTCGTCGTCACTTCGAGATCGCCAACAACTCGCTCCACGAAGTCGCCGGCGCGATCGACCTCGCGGAGACGATCGGCGCCCTCTCGAGTGAAGTCGGCCAACCGATCCTCGCCACGGCCGTCCGAGTGAAGCGGATGCTCCGACGCCTCCCGCGCTGACGCGGCAGCTCGACCGCGCGGGATCACGTCCCGCGCGGTCGAACGAGTCACCGAATCAGCCCCGTCATCATCGCGACGAAGCGATCGGCATGCGCAATCACGCCGTCGAGCGCCCCCGCCTCCGCGTCCCCCGCTGCCACCGCGATCTCGACCGCCGACGCCGCCTCCCCCGCCTCGGCCCGCGCAATCGCAAAAACCCGCGCCTTATCGGCCCGCGTAACCCGCCCCGCCCCCTCAGCCGCATTGAGGCACGCGCTCTTCGCCGCCCGCATCGCCTGATCCCGAAGATGCGCATCCCGTATCCGCGCCCCCCGCACCGCCACGAGCAACTGAATCGCAACCCCGTAAGCCAGCAG
>Ga0302325_10006232_pt1 | contig 26882 bp, 27 predicted proteins | sample Palsa_T0_2_FD_201948 | JGI IMG/M metagenome (GOLD analysis project Ga0302325, IMG submission 201948) | Peat permafrost microbial communities from Stordalen Mire near Abisko, Sweden - Palsa_T0_2 | ecosystem: Environmental > Terrestrial > Soil > Palsa > Peat permafrost | place: Sweden: Abisko... | reverse complement strand
AGACGTCGGTCGACATTTCGATCTTCCAGGGCGAGCGCGAGATGGCTCGCGACAACAAGAGCCTCGGACAGTTCCGGCTCGAGGGTATCCCGGCCGCACCGCGCGGGATTCCGCAAGTCGAAGTCACGTTCAACATCGACGCCAACGGCATCGTGAACGTGTCGGCGAAGGACTTGGGCACGGGCAAGGAACAGGCGATCACGATCACTGCTTCGACCAATCTTTCGAAGGATGAAGTCGACCGGATGGTCCGTGAGGCCGAATCCAACGCTGCCGAGGACACGCGCAAGCGTGAGGAAGCGGACGTACGCAACAAGGCCTCGAGCCTGATCTACTCGACCGAGAAATCGCTCAAAGAGATCGGCGACAAGCTCGATGCCGGCGCGAAGGCCGACGTGGAGAGCGCGCTCGCGGAGCTGCGCACGATCAGCGACAACGGAACCGCCGCGGAGGTCAAGGCCGCGACCGACAAGCTCGAGCAGGCCTCGTACAAGCTCGCCGAAGCGCTCTACCAGAAGACGGGCGCTTCGAGCGGCGCGGGCGCCACGCCCGGCAACGGCGCGGCCCACGACGGAGCCGAGCAGGCCGCATCCTCGGCGCCCTCGGGCGACGACGTCATCGACGCGGAGTTCAAAGAGTCGGTCTAACCGGCTCGGGACCTCCTAGTCCAACCAAAGCGCGCGCGGCGGGCCGCGAGGCCTTCCGCGCGCGACCATTCGTGATGTAAGGAAACGTTATGGAAACCGAAGCGACGACACCGGAACGAAACGACGTTACGTCGCTCGAAGCGCAAGCCGGCGGCGAAACGAACGGCGCGACGGACGTTGGGTCCGAAGCGGCCATAGAACTCGCAGCCGCGAAAGCGCTGGCCGACGAACGATACGCCGAGCTGCAGTACGCACGCGCCGAAATCGACAACGTCCGCAAACGCGCCCTCCGGCTCGCCGACGAGCGCTTGACCCATTCCCGCCGCCAGTTGCTCGGAAAGTTCTTGCCCGTGCTCGACAACCTGCAGCGAGCTTTGCGCTACGAGGATAGCGAAGGCTTGCGCGGCGGCCTGCAGGCGACGCTCAAGGGCTTCGAGGCGTTGCTCGCGAGCGAAGGGCTCGTGCCCGTCGCAACCGTCGGCAAGCCTTTCGACCCGCACGTTGCCGAAGCGATCTCGACGCGCGAGACGAGCGATCACGACGACGACGTCGTGCTGGAGGAAGCGCAGAGCGGATACCGCTTGGGCGACGACCTTTTGCGCCCCGCGCTCGTCGTCGTCGCGAAGCGTGTCGCAGGCGCCGGGGCTCCAGCGCAAGCCGAGTGAACTACAAAGACTACTACGCGGTGCTCGGCGTACCCAAAGACGCCGCGGCGAAAGACATCAAATCGGCGTATCGCAAGCTCGCGCGCAAGTGGCATCCGGATGCCAACCCGAACGACGTCAAGAAAGCCGAGGAGAAGTTCAAGGAAATCTCTGAAGCTTACGAGGTGCTCGGCGATGCCGACAAGCGTCAGAAATACGACGCGCTCGGCAGCGATTGGTCGCGGGCCGCGCAGCAAGCGGAAGCGCAACGGCGCTATCGGACCTCACAAGAACCGTCCGGTTCTCCCTTCGGCAGCGCCTCGTTCGCGAACGACGGCGGGCCGAGCGGCTTTTCCGATTTCTTCGACCTCTTCTTCTCCGGCATCGGGCGACGCCCGCAGACACCCGCAGCCGGGACGTTCGCGCAACGCGGCAGCGATCTCGAAACCTCGCTCGAACTGACGCTGCGAGAAGCTTACGCCGGCGGCGCGAAGTCGGTGACCCTTCAGATCGAGGAAAACTGTCCGCGCTGCGGCGGCAGCGGCCTCGTGAACCAGCAAGTCTGCCCGCAATGCCACGCGACCGGGCGCGTGCTGCAAACCAGAAAATTCGACGTCACCGTTCCCAAAGGCGTCCGCGACGGTCAACGTATCCGGCTCGCCGGACAGGGTGGCCGGGGCATCGGCGGCGGACCGAACGGCGACCTGTATCTGGTCGCCCACATCGGCCCCGATCCGGCCTTCGAGCGCAAGGGCGACGATCTGTACGTCGACCTTTCGATCCCGTTCTACGATCTCGTAATCGGGGCCGAGGTGACCGTACCGACGATGAGCGGCCCCGTCACGATGACCGTCCCGCCCGAAACGCAGAACAACAAGATGTTGCGCTTAGCGGGCAAGGGCATGCCGAAGGTCCGCGGCGGCTCGTACGGCGACCAGTACGTCCGCCTGATCGGCATGTTGCCGACGGACCTCAGCGAGCGCGAGCGCAAACTCTACCGCGAACTCGCCACGCTGCGCAACGCCACGGCCAGGAAGTCCGCCGAGAAGAGCGCGACCTCTCCCTAAAAGAACACGAGGTCCAGTTGCGGGTTCGTGTACTGGGTCAGGCAGGCGAAATTTTGGATCGGGGTGCCGTCTTCGAGCCGGCTGCGCAGCACGAACCCGTAGTCGCCGCGATCGAACGCACCGGCCCACTGGGCGATGATCGGCGTCACGTCGAGCGTCACCGAGGGCACCGGCGCCAGGCCGAACGTCGCCTGGCCCTCCTTGTGGTAAGGCATGTCGCCGGCGCGCCACCAGGCGTCGGTGGCAACCGCAAGTGAGGTCGCACACGAGTAGTCGTTTGCGACGATGTACTTGCTGCCGTCATTGCGCAAGGCTTGCGCGGCATCCAGCGTCAGGCGCGCCGCATAGATCTTGTGGCCGGCCAGCCGCCGCAGATCGAAATCGAGTCCGGTGCGTGCCGTGACCATCGCGTAGCCGGCCAGTGAGTTGTTTCCGTTCGGACAGGCCGAGACAAAGCCGGCGTCGACGCTCGTGATCAAACCGTAGGCTTCGACCCCGGCGAAGGCAACCGCGAGCTGGCGCGTGCTGCCGACCAGTTGCGGGTTGCGGAAGGACGACAGCCAGGGCAAGAAGGTGGTAAAGCCCAGCGGCTGCGTCATTTGAAACACTTGCGCCGGCGCCAGCGGGTTGGAGGGCGTTTCGGCTTTGCAACGCGCGTACAGTGCCGGGACCGACCAGTGCACGAGCGATGCCACGCGGTCCGGCGAGAGCGAGCGGACGAAAGCGACCGCACCGAAGCCCACACAGTACTGGGGGCTCGGGGCCGATTCGCTGCTCCCGGCGTACGCGACCACGACGTAGCACTTCTTTAGATATCCGTCACGCGGCTTGGGAACGACCACGAACGCCGGCGCCGCACCGTTTGCGGTTTTTTCGATCAGGGCGTGGTGTCCGCCGTCGACGCGATAGAGGCGGTAACCGTCGACTTTCGGCGACGGCTCGTCCCACAACAGTTGCAGGGTTCCGGCCCGCACCGCGGCGTCGCAAGCCGCGGTCGCGGCGAGCGAAACGAAGGCGCAGTCCGTCTTGGTCTGGACGGGCCGCAAGTTCGCGGGCGCCTGAACGTCCGCCGAGGCGGGCGCCGCTAACATCCCGCAGAAAACGGCAACGCCGGTTAGAGCGGAAAGCCAACGAACGAAAGCAGACATCTTTACGATCTCCGTTGCAAAATCTCGGCGCCCGAGGCCTGGGAACGACGGCTCGCGTTCGCTCTGCGGGCCCGAGGTTCCTTAGCGCCCGCTGCGCGGACGCTTGCGCAGCCTGCTAACGCAGGTCCCGGTCGCTCAGCCCGCTGTTGATCTGATAGTCGCGCAGTTCCCAGCGCTCGACGACCAGGTCGCCCACAAAACGCTTGCGCATGACGGCCAGCCCGCTGTCGCGGTCGACGTCCACGACGTCCAGCGTCACCGCCCCACGGTCGGCGGGCGGGTCGTCGGGGCAGATCACGTCGCGGTACGGCAGCTCGATTTCGTCGGTCGGCTTGCCGTCGATTTCCGGCCCCTCGTGCTCGCGAAGCTGGTCCTTGTTCGCCGCGAAGCACGCCAGCACGTCACCAATGTTGGGATTGAGAATGCCGTTGCCGCGCAGCGAGGTGAGGTTCTTGTCGCGAACGTCGCCGTGCATCTTGAAGAACGACAACCCGCGCCTGTAGGCGGTAACGCGGTCGCCGCCGTCCCAGACCATCGTCGAACCGCTCCGCAACCCTCGCAGCACGTCCAGGCGTGCATGGTCGGGACGCCTGAAGGCGTAGTGCAGTTCGCTTTCCGCCGACTCGTCGCCGAGCACTTCGTGCGCCTCGATCGTCACGGTGTAGTCTTGGATCCCGTCCCAAGTCGCCGCTAGACGGTCGAATGCCGGCAGCGAACTCGTCACCGCGCCGGCCGGCGGGACGAGGGCGAGCACGAGAAAAGCCCCCAGCAGCACGGGACGCAGGATCACCTGCCGTCGTTTGCCGCTCCTGACGCGATGCTCCTCTCGCCCAGCGCCCGCTCGGCTTGTGCCGCGATGTCGGTCGACAGCAGCAGCTCCTTTGCCAGCCGCGCTTGGCGGTCGAGCAGGTAGACGATGGTCGAATGAACGTCGGGCACGCCCGACTTACCCGTCGAGGCTACGACCCCGAGGGCTTTCATCAAGCGCCAAACGTTTCTCGGAGCGCCGCTTGCGAACACCCAATCGCTCGGATCGGCATGCAGGCTTCGCGCGAGCTGACTCATCACGAACGGTGTGTCGTAGAGCGGATCGAGGGTCACGGTAACCAAGCGCGCCGCGACGTGGTCCTGCCGTAGCCGCGCGCGCAGATGTTCGAAGGCCACGTTCGCGAGCGGACAGGCATCCGTACAGCGGGTTGCGACGAACGTGATCAGCGCGGGCCGCCCCCGCAAGTCCGAAATGCGGAAGGCCGCGCCGGTCTGGTCGACGAGCGCGATCGCCCGGGCGTCGTCCCCGCGTGCGACGACCGGAGTGCCGCACGCGAGGAAGACCAGGAGCACGCCCAAGCACCGGGAGCGCAGCATCAATAGCCGTATCCGCTGCCCGTCGGCGCCGGTGTCGGGCTGCCCGATCCGGGAGTGGCTTGCGGACCCGGCGTGGCGCCGGCGGCGACGACCAGGATGTCGCGCATGTGCACGGAGTCCGGGTAGTGATAGGCGCACCCGATGTAGTACGTTCCGGCCGCCAGCGTGAACGGCCCGGCCTCGGTCCCCGCCGGGATGGTTCCGCTCTGGAAACCGGCGCCGAGGGTTCCGCCGGCCGACGTGTTCGCGGTCGTCGAAAGGGCCGGTGAAGCCGGGAAGCCCGTCGCCGAGTTTCCGCCGGTGTCGCCGAGCGTATGCGGCGTTCCGTTGGTTTGAGCGTTGCGCAGCATCACTTGCGAGCCTGGTGCGAAGCCGAGCGTTTGCGAATATTCTTGCTGCGTGTAGCCGCCGATCTCGTCGCCCGCGGCGTCGGTCGTCGTTCCGATCGACGACGTCGGTATGGCTAAGCTGATCACTTGCGCGGTCGACGCCGTCGACGTTGCGGTCGCAACCGGCGTCGGGCTTGCGGTCGGGGTCGCGGTCGCACCCGCGACGGGCGTCGGAGTCGCGGACGCTACCGGCGTCGCAGTTGCCGGGTGAACGGGGGCGGCCGGCGTGGAACTGCTGCTGCACGCCGAGACGGCGGCGGCGGCAACCACGGCGGCAAACGAGATGGCGTAGGGACGCATGTGTTTCCTCCTGCGCCACCAGACTAGACAGCCTTTCTGAATGAACTCTGAAGCGTCGCCGTCAGCGCCGTCAGCGCGAGCGCAGGCCGAAGTAAAAGTGTCGCACGGCGAGCGTGCGAGCGCTGCCGAGATCGACTGCGACGTCGCGCGTCAACGGCAGATACGCGTCGCCGTCGAAGACGACGCCGCTCGCCGGTGCGTGGATGTCGCGCTGCAAGATTGCGTCAAAGCGCAGCCCGTCGCCGTTGGCGTAGGTTCCCCAAAGCGACTGATGGCTCGTGCCGGTCGGTGGCCCGGAGCCGTAGGCTTCCGCGAATTCCTGCGGCGCGGCTCGCAGCGTCCAAGCGCGCACGCTGACCAGCGGCGCCACTTGCCACACCAGCAACCCGCCAAGCCCGGCCAGCCGCTGTTCGTCGAAACCTTGGACGTCCTCGCGGTATGCGATCGCCTCGGCGCGCACCCTCCCGCCGGCGTCGAAGCCAAGCGCGCTCTGCGCCAGCTCGTCGCGCTCGAGCGGCGCGACGTCCGGCGGCGGCGAAGGCTGTGCGGCGCTTTCGAGCAGCGCAGGCGCGCGCAGCGCCTCCGAATATCCGGCCCGCAAATACAAGCCGCTCGGACCGATAGGAAGCGATCCGCCGAGCGAGGGCACGAGCGCAAGCCGCGTTCCGTTCGTACGGCCGTCATAGCCGAGCGTTTCGAGTTCGCTGACGTCCGATAGGCCGAGGCCGGCCGAAGCGCCGAAGCGCGGCGTACCCGTTTGCGCTTCGAGGTATACCGTCTCGTCGCCGGCGCGGCCGGTTAGCGGCGTTTCTCCGAGCGCGTAGCCGGTCTGCCAGGTCGCTAGCGCCCCGATCGCAACGCTCACCGGTGCCGGATGTTCGAGACGAAAATCGGCCGAGAGGTAACTCGAGCGGTACTCGTTTTGCTGCAGCACGTCGTCGAAGAGCGATACGTCCGCGGCGGAAAAATCGGCGAACGTTCGATAGGTCCGCGACGCCGTCGCGTAGCCGACGTGCAGCAGATCGGCGCTGCGCGCGGCGGCGTCGTAACCAGGCTGTTGCGCAAACAGCTCGCCCGCGCCGGCGGCACTCGCGTCGAGTACGCCGCCCGCAAAATCGGTCGCGACGCCAAGGTCGGCGCGCCGGGCGAGGATGCCGTCGTCGTTTGACTCGCCATACGCCGCGTGCACCCCGTCGAGCGAGGGTTGCAGCGCAAGCGCCGGAGCGCCGCCACCGTCGAGCGCCGCGTACGAGCGCAAGTCGGTGTTTGGGGCCAGCGCGAACACGCCGCCGCCGGCGTAACTGCCGTAGCGGAACGCATCCTGTGGACCGGTGACCGATATCGATCGCACGTACCGGTCGGGGAAGTCGACGAGCGCCGAGGTCCCCGTCGCGTAGTCGACGAGCGGCACGCCGCTATCGACCACGAGGCCGTTCCCGCCGCCGAGGTCCCGGTCGGACACGTTCGTACCGCCCTGGCTCGGAACCACGAACGGGATGAGGGTCAGATCGTCCACGATCCGGCCGTACGGCAGGGCCGAGAGATCTGCCGGCGTCGGAACGTCGCTCTCGAGGGCCGCGTAGCGCTGTACGACGACGACGACGTTGGAGGTTTGCGCGAGCCCCAGCCGTTCGGTCCGGCAGTAGCGGCAGCGAACCTCCAGCCGCCGCGCCGGAGCCCAGAGCGCGATCGCAAACGTCCCATCGGCATCGGTCCGGGCGGCCCCGACCGTTGCCTCCGAGCCGTCGAGTGCCCTGACGTCGGCGCCGGAGACGGGAACCCCCGTGCCGTCGCGCACGCTCCCCACGAGCAGATCGGTCGCGGGCGCCGCAGCCTGGGCCGCGGCGCAAGCGGCGAATCCGAGGAACGCCGCGAAGACGACGGCTTTCAGCAAGCTTTCACATTTTTTCGGTACGGTTTATCGGTGGTCCGGTTTGGTCGTCGCGTTGCGTTCGGTACCGCTCTCGCCCTGCTAACGGTTGCGAGTGCCGGTTTCGCGCGCGCCTCGATCGTCGCACTCGACGTGCTGGCGAACGCGCAACTCCAGCCGTCGGCGATTCCGGCATTGCTCGGGCCGATCAACGAATTGGGCCGCAACGGCTGGCAATGCGTCCCAGAACGCGCGGCCAAGGCGACCGGACACCGTGACGCCGAGTTGCCCGCGGACGACGGCTCCCCGTAAACGACGCCGTGCGACTCCGGCTTCTCTGCGCGATCGTTCTCGTTGCGACGCTGCCGCTCGGCGCGGCGGCACAACCGTATCCCGGAATTACGCCGATCCCCCGCACGACCGACCCCGCGACGCTCCATCAGCTGGCGACCAGGCGCGAGATCGCCGAACGCATTCGGATCGGCTTCCGGGCCGAGATGGGCGGCAAGTGGGCCCAGGCTGCGGCTGAATTCGGGCGCGTCGTGGCCCTGGATCCGCCCGAACCACAAGGCTCGACCGCCTACTACGATCTGGGCATCGCACTCGGCGCGCAAAACGATTATGCGGGCGCGGCGAGCGCGCTCGAGCGGGCGATCGATCTCGACCCCGGCTTTCTCGCGGCGCGGGCCAACCTCGTCAGCGTGTATTTGCTGGCCGGCAATACGGCTGCGGCCCGTGCGGCCGCCGACGCGTTCCTCGCGGTCGCGCCCGGCTCGGCGCGAGCACTCTACGCGCGCGGCATCACGGCGCTGCGCTCGGGCGACGCGGCCACCGCGCTGCACGACTTCGGCGCGCTTGCGAGCGCCGACCCGTCCTACGCGGTCGCGCACTACGACATCGCGCTCGCCGAGCAAGAACTCGGCCGCTACGACGACGCCGAGCGCGAACTCCGCAGCGCGATCTCGCTTGCGCCCGCGTACGCGCGCGCGCGCATCGCCCTCGGCGCAGTCCTGCTCCACGAAGGCAAGAAGGACGAGGCGCGCTTGGCCTTCGACGGCGCCGTCCAATCCACGCAAGACGCCACGCTGCGAAACCTCGCCGCCTCCCTGCGCGACGCGATCCCGCGCTAGGGGCGCGCTAATTCAGACTTCCTTCATTCGACGCCGCTACGCTCGGCGGGATGAGGCACTTGCTCTTGGGGGTGGCGCTGTTGTCGTCGGTTGCCTGCACGCCCGGTTCGTTCGGCCTTGCATCGGCCGGGGGTGCGGCGGGCATCACCGGCAAGATCGTGACCATCGACGTCGACCTCACGAACGATCCGGACGGCTACAAGCCGCAGGACACGCTCCTCTCCGTCGGGGACGGCGTCCGCTTTCACAACTCCGACGGCTTCAGCCACACGGCGACGTCCATTGCGGGAGACACGTTCCCGACAGCCTATCCGTTCACGAGCGCGGCGTTGATCCAGAAGGGTTCGAAACTTTCGAGCGGTTTCAGTTCCGGCAACCTGACGGCGGGTTCGATCTCGCAGACCCTGCTGGCCGATTCTGTGGGCACCTACCTCTTCGGCTGCTTCTACCACTACGGCTCGCCGATGAGAGCGCAGATCGATGTGCAGTAAGTGGGCGAAAGCCTCGCGGCTGCCTGCGCTCGTCGCGCTGGTCGTGGCCGCTGCGGCCCAGAGCGTCCAGGCGATGCCCGTGTTCGCGCAGCGCTATCGCATGACGTGCGGGGCCTGCCACACGGCGATTCCGGAGTTGAACGCCTTCGGCAACTCCTTTCGCAACCACGGATATCGTTTGCCGGACTCCGTGCCGCGTCACGGCACGACCGGGGTTGCATTCCGCTACAATTTCGAATACGAGAACGCACCGGCGCCCGGCGCCCGGCGCTTTAGCCCGGGGGAATCGGACTCGATCTTGGGAGATGAAGACGTCGGGGCGATCAACGTATACCTGCACTACGGGCTCGGCTCCCAAGGCGCTCCGGCGGCGACGTACCTCGGTTTTCTCTCGACGTACGACGCGCACACCAAGGAACTGTATCGTTTGGGACTGTTCGAAGTTCCGCTGACGCAGTCGCCCGGCCAACGGCTGGACAGTATCTCCGAATACGGCTATTTCGGCACGGCGGTCGGGCACAACGACCTCGCGCTGAATGCCCCGCGACTCGGATTGGAAACCGAGCGCAGCATCGGATCTGCGATGCTGATCGGAACGCTCGCGTTTGGCGAGTACAAGGGTTCCGCCTACGGCGGCGCCCCGGTCTTCACCGGCGCCGAAACGACCGCGGAACGTCCCGAAATCGGCCTCTTCGGGCGCCTTCCCGTCACTTCCGATATCCAACTAAACGCCCAGATCTTGGACGGCGCGCGCAACATCACGCTTCCGGCGCGAGCCACGTTCGTCGATTCCTACGATCGCACGGGCGTCGGCGCCGACTTCCTTTTCTTCAAAAAGACGCTCGATTTCACGGCCCAGCAGTGGGTCGGCCGCGATAACGCGCCCGACGGCGCGGACAGCGCGACCGGCTCGAGCGGCGGCTACCTCCGTCTGAAGTATTTCCTGACGCCGCACCTGTTCGTGGCCACGCGCTACGACGCGGCCGCCAACCCCTTCCCCACGCGCGAACTGTTGCAGTACGTCGGGGCGCTGGTCTTCAAACACGCGCGGGTCGTCGTCGAGCGCAGGGTGAATCTCTTAGGCGGGACGCCCACCTTCGGAGGCTACGTAACGGTGGCCGCGCCCTGGCCCTGGGGACTGTAGGTACGATGCGGGTTCTGGTCATCGAAGACGATCCGGATATTTCGGGCGCGATCGCGTCGATGCTGGCGCGGCGGCGCTACGCCGTCGACGTCGCCGGCGACGGCCAGCAAGGGCTCGAACAATTGCTGGGCGGCTCATACGACGTGGCCATCGTCGACATCGCCTTGCCGCGGCGCGACGGCTTCTCGATCTGCCGTGCGGCTCGCGCGGAGCGAATTGCGACGCCGGTCCTGATGCTGACCGCGCGCGATGCCGTCGAGGACCGGATCCGGGGGCTCGACGCGGGCGCGGACGACTACCTGATCAAGCCGTTCGATGCCGAGGAACTGGCCGCGCGCGTGCGGGCGCTTTTACGGCGCGCCGACCGGCCCCCGCAAACGCCGAACGTTTCGGTCGGTTCGCTGATCGTCGACGCGATCGCTCGATCGGCCACGGTCGCGGGAGTCTTGCTGGAACTCGGGACGACCGAATACCGGCTTTTGGAGCTGCTGGCGCGAAATCGCGGGATGACGCTCTCGCGGGCTCAAATCCTGGAGAAGATTTGGGATTACGATTTCCAAGGTTCGAGCAACATCGTCGACGTGTACGTGAGCCAGTTGCGCCGCAAGCTGCGGCGACTGGGCGCGACGGCCGCGATCGCGACGGTGTGGGGCGTCGGCTACAAACTCATCGAGCAGGAATCGAAAGCCGCGCGCTCGCTCGGCTGACGCTTTCCTATCTCGCCGTGTTCGCGGCGGTCGTGGGCGGCCTCTCGATTGTCGCGTACCTATTCGTCGAGAACAACTACCGCTCGATCGTCGCACCGGCGCTCGACACGCCGGAGGGGCGCGCGGGGTTCGCGGCCGCGATGCGGCCGGCGCTCTACGCGATCTTGAGCTGCGACGCGGTCCTACTGCTCCTCGTCGGCGCCGCTTCCTACGCGCTCGCGAGCGCCGCGCTGCGGCCGCTGGCGCTGGCCCGCGAACGCGAAGAGCGCTTTGCGGCCGACATCGCGCACGAGATGCGCACGCCGCTGGGCGCGATCGCGAGCGTCGCGCAGGCCGCAGCGGAAAGCGACTTGGAGGAAACGCGGCGGGCGCTCGGTACGATCGCGCGCCGCGCGATCGAAAGCGGCGCGCTGATCGGCGATCTCTTGACGCTTGCGCGCGCGAGCAATCCCGACGCCCTGGAGCGCCAGCCCGTCGACTTCGGCGACATCCTGCTGCGCGTCTGCCGCGACGCGAGCGCTGCGAACCCCCAGCCCGAAATCGTCGTCGAAGCCACGGCCACCATCGTCGTGGCGGACGAGCGGCGCCTCGTGCAGCTGGTCCGCAACCTCATCGACAACGCGCGCTCGCGGGCACGCTCGCGGGTCGTCGCCAATCTGAGCCAGAGCGAGGGTTGGGCGATCCTATCGATCGACGACGACGGACCGGGCGTGCCGGCCGATGTGGTTCCGCGCCTGTTCGAACGCTTCGCGAAGGGCAGCGACTCGCGCGGCAGCGGCTTAGGCCTCGCGATCTGCCGCTGGGTCGCAAACGCCCACGGCGGCGACATCCGCTACGCGGGCGGTGCGCGCTTCATCGCGCGCATCCCGATGCGTTGACGCGCGGAGGCGCGCTACTTCGCGGCCTGCTCGACCTCCGCCAAGTTTGCCTCGTTGAACGGCTCGCGCTTCGCGAACACGACCGAACCGCTTGCGTCGCACACGACGATCCCGGCCGTCGTCTTGTCGCCCGGCGGCACGAGATCGCGCCAGCCGGAGCCGTCGAAGGTGAGCAGCACGTTGGTCCTACGCTGCTCTTCGCTGCCGACGCCGGCACCTTCGACGATGTTGCGAACGTGCTTGTGGCCGAAGAACACCGTCTTGTCCGCGACGACGACGACGTAGACGGCCGCGCGATCGCCGACCCGGTCGTCGATCAGTTTGCGCGACCACAATTTCAGATCACCCTCGGACTCCTTGGTGAACGCGAGCAGCAGAACGAGCGGCTTGCCCGCCGCATCCCTCGGCAGGACGACGTGCGTACCGCCGAGCGAATCCGCCTCGAGGCGCGGCAGCGTGCCGGCGCGAGCTTGGCCGGCGAGCGCGAACGCGAGCGCCAGCGCCAAGCCGAGCCTACGAAACGGCCGGCGCGGCATCACGAGCAAGCTCGAAATCCGGCTCGAGCGGTTCGCTCGAAGCCGTCGGCGAGCCACGCAGGAAGGGCACGAGCAGCAACGACGCGAGCAACAGCCCGCCGACCAGCACCCACGCTTCGTTGAACGCAATCGTCGCGGCGGCGCGTTCCAAGATCGGCTTGACGAAGACGACGTCGGCCGGATCGGCATGCGCGATATCGACGCCTTGCAGCATGCCGGCGGGGATGCCGACGAAGGCCGCGGTCTGAACGCTGCCCTGGGCGAGCGCGGCGACCAAGCTCTGGCCGATGGCGCTGGGCCGAATGTTGATGATCGTGTCGACGAGCCCGATACCGACCGCGCCGCCGAGGTTCCGCATCAGGTTGAGCAGTCCGCTTGCATTCGACAGCTCGCCCGCGGGCAGGTCGCCCAAGGCGACGTTCGTGATCGGCAGGATGCAGAACAGCAGCGCCGTGCCGCGCAGGATCTGCGGCCAGAGCAGGTCGGCGAAATCCGTTCGCGGCGTTTGAAAGGCGTTCGCGAGCGCGCCCGCGCCGAACATCGCGAAGCCGATGAACGCGACCAGCGCCGGCGGGAGCCGCCGCTCGGCGACCGCGGCCAAGGGTGCGGCGACGAGCTGAGAGACCCCCATCACCGTCATGATCACGCCGATTTCGAGCGGCGAATGAAAGCGCACGAAGCCCAGAAACAACGGCAACACGTACAGCGAACTGAACAGGCCGACGCCGAGAACGAAATTGAAGGCGCAGGCGGCCGCAAACGCCGGCCGCCGCAGGGGAGCCAGGTCGACCAACGGCTCGCGCCTGCGCAGGCAACGCCGCACGAAGACGTACGCGCCGCCGAGCGTTACCGCGATCAGCAGATAATCGCGCGGCGCGCTCCAGCGATCCTGGGGCGCGACCTTCAGCAGCGTCTGCAAGCATCCCAAGCCGATCGACAGGCCCGCGAACGCGACCAGGTCCACCGTCCGCCAAGCGGATTTGTCCGCCCGGTCGACCGACACGAACCGGATCACGATCGCCGTAATGGCCAGGCCGATCGGAATGTTGATCAGGAAGAGCCAGTTCCAAGTCAGCTTCTCCGCGATGTAGCCGCCCAGGAACGGACCGATCGAGGGAGCGAGCATGATCACGACGCCCGCCAGCAGGAGGGCCCGTTGCTTGAAGTGCTTCGGGAACATCTTGTAGCCGGCGGCAAATACCGTCGGGATGATCGTGCCGGCCGCGTAGCCCTGCAGCGAGCGCCAAAAGATCAGCCCCACGAAGTCGTGGGAGAGCGCGCAGCCGAGGCTCGTCGCCGAGAAACAAAACGTCGCCGTGGCGAACAGCCAGCGCGTCGACATGGCACGCGCGAGTCGTCCGGACATCGCGATCGCGATCACCTCGGTGATGAGATATGCGGTCTGCACCCAGCTCAGCTCGTCGAGGGGCGTGCCCAACGACTGCGCGATGCGCGGCAGCGCGGCCGCGACGATCTGAATGTCCAAGATCGCCATGAAGAGCCCGAGGCTCATCGCGACAAACCCAATCCACTCGCGGCGATAACTCTTGGCCACTACCGCGCGGCCTTCGCCGTCGGGCCCCGCGGCAGCTTGCCCGGCGTGTAAAGACTGTCCGCGAGCACGGGCCGATGGCTGCGGCAGGAGGCCGGCCGGCCGCCCGCGACGCCCAAGCCCGGACGTTGCCGTAAAGCACTGCCGGGCAGGTGTAGGGGTTTGGGCCCATCCGAGCCGAGAAACTTTGTGGCGTGCGCGAAGGTCCTAGGACGAGATGTTAGGCGGTCCTCCAGTCCACTTGATGTGGTCGAGCATGTTCAACCCCGAGCGCCCGAGCGTGAACCGCGCGGTCAATTGGAAGCGGCTCGGCACGCTGTTCCTGCCCTACTGGCGCCAAGAAGTCGCGGTGCTGGTCTGCATCGTGATCGGCTCGGGGTTGGGGCTGGCGCCGGCCTTGTACACCCGCCACCTGATCGACGTTTCGCTCGCGCTGCACGACCAGCGCGGCCTGTGGCTCGACGTGGGCGGCATGGTCGCGGCGGCGCTCGTAGCGGCCATCCTCGGGGTCTATCAGGGCTACCTGAACTCGCTCGTCGGCGAAGGCATCATGCGCGACATCCGCACGAGCCTGGTCTCGCACTTGCATCGCATGCCGATCTCCTTCTTCACCAACACGAAGACCGGCGAAATCATGAACCGCGTCTCAAACGACGTCGACAACGTCGACAACGTCGTGACTGGAACGCTCGTCTCGATCGTAACCAACGTCGCCACCATCGCGACCACCGTCATCGCGATGTTCGTGATGGACTGGAGGCTCTCGCTGATCGCGATCGCGGTGGTGCCGCTCATGATCGTGCCGCTGTCGCCGGTCGGCCGGCGGATGTACGTCGTGCGCAAACAGACGCGCGAGAAGCGCGATCAGATCGAGAGCCTCACCCAAGAGACGCTTTCGATCTCCGGCATCACGCTGATCAAATCGTTCGTGCGCGAAGCTTTCGAGCGAAAGCGCTTCTACGACGCCTCCAACCAACTCATGACCCTCGAGATTCGGCTCGCGATGGTCGGGCGCTGGTTCGTCGCGTTCATCTCGGCGATGATCATCGTGGGGCCCGCGCTCGTCTGGCTCGGCGGCGGTTACCTTTCGCTGCGCTACGGCCTGACGATCGGCACGATCGTGGCTTTCGTCGCGTTGCTCGGGCGGCTGTATACGCCGGCCTCGACGCTGGCCGGAATCCAAGTCCAGATCGTCAGCGCGCTGGCCGTGTTCGAGCGCATCTTCGAGTACCTCGACATGGCTCCCGAACCGAGCGGCACGGTGCTGCTGCCGCGGATCGCCGGCGAGATCGACTTCGAGGACGTGCACTTTGCCTACACGCCGGACCGCCCGGCCCTGCTCGGCGTCGACCTGCACATCGAGCCCGGCCAAGTGGCGGCTTTCGTTGGCCCGTCGGGCGCCGGCAAGACCACGATCACGCAGCTCGTGCCGCGCTTCTACGACCCCCAGGCCGGCCGGATTCTGGTCGACGGCATCGACGTGCGCGAAATCGACATCGATTCGCTGCGCTCGCACATCGGCATCGTGACGCAGGAAACGTACCTGTTCCACGACACGATCGCGGCGAATTTGCGCTACGGACGCATCGATGCGACGCAAGCCGAACTCGAAGCGGCCGCCCAGGCCGCGAACATTGCCGCCTTCATCGCCTCGCTGCCCGACGGCTACGAGACGGTGGTCGGCGAGCGCGGGCACAAGCTCTCCGGCGGCGAGCGCCAGCGGCTCGCCATCGCGCGCGTCCTGCTGAAGGACCCGCGGATCCTGATCCTCGACGAGGCGACCAGTGCCCTCGATTCCGAAAACGAAGCGCAAATCCAAGCGGCGTTCGACAAGGCCATGCGGGGCCGGACGAGTCTGGTGATCGCGCACCGGCTCTCGACGATCCTGTCGGCCGACGCCATCTTCGTGGTCGACCGCGGGCGCATCGTTGAGCGCGGCACGCACCGGGAACTTCTGGAACGTGGCGGAACGTATGCTCGACTGTATCGTACGCAGTTCGAGAAGGGCGACCGCTCCGCACTCGCGCCGATACTTCCCACTGGGTAGGCGGCGTTTCGAACATTCAACCAGCACTCAATCCAATTTCTCCACAGCCCCTGCTGCGGGTCGACGGACTGACCAAGCGTTTCGACGGCAAGGTCGTGCTGGACGGCCTCGGTTTCACGCTCGAGCGCGGCGAGGTCTTGGGACTTCTGGGCCCCAACGGTGCGGGCAAGACGACGACGTTCCTATGTTTGTGCGGCCTGCTGAGGCCTGAGAGCGGCACGATCCGCTTCGAGGGCAAGACCCTCGGCGGTGACCGGGGACGCACGATCTCCCTGATTCCTGAGACGCCCGAAGTGTACGCGATGCTGACGGTCTGGGAGCATCTGGCTTTCGTCGCGCGGAGCGCCGGCTTGGCTGCCGGCTGGGAAGACCGCGCACTCGAGCTGTTAGCGCGCTTCGGCCTACTCGCGCGGCGCGACGACCTCGGCCAGACGCTATCCAAGGGCATGCGTCAGAAGACGTTGATCGCCGCGACCGTGCTCGCGGGAGCGCCCGTCCTGCTTTTCGACGAGCCCTTGATTGGTCTCGATCCGCTCGGCCAGCGCGAGTTGCGGGATTTGATTCGCTCGCTCGCCGCCGCCGGGATTTCGATCATGATGAGCACGCACATCATCGACCAGGCCGAAGCGCTCTGCGACCGGCTCATCATCATGAAGGCAGGCATCGCCGTAGCTTCCGTCTCGGTAGCCGAACTGCGCGCGCAAGCGGGCGCCGGCCGCACGCTCGAAGACGTGTTCCTCGAGCTGACCGCCTGATGGGAGCTTTGGCGTACCTCGAGTGGAGTTACGCCCGCCATCACCTGCTTGCGATCTGGCGCTCGCCGCTGCGCCTGGCGCTCTGGGTGCCGTACGCACTGCTGATCGGGTTTTTCATCTATTCGCGGCTGCTCGGGCATCACGCGCCGTACGTCAGCTTCGTGGTCGCCAAACCGCTGGCAACCACGATCGGCGGGCTGTACCTCGCGGTATTGGGCGCCACGGTGGGCTTCGCGGCCGGCGGCCGGGTGGCGCTATTTCGTTCCAGTGCGGAGGCGATCTTATTTTCCAACGCCGGCCTGCGCCCGCTCACGATCGCGATCTGGCTGCAGTTCCGAAAGCTCGCTACCAGTTGGACTCGCTGGCTCGGCGGGTTCGTTTACCTGTTCGCAATCGCGGCGCCGCACGACCCGCGTCCGCTTTCCGTCGTCCGGGCGCTGGTCGCGGCAGCGTTGGCGCTCGCGGTGCAAATGACGATCGAGTTGCCCGTCTTCCTGCTGGCCCGAAACGGCTGGCGCGAGCCGCTGCGTTACGGCGGCTGGACGCTGGCCGCCGTCGGCGCCGTATTCGCGGCCGCCGGCATCTTCGGCTCGCGCGTCTCCCAGCCGTTGCTGGCCTTCGCGCACGTCGATCCGGGGGCGGCGGTAAGTTTGCTCTTGCGCGGCAGCACGTTCGCGACCGTCGGGCTAGCGGTGCTGGTCGCGTGTCTGATCGCTTCGATCGCGTTCCTGGGCGACGACGCAATGCCGGAACTCTTCGCGGCTTCGCAGCAGATGCTCGCCAGTCAGCGCCGCCGCGCCAAAGCCCCGCGCCAACTGTTCAACGCCCCAAAATCCAGCGAGCCGGCGCACATTCCGACGGGGGCGCTGGCGCTGCTTTGGAAGGACTGGGTCGGCTTCCGGCGCGGTCGCGGCATCTTCCGGCTGTGGCTGGTGGGCTGCACGGCTTGGGCGTTCTGCGGGGCCGCCGTCGCTTTCGGCGCGCTCGAATGGAGCGATCCTTCGCCCCTCTACACGCTGGCCGCGACGACCGCCGTCCTCGTGCTGATCTTCGCGCCGTACGGCGCGTCAGTTGGACTTGCGAACGATCTTTCGAAGCCGATCTTTTGGCTTTCACGCTCCTCGCTGCAAGAGCGGCTGGCGGCCTGGACGTTCGGACGCGCGTGGCGCGGCGGCGTGTCGCTCGGCCTCGCGCCGCTGGTTGCCGGGATAGCGTCGGGCGACGCGCAGCTGGCGATCATCTCGGTGCCGGTGACGCTGACGATGTACTGGTCGCTGCAGGCGCTCGGCGTCGGCCTCTACGCGATCTTCCCCAACCCGATCGACGCCCGCGGCCCGGTCATGATGTTGAGGCTGTTGTGCACGATTGCCTACGTCTTACCGGCCTGCATCGTCGCAACCTTATGCGCGCTCGTCGGTAGCGGTGCGTACGCAGCCGCGCTTGCGTTCGTCCTGGTGATGGGCATCGAAGGCTGGCTCGTCGTGCAGTTCTCGAGTTTCCGCTTCAACGAGTATGGCGCGTCGATCGCGACGATTTCGCGCGCGACCTGAGTTCGCTCGCGGGCTAGGTTCGAAGCGGGGCTGCGGTAGCCGCGCGGACCTCGTCCGGCGTCACGCCCGGCGCGCACTCGCGGAGCACGAGGCCTTCCCCAGTCACGTCGATCACGGCGAGGTCGGTGACGATCGAGTGAACGACGCCTTTTCCGGTTAGCGGTAACGTGCAGTGCTCGACGATCTTCGGCGTTCCGTCCTTGGCCACGTGTTCCATCATCACGATCACGCGTTTGGCTCCGTGGACGAGATCCATCGCGCCGCCCATGCCCTTGACCATCTTGCCGGGAATCGTCCAATTGGCGAGGTCGCCGTTTTGCGCGACCTGCATCGCGCCGAGCACGGCCAGATCGATGTGTCCGCCGCGTATCATCCCGAACGAGGTGGCCGAGTCGAAAAAGGAGGCCCCGGGAAGCACGGTAACCGTTTCCTTGCCTGCATTGACGAGATCGGGGTCGACTTCGCCCTCGTACGGATACGGGCCCATCCCGAGGATCCCGTTCTCGCTCTGCAGGACGACGGTGATGCCGGGTGCGACGTAATTCGGAACCAACGTCGGCAAACCGATGCCGAGGTTCACGTACTGCCCGTCGCGCAGCTCCAGCGCGACCCGGGCGGCCAGTTGTTCGCGCGTGTACGCCACGGCTATGCCTCGCGCTTTCTGGTGGTGACGCGCTCGATGCGCTTGCCGCCGCTGCCGACTTCGAGGACCCGTTGCACGAAGATGCCCGGCGTATGCACGCTCTCGGGGTCGATCTGGCCCGGCTCGACCAGCCGCTCGACTTCGGCGATCGTGATCCGGCCCGCCATCGCGCACAGCGGGTTGAAATTGCGGGTCGCCTTGTGAAAAATCAGGTTGCCTTGACTATCGCCGATGCTCGCGCGGACGAACGCGAAGTCGCACACGATACCGTGCTCGAGGACGTACTCTCGCCCCTGGAAGACACGCGTCTCCTTGGGCGGCGAAGCGAGCGCCACCGTGCCGTCCGAGGCATAGCGCCAGGGCAACCCGCCGTCGACGATCTGCGTACCGACACCGGCGGGCGTGAAGAACGCCGGAATTCCGCAACCGCCCGCGCGCAAGCGCTCGGCCAGCGTCCCTTGGGGCACGAGTTCTACCTCGAGTTCGCCGCTCAGATACTGGCGCTCGAATTCCTTGTTCTCCCCGACGTAGGAACCCGTCGTGCGGCGGATGCGGTGCGCGTCGAGCAGGCGGCCCAAGCCCCATCCGTCGACGCCGCAGTTGTTCGACACGGTAACGAGATCTTTCGAACCTAAGGCCAACAGCGCTTCGAGCAGATTGTGCGGGATGCCGGACAGGCCGAAGCCGCCGACGGCAAGCGAAGCGCCGTCCCCAATGCCGGCTACCGCCTCGGCGGCGCTCGAAACGACTTTGTTCATCGACGCGCTAGATAAGCGTGACGGCGCTGAAAACCCTCGTCGGCGCCCCGCGGCCGGGAGTCGCTTCCCGCGCAACCGAAGACTGCGCCTCCCCATCCAATCTGGAGATCACGAACATGGCCCTGGCCGTACCGCCGCACGCAGTTGCCTCCTCCGACGACGAGGCGATGATCCTCGAAGTCGTCCGCGACCTCGTTCGGGAGAAGGTCGCTCCTCGCGCCGCGGCCATCGACGAGCACGGCGAATTCGCCCGCGACATCTACAAGCTGTTCGCGGACAACGACCTGCTCGGCATTCCGTTCCCGGCCGAACACGGCGGCCTCGGCCTCTCGTTCCAGACCTACGTGAAGGTGGTCGAAGAAGTCTCGAAAGCCTGCGCTTCGAGCGGCCTGATGATCGCGGTTCAAGAACTCGGCGCCTTGCCGATCATCATCGCCGGCAGCGAGGAGCAAAAGGCCAAGTACATCCCCAAGCTCGCCTCGGGAGAGTACATCGCCGCCTACGCGTTGACCGAAGCCGGCAGCGGTTCCGACGCGGCGGGCTCCATGCGCACCCGCGCCGAGAAACGCGGCGACACCTACGTGCTCAACGGCAACAAGATCTGGATCACCCAAGGCAGCGTAGCCGACGTGATCTGCGTTTTCGCGGTGACCGATCCCGCGAAGGGACCGAACGGCATCAGCGCCTTCGTGGTCGAGAAGACCTTCCCGGGCTTCAAGGTCGGCAAACTCGAGAAAAAAATGGGCATCCGCGGCTCTCCCACCTGCGAGCTGATCTTCGAGAACTGCATCGTGCCGGCCGAAAACCTGCTCGGGCCCGAAGGCACCGGCTTCAAGACCGCGATGAAAGTGCTCGACAAATCGCGCCCCGGCATCGCCGCGCAGGCGCTCGGAATCGCGCAAGGTGCACTCGATTTCGCGGCCGGGTACGCGCAAGAACGGATCGCGTTCGGCAAACCGATCAGCCAGCAGCAAGGCATCCAGTTCATGCTCGCCGACATGAAAGTTGAAGTCGAAGCATCGCGCCTGTTGCTTTACGAAGCCGCGCGCAAGTGCGACGAGAGCGCGCCCGACCTCACCCTCTACGCCGCGCTCGCCAAACTCAAAGCCGGCGACACCGCAATGAAGGTCACGACCGACGCCGTGCAGATCCTCGGCGGCTTCGGGTATTCGACCGAATACCCGGTCGAGCGGATGATGCGCGACGCCAAAATCACTCAGATCTATGAGGGCACCCAGCAAATCCAACGCCTGGTAATCGCGCGCGCCCTGGTCGGCAAATGGAAACCGCCGGCGGGAGCTTCCTAGGAGGCGATCACGGCGGCGCCCTGGTCTTCGGCGATCGGGGCGATATCGCGCTGCAGGTCGTCTGCCGACGCGACGTAGACGCTGAGGATCGCGATGCTGACGATTGCGGAAGCGAGCGTGAACATCGGTTGATAGGCCACGAACGCGTCGTAGACGCCGTGCAGGATTGCGGGCACGAGGATCGCCAGCGCAAAGAACCCGAGGCGGCGTTTCGGGAAGCGAAAGCCGAACCAGATGAGGAACGCGGCGATGGCCGTCCAGACGGCGTGAAAGAACGGCGCCGAGGTGAGCCGCAAGACGTTTGAAAGGTAATACGCGCCGATGTCGCCCGTATTTACAACCGCTGCGACGTTCGTGCCGGTTTGATACGAGATGCCCTCGTAGATTCCGAACCCAAGCCCCGAAATAAGGCCGTAGAACACGAAGACGCGCAGTGCCGGCAGCGGCTTGGAGAATAGCCCGATGCCGAAGAGCGCTAACGCCTTGGTCGTCTCTTCAAACAGTCCGACAAAGATCACCATCGAGGGAAGCGAAACCAGGATGTTCGCCGACTCGACCATGGGAGTGCGCAGGGTCTGCAGGCCGAGCGCGAGGGCCAGCAGCAGAAGCGGCATCGCGATGAGTCCGGTAAAGAAAAACGTCCCGACCGCAACGGGCACGCGCACCCCGTCAGTATGGTAGATCGCTCCGAAGAAGCAAGCCCAAAAGAGCGAAAAATAGAGCGCCAGGCCCCAGTATTGTTCGATTTCAGACCCTGAGAACAGGGTCAAGACCGCCAGCGGAAAAACGCCGGCCACCGAAACGATCGCGATCACGCGCCACGTCGCCCTCGGCACGGCGCGCAACTTCGTAAAGGGCGCGAACAGCAACGGCCCGAGAGCGATGATGTCGCCGCGCGTTTGTAGGAGCATAGCCTGGCCGGGAATGTGCGGCCGTGATGCTGCGCCAGCCGCCGAGCTTGCGGGCGGCGGGACACTGCTCGGGCCCGGTACGCTCGTAGACATCGCTACCTCCTCTCAAAGGCACGACACGGTGCGCCGAGCCTGGCGCTTCGCTGCGCACCACCGCGCAGACGTTGCCGCGAGGAAACCCGGCCCGCAGTCATTCTCGCCGCTGGGCGCATGCCTCCTATCCGGGCGAGCGGCCCGCTAGCCCGCACTGGTGGCGCAGCGGCTAGCCGCCGATGCTGAGCGCGCCGCGCCCGAAAAGCGGCGGGATGAAGTGCCCGGCTCCCCAGGAGATGCCGAAAATGACGGCGCCGACGAGCACGACCTCGAGACCCTTGCGCAGCGGAGTGCGGCCGCCCAGCTTACCGGCAAAGAAGCCGATCCCAAAAAGCGTCGCGACGGAGAACGCGAGCGCGCACCAGCGCGCGGCGTCCAGCGAAATTCCAAGCGCATAGGGCAGCACGGGCAGTGCCGCGCCGAGTGCAAACGAACCGGCCATCGCGATCGTGCCGCGGAAGCCGCGGCCTTGGGCCTCACGCAAGTCGATGCCGAACTCGTCGCGCACCATCTCGTGCAGCCAGATTTCCGGATTCTTCTCGAGCCGCCGGACGATCGTCACCGCCTCGTCGTCGGTGAACCCTTTCATGCGATAGTAGGCGACTTGCTCTGCGAACTCCGATTCGGGCATCGTCGACATTTCCCACTGCTCGAAATCGATCGCGTTCTTCACGACGTCGCGCTCGGCACGGCCGCCGAGAAATTCTCCCGCGCCCATCGAGAGCGCGCCGACCAAGAGCGCGAGGGTTCCCGTAAGTACGATCGTCGCCCGGTCCGCCGAGGCGCCGCCGACACCGGAGACGATGCCGAGCGTCGTCAACACGCCGTCCTGCGCCCCGAACACGATCTCGCGAATGCTGCGCTGCTTTTCGAGGCGCTGGCGTTCCGGCGTGTCGGGTATGCGGGCCGCGTTCGCGCCGCGCGTTTCGAGCGGGGCGACGCGATTGTCGGTCTGGATCGAGAGTGAGTTGATCTCGCTCATGCGCTCGAGGTCTTGCGGCGAACGGGAAAGCAGCCCTTCCTCACTGCAGAGTTAGGCGCGCCGAACGCGAACACGGGCCCCATGGATTCGGGCGACGGGCGCGAGAACCCAAACCCCATCGTCGCGATGGCGATGCGCATACGGGCCCGCAAGGACCTCGAGAGCGCGATCGACTCGGCAACCCCGAACGCCGGGCCTGCGTCGACCGAGGCCGCGGCCGCCCTCGAGGCATTCGGGCAGGCGCTCGCCATCGGCGCGCGCCGCCTCAACTCCATTCTCGGCAAGAACTCGATGACGTTCGTTCGGCTCGAAAAGCCGCTGCGCGTTCGCCTGCGCTTCGGCCCCAAACGCGTCGCCTTCGACCTCGACGAGCGGACGCAGCTCGTCAGCGTGCGTGGTCTCGGACTCGACGGGGAGTATCAGTTCGACGCAACCGGCGATACGCAAGGCTTGATCAACCTGTCGATCCTGTCGACGGAACCGGGCTACGGCGTCGCGCTCACGCCGAGCGCCGTCCTCAAGGCAATCGCACAAGATGCCGAGCTGCCTCGGCCGCCCCACCTCGACGGGCTCGGTCCAATTCAGTTCTAAGGACGGCCTAGCTCCGCTTGCGTTTCGCCGTGGCCCTTGCGGCGGTCGTCTTCTTCAACTTGGCGAGTGCGACGCGCGTTTTCGAACGCGCATGCTCGCGCAGTACCCGCTCGACGATCGGCGCGCTCGGACACAGCTCGCGAACCGGGCAGCGCCCGCACAACGGCGTCGGCGCTTTGCAGATCTCGCGCCCGTGCAGGATCAACCAATGGTGTGCGAATCGCAGCTTCTCGGGCGGCACGAGCTTGACCACGTCGTTCTCGACGTCGCGCGGCGTCTTGCCGAGCGTCAACCCCAGCCGGTGAGCGACCCGGAAGACGTGCGTGTCGACGGCGAAGGCAGCTGCGGCGAACGCGACCGAGAGCACGACACTCGCAGTCTTGCGGCCGACGCCGGGCAGCGCTTCGAGCCGCTCGCGGTCGGCGGGCACCTCGCCGCCGTAGCGCTCGACGATCGCGCGCGAGGCGGCCACGATGTTCTTGGCCTTCATGTGGAAAAAGCCGCACGATTTGATGATGCGCTCGACGTCCTCGAGCGGCGCGTTGGCAAGCGCTTGCGGCGTCGGATAGGCCGCGAACAAGATGGGCGTGGTGAGGTTGACGCGCGCATCCGTGCATTGCGCACTCAAGATCACCGCGACCAGCAACGTGAACGGCGAATCGTACTCGAGCGCCGTCGCGGCCTGCGGATAGGCCGCTTCCAGCACCGCAAGCTCGCGCAGGGCCAGCTCGCGGACGACCTTCTTCTTCGGAAACGGGATGTTCGGCGCGGGACTATCTCGCGGCGTGTGCCTTGGCGAGCCCGGCCGCGACGTCGTCCGCGGTCATGACCGGCTTCAGCTCGACGGCCGCGTTCAACTCGTTAAACAGCGGCTCGCAGATGGACGGGATATCCGAGGGATGGGCCAGATCGAAGACGATGATGGCACAGCGATTGCCCTTTACCGCCGTAAAATATGCGGCCTCGGGCTTGAGCCGCTCAAGCGTCGCCTGCATGACCTTCGGGAAGGTCCCGTCCGCGATCGCAGTGTTGCCCTTCTCGACGGGCATCTCTATCGTAAGCATCGTTCGCATTATTGGCCCCTTCCGTCGCCGAGCGGCGACAGCCGTAGGCATTGCGAAGCTCGATCGCGTTATCCTCGGCGGAGCCGCACGGTCGCGGTCGAATCGTTCGGCCAGGATGCCGTTCTTCAAGCCAAAAGACAGCTCGCTGCCGCCCGGCCAGGCCATTGCGACGGGGTTTCCCGTCCTGCACGTCGGCGACGTTCCGCGCTTCGACCGAGCGACGTGGCGCCTGCGCTTTTTCGGAGCGGTCGAGAACCCGTACGAGATGACCTTCGACGAATTGCGCGCGCTCCCGAGCACCGAATGGCGCGGCGACATCCATTGCGTCACCCGCTGGTCGAAGAAGAACACGCTCTGGCGCGGCGTCCCCTTCAAGACGCTGGCGGAGCGCGCGCAGCCCAAGGCCGAAGCGAAATTCGTCCTGCAGCACGCCGAGAACGACTACACCACGAACCTGCCGCTCGAAGCGATGCTAGATGAAAGCGTTATGGTCGTCTACGAATACGAAGGGGCCGCGCTCGAGCCGATCCACGGCGGTCCCGTACGAACGTTCGTTCCGAAGCTCTACTTCTGGAAATCCGCCAAATGGGTTCGAGGCTTCGAATTCCTCGAACGCGACCGGCCTGGCTTTTGGGAGACCCGCGGCTACCACAACGACGCCGACCCCTGGAAGGAAGAGCGTTACGCGGGCCTCCCGGCCTGGCTCGGCTAGCGGCTCCTCAGTGGATCGCTCCGCTCGTGATCGCGCTTCCGACGGCGAACATCGCAACCACCAGGCCTACGGCGAATGCGATCACCGCATAAACGACGATAGCGCAAATGATGACGACGACGGCGTAGCCGATCGCCTTATCCTGGGGGACGCGCATCATCGGCACGGTCCCGAGCCAGTACAGGTACAACGTGTAAACCGCTCCGACGAGCACGACGAGCGCACCCGCGATCGGAATGATGTTGGCGATCCCCGCGACCCAAGCCGCCGTATTCGAGTAGGCGGCCCACTTGAGGCCTTGGATTTGGTCGTTCGCCCCGCCGAACGATGGAGCGAGCGCGGCCGCGATGAAACTGACCGCGTACACGCCGACGAGGCTCAGGACGTACGCGATCGCCGCGCCCACTACGCCTGCGATCACGTGATGGGTGAAGACCACCTGCAAGACCAGGGCTGCGATCGCCGGGATCGCCGCCAGCGGCATGATGTACCCCGTGTAGAGGCCCCCGACCGTCGCCGGTTCGGCTGCTATGACCGGCCACTCGGCGGCCGGCTGCGTGAGAATCTTTTGGACTCGATCCACCAAAGCCACGAAGAGACCTCAATTCGTAAGAAATGCAGGTTGCCGGACCGCTGCAAGCGCTAGCTCGGCCCTCGCACGAGACGTAGCATCGAAAGGGTTCGGAACCCTCCCCGCAGGGCAAAAAACCAGTTAGCGCGCGAGCCGCACGAGGGAGCCGATGCGCTCGACCACCCCCTCCAGGGCCAAGCCTTCGACTGCCGCGTCCACCCGAGGGCGCTCGTAGTTGGGAACGCTTTCGGCAAGCACGCCGTGCAGATCGAGCAAAGAAATTGCGGCGGCACCCTCGAGCGCACGCAAATGGTCTACAACGCGGCCGCGAAGGTAGCGATCGCTCTCCTCGAAAGGCAACCGCTGCTGCAGCGAGCGGCGCGGCGCGTGGCGGTCCGCAAGGCGTGCCAAGGCCGGCGCATCGATCGGTGCGGCGACGCAGCGGTCTTGCAGCGGGCAAAGCAAACATTTCGGCGCCCGCGCCGTGCAGATGGCTGCTCCCAAGTCCATGAGGGCCGAATTGAAGGCGTAGCTGGCGCCCGGCGGAGCAAGCGCCGCTGCCAACGACTCGAGGACCGCAGCCCCGGCCTGCGGCGGCCACTCGATGCCGAGTTGCGTCCGGTGCACGATCCGGCGCACGTTCGTATCGATCGCGATCACGTCGGCACCGAAGCCAAACGCCAAAATCGCGCGCGCCGTGTACGGCCCGACGCCGGGTAGTCCGCGCAGGGCCGGCTCGTCGTCGGGCAGACGCCCGCCGAACCGTTCGCAGACGGCCTTCGCGAGCCGATGCAGCCGGACAGCGCGCGAGTTGTAGCCTAAACCCTTCCAAGCCCGAACGACGTCTGCTTGCGAGGCCGCGGCCAGCGCCTCAAAGCTAGGCCAGGTCGCGACGAAGCGTTCGAAGATCGGGGCCACCCGATCGACCTGGGTTTGCTGCAGCATGAACTCGCTGACGACGGTGCGGTACGGGCTGCGGACCGTACGCCACGGCAGCGTGCTCCGGCCGTGGCGCTCGAACCAGCCGAGC
>Ga0302325_10006231_pt1 | contig 26883 bp, 28 predicted proteins | sample Palsa_T0_2_FD_201948 | JGI IMG/M metagenome (GOLD analysis project Ga0302325, IMG submission 201948) | Peat permafrost microbial communities from Stordalen Mire near Abisko, Sweden - Palsa_T0_2 | ecosystem: Environmental > Terrestrial > Soil > Palsa > Peat permafrost | place: Sweden: Abisko... | reverse complement strand
CGGCGCCGGCGTCAGCGCGAGCTGGCAGAACGTGGTACCGCTCGGCAGGCCATTCCAGGTTCGCGAGCCGCTCTGGAGGTGGGGGCTTGGCCTGTCGCTGATCGACAGCAGCAAGACCGCCCTCATCGCCCTTATCATCAGCCTGATGATCGAAGCGTGGGCCGTCCTGATAGTGGTCAAAGTGGTCAGGCTGGCGCGCAACTGGCGACGGCACCGGCAGCAGCGAGCAGCGCCAGCGTCCGTCTCGATCCCCTGCTAGGTCAGGCGCGCGGCGGGTCTTCTTCCGGGCGGACCCCGACGATGCCGTCGTCGAATCCTCGGCACTGCGTCACCGGGAGAGGCGGGTAACGGGGGAAGGCGATGTCCCATGCGGCGCGCGTGCAGCGGAGGTAGGCGGTGCCGCGCTGTGTCTCGTTGAGTTTCGCATGCCTGCAGGCGCGGCACAGACCTGGCTCGGCACCCAGCTTCAGCCATACGGCGTCAGGCGGCCGCTCAGGTCCGGGCCGGGTGACGGCCGGGAGGGACTCCCGGCCGCCGGATGCGCCGGCGGCCGGGCAATCGTCGCTGCCCGGCTCCGGGGTGCGACGCGCCATCGGGCCCCCCTCAGCGGATGTACAGTTCGTCCGCGTCGTACTCGGTGAACTCCATGTTCGAAGCGACATCGGTCAGGCCGAGCGCCTGGAACGCGGGGAAGAGCTCCTCGGCTGACCACCGGTCCATATGGGCCTTGGACCGCTGCCCGCCAGGGCGTCATCCAGCAGCAGCAGTCCTCGAGCCAGCTCGCGGTCACGACCCACCATCGGCCAGAGGCCCCGCCCGCGCGCCCCCCACCAGGCAACCATAGGGCCCGGAGCCATCAGCGTCCTACGGCCAGCATCGTCAGCGGCTCGCATGACCGCAGCCTGCCAGACTTCGCCCGGCAGAGGCGGCGCTTGCTGGTGCCGTCGCCGGCGGCAACGTCGGCATCCGGCCGCACCGCGTGGCGGATGATGACGCGAGACGCATGACGTCAGGTGTCGCCGCCGTGCCACGATGGGGTATGGGCTCGCAGCGTTTCCGCGCCGTCCTTTCCGCCGGTCCCGCGGACAGCGCGGTGATCATCATGCCGTTCGACCCGGACGAGGCGTGGGGCGCGAAGGCCACGCATCCCGTCAGCGGCACCATTGACGGGCGGCGGATTCGCGCGCGGCTTGCGCCGGCCGACGGTGGCTGGGTCCTGACGCTCGCCGGTAAGCGCCTGCTCGGTATGGGCGTTGCCATCGGTGACGCTGTCAGCGTTGAGCTGGCCCCGGAAGGTCCGCAGCGCGGCGATCTCGCTGACGACGTCGCCGCCGCGCTTGCGGCCAGCCCGGCGGCGGGCGCATTCTTCGACACCCTGGCACAGTTCTACCGCAGGGCCTACCTGCGCTGGATCGATGCAACCAGCCGGAGGCCGGACGTCCGTGCGGCCCGTATTGCTGAGGCCGTCGACCTGCTCGCCGCGGGCATCAAGGAACGCCCTCGCCCGCAGTGATCGTCCTGCACGACCGCGCCGGCCGGATCGCCGCTGGCCGGTGAGCCGTCAGCGGCAGACCGGCCTTTAAGCTGGCCCGATGGAATTCGCCGACGTGATCAGGAAACGCAAGATGGTGAGGGCCTACACCGATGAGCCGGTCGTTCCCGAGGCCAGGGACCGCATCCTGCGGGCGGCTAACCGAGCCCCGTCAGCCGGATTCAGCCAGGGTTACGCGCTGCTGACCCTGGAAGGCGCTGACCAGCTGCGCCCCTTCTGGGAACTGCTGTCCGCCTATCACGGCGACGAGGCTGCCGCGGGCCCGTCCTTCGAGCCTGTCACGCACGCGCCCCTCGTGGTGGTGCCCCTCTCGTGCAAGGACGTCTATCTCGACCGGTACGCGCGGCAGGACAAGGGCTGGACTGACCGCGACGAGGCGCACTGGCCGGTCCCGTACTGGGATATCGACACTGGCTTCATGGCCCTGCTGATGCTGCTGGCGGCAGTCGACGAGGGTCTCGGCGCCCTGTTCTTCGGCATCCCGCCGCACCAGATCCCCGACTTCCGCGCGCTCTATGCCGTTCCTGACCGCTACCTGCCGATCGGCGCGGTTGCTATCGGCCATCCCGATCCGGCGTCCGACCAGGGCGGATCAGGCGGCAAGATCAAGCGCCGGACTCTGGACGACCTGGTGCACCGCGGCAGCTGGTAGCGCGGACACCGCGCGCCGCGCTGACGGCGGCAGTAGCGGCCGCAGCGCTCACCAGGATCAGGTAAGCCTCGAGAATGCCAGCCTGGTGGTAGCCGGCGAAGTCGCGGGCCCACAGGCACAGGCCAGTCGCGGCGACCACGCTGGCCGCACCCGCCAGCACGATGGTCATGGCCGCGATGCCTGCGGCGCCAACCGCGCGCCGGACAGCCGGACCGCTCGGCCTGAGGGTCCGCAGCGCCGCCACCTGCCCGGCCACCGCGACGCCGACGGCAACGAAGCCAAGGCCGGCAAAGCTTGCGAACCACCACGGCCCGGCGCCCTCAGGATGGTGCACGACCCGGAGGGCCACCGCGGCCGCCAGCAAGAAGGCGGCCGGGGCGGCGAACGCCAGCAGCAGGCAGCCGACCGCGCGGTGCTGATGCTCGCGCCGGGCCTGCCGCAGCATCTGCAGCCAGAGCGGCAGGCCGCCGCCGGCCGCGACGGCCGCGGAGCTCGCCAGCGCGGCGTCGAAGATCGTGTAGGACCAGCCGACGACCGGATGAGCCGGCGTCGCGAAGCCCTGCAGCTGAGTGAGCTGGACGAACACCAGCCCGACGCCGGTCAGGGCCGACCAGGCGACCAGGACCGTGGCCAGCGACGCCCGCATCCTGGCGTCCCGGTCGTGCAGCTGCCGGGGCGGGGAGATCCAGACCGGCGCTGCCCGCCAGGCCAGCCCGAGGAGGATGGCCCGCCCGGAGCCGCTGTCCTCCACCAGCGCGCATACCTCGTCGCCGTAGCGCTCACGCCACGCGGGCGGATAGAGGGCCAGGACGGCCCGGACCGCCGCGCGCGCTCGGTGGGTCACGGCGGTCACATCCCGGCGAGGCCAGGTCGACCCGACAGCCGAGACCGGGCCAGCGAGGCGACGGCGCTCATCCGGGCCGACTCCTGTGCCAGCACCGCGGCGCCTGCCCTGGTGATCTGGTACGGCCGCCGCCGGTCGCTCGCTGCCAGCGGCTCGATCAGGCCCTGCGATTCCAGCCGCGCGATCACCGCGTACAGGGTGCCGGGGCTCAGCCGGACGCCCATCGTCTCGGCGACGTCGCGAGTGATCGCGTAGCCATGCTTCGGCTCGTCAGCGAGGCTGGCCAGTACCAGCAACGGCGGATCGGCCCATCGGTCCAGTCGGCTCACCACGGTGTTAGCTTAAGGTCCCGGCGGTATACTGCTCAACGCTATACCGCAGGGCGATATAGCGGTGGTGCCGGACGATAGAGCGGTAGTGCCGCAGAGGAGGGTCGTGATGGTGCATGCCGTCGGCGCCGCTCGCCGGCGCGAGCCGCTGGCAGTGAAGGTGCCCGAGATTACGGCCCTGTTCTGGATTATCAAGCTGCTGACGACCGCCGGCGGAGAGGCGGCCTCCGACTACCTGTCGCTTCGCGGCCACCTGGTGGCCGGTGTCGTCGAGCTCTCGATCTTCGTGGTAGCGGTGGCCGTGCAGTTCCGGACCCGGCGTTACGTTGCGGCCGCCTACTGGTTCCTGGCACTGGCCATCGCGATCTTCGGCACCGGAGTATCCGATGCGCTGCACCTCATCGTCGGCATCCCCTACGGCGGCACGACGGCGCTCTGGGCAGTCATCCTGGCCGCGATCTTCTGGCGCTGGCACCGGAGCGAGGGGACGCTGTCCATCCACAGCATCACTACGCGCCGCCGTGAGATGTACTACTGGGCGACGGTCTTTGCTACCTTCGCGCTGGGCACCGCCCTCGGCGACTTCACTGCCTCCGTGCTGCACCTGGGCTATCTGAACTCCGGCATCCTGTTCGCCGTCGTGATCATGATTCCGCTGGTGGCCTGGCGCTGGGCCGGCATGAACTCCGTGCTGGCCTTCTGGTTCGCCTACGTTGTCACCCGGCCTCTCGGCGCCTCGTTCGCCGACTACTTCAGCAAGCCCCGCGCTATCAGCGGCCTCGACTATGGGGACGGGCCGGTGGCCCTGGTCTTCCTGGCGGCCATCGTCATCCTGGTCGGCTACCTGGCGATTGCCAGGACCGACATCCAGCCGCCCGAGATCCAGCAGAAGCCAGGCCCCTACCCGGCCGCGCCGGCCGAAGCCGGGCCCGCTGACCTGCCGGTACGCGGCGACTACCTGTAGGCAGGCAGTCCGCCTGTTACCAGGCGGCGAGTGCGCACTCGCGGAGCCGGGCGGCGGCCGTCGCTGGTGCCCCGACGTGATCGAGACCGAGCAGCGCGGCCCCGGCGACGGGCGGGATGTCGACGATCCGGATCTCAGCGCCGGGGATCGAGACCGAGAGCCGCTCGGCGATAGCGCCGGTGAGCAGCGGGTGGCGTGCCGTCATCAGGCTCCCGCCGAGCACGACCGGGACCGGCCCGCCGCCCGCTCCGCCCGCCTCAGCCGAGGCGCCCGCCCCAGCCGAGGCGCCCGCCCCAGCCAGGCCGAGGTTCCTCGCCGCGACTTCGGCCATCAGGCAGATCTCCTCGGCCTGCCGCGCCAGTACGTCCCTGGCGACCTGGTCGCCATGCTCGGCCACCTCGAACAGAACAGGCACCAGCCGGTGCCGTTCCTCGTAGCCGATCTTGCCCAGGTGCAGGCCGACCACGACGTCCTCGACGCGCTGCAGGCCGAAATGCGCGGGCACGGCCGTCCGCAGGGCAGTCTCCGGGCCGCGGCCGTCCTCTGCCCGCATCGCCCACCACAGTGCCTGCGGGCCGATCTCGCCGCCGCCGCCCCAGTCTCCGCTCAGTTCGCCGAGTGCGAGGAAGCGGAACACTGCGCCATCGGGTCCCACCCCGACGCAGTTGATGCCGGCGCCGCATACGACTCCGATGCCCCAGTGCGGCCCGTCGTCGGCGAGGCCGGCCCGCAGCACCGCGAACGTGTCATTGACCACCGAGTTGCTCGGCGACCAGCCGAAGGACTGCACCAGCCGGCTCAGGTCCGCCTCCTCGACCGGCAGGTCGGCACCGGCCAGGCAGGCCGAGGTGTGCGCGGCGACCTGGCCGGCGGCCGGCAGGCCCGCCTGCCCGGCTGCCTCGCGCACCAGCCCGACCAGCACGGCCGAGGCCTGGTCGACGCCGATGATCTGGTGGTTGGACGGCCCGCCGCGCACCGCGGCGAGCACCGACCCGTCCTGGCCGATGAGGGCGACGTCGGTCTTGCTGTTCCCGCCGTCAACCGCGAGAACGGCCGCGAGCGCCCCGGCCGCAGCACTCACCTGACCCACGGCAGGAACGCGGCGTTCTGCGCCAGCAGCCGGTCGGTCAGCTGGCCGGCCAGATCGAGCTGGCCGATCAGCGGGTGCGCGAGCATCGCCCGCAGCACCCGGTCGCGGCCGCCGTGCAGCGCGGCGTCCACCGCGAGTTCCTCGTACGCCGACACGTGCGCGATCAGCCCGCTCATCAGCGGGCTGACCGGTGTGACCGGTACCGGCACGGCGCCGCCGGCCCCGATCGTCGCGGACACCTCGATGACCGCCTCGTCGGCCAGGAACGGCAGTGTCCCGTGATTGCGCACGTTGACCACCTGGCGGTCACCCGCATCGGTGATCAGCGACGCCAGCAGTGCCACCGCGGCCTCGGAGTAGAACGCGCCGCCGCGGTGGGTCAGCAGGTCGGGCTTGGTGTCCAGGACCGGGTCCGCGTACATCGCCAGCAGCTGGCGCTCGATCTCGGCGACAGCCTGCGCCCGGGTCTGCTGGCCGCGCTCCTCCGCCACGACGGCGTCGTGAGCCCAGAAGTAGCGCAGGTAGTACGACGGCACCGCGCCGCCGGCCAGCCTCGTCGCTTCGAGCGGCTGGCCGGTGTGCAGCGCGATCTCCTCTCCGTGGGCGTCCAGCAGGCCGGGCAGCCTGTCCTGGCCGTCGAGGAGGGCGGCCCGTTCCCAGGTCAGGTGATTGAGACCGACGTGATCAAGCGCGACCCGCTCGGGTGCGACGTCCAGCAGGGAGGCGAACAGCCGCTGGTAGCCGATGGCCACGTTGCACAGGCCGATGGCCCGGTGGCCCGCGTCGAGCAGCGCGCGGGTGACGATGCCGACCGGGTTGGTGAAGTCGATGATCCAGGCATCCGGCAGCGCCCGCTGCCTGACGCGCTCGGCCACGTCCAGGACAACCGGCACCGTGCGCAGTGCCTTGGCGAACCCGCCCGCCCCGGTGGTCTCCTGGCCGATGCAGCCGCACTCCAGCGGCCAGGTCTCGTCCCGGTGCCTGGTGGCCTGGCCGCCGACCCGCAGCTGCAGCAGGACGGCGGCGGCCCCGTCGACCGCGGCGTCGACGTCGGCGGTCCAGGACACTGCCGCCGGGTGCCCGTACCTGGCCATGATCCGGGCGGAAAACGGCCCGACTACGGCCAGCCGCTCGGCGTCCGGGTCGGCCAGCACCAGCTCGGTGATCTTGATGTCACCGGTCAGCCGGGCGATGCCGTCGACCAGTTCCGGCGTGTAGGTGGAGCCGCCGCCGATAACAGCGAGTTTCATGAGAACGCCTTCACAGGGAGTTAGAACGCCGGCTGCGAGCCGGCGGCGGAACCGGGCCGAGTGCCACCTGCTGGTCGGCGCGGCCGGGGCGGCGGTCGATCAGCTCCTCGGTGCGCCCCACCGGGCTGTCGACCTTCACTTCAGCACCAGACTGCGCGACATGGCAGGCGGCGTCGTGACCGGGGGAGAGCGGGAGCAGCCGGGGCGTGACCGAGTTGCACTCGTCGATCGCGAGCGGGCACCGGTACCGGAAGCGGCAGCCGGGCACCGGGTCGATCACGCGCGGCGGCTCGCCGCGGTCGGTGTCGGCGCCGACCGTCAGCTCGGCCTTCGGATCGGGAACGGCGGACACCAGCAGCTGCGTGTACGGGTGCCGCGGCGCGGCCAGCACGTCCTCGACCGGCCCGGCCTCGGCGATCTGCCCTGCGTACATGACGATCAGCCGGTCCGCGACGTACCGGGCGCTCGCGATGTCGTGCGTGATGTAGAAGATCGACACGCCCTGCTCGTCGCGCAGCTGCTTCATCAGGTTCAGCAGCCCGATCCGGATCGACACGTCCAGCATCGACACCGGCTCGTCGGCCAGGATGAGCTTCGGCTTCATGGCCAGGGCCTGGGCGAAGCCGACCCGCTGCCGCTGACCGCCGGACAGCTCGTGCGGGTAACGGCTCATGATCTCCGCAGCCGGGGACAGCCCGACGATCTCGAAGACCCGCCTGGTCTCGTCGGCCCGCTGCGCCGCGGACAGCTCGGGCCTGTGCAGCTTCAGGCTGCGCAGGATGCCGTGCGAGATCCTGAAAACCGGGTTGATCGAGCTGAACGGGTCCTGGAACACCATGGGTACGTCGCTGCGGTAGGCCAGCATGTCCGACCGCGACCGCAGGGCCGACAGCGGCCTCCCGCCGAAGTAGATCTCGCCCGCCGTGGGCTCGTAGATGCGGGCCAGCAGGCGCGCGATCGTGCTCTTGCCGCTGCCGCTCTCCCCGGCGAGCGCGACGATCTCGCGCGTGCCGATGTCCAGGCTGACGCCGTCGACCGCGTGCAGGGACTGGCGGTGCAGGCCGCCGCCGATGCGGAAATGCTTGGTCAGGCCCTCGGTATGCAGGAGGGGGACAGCGTCAGTCACCGGCGAGTGCTCCGTTCTCGCGCTGGAGCAGGCAGCGAACCAGCACGTCGTCGACGGCGTACAGGTCGACCGCCGCCGTCAGGCAGCTGTCCATGACTTTCGGGCAGCGCGCGGCGAAGCGGCAGCCGAGCGGCGGCCGGGCCAGGTCAGGCGGGCTGCCGGGAATGCCGGTCAGCGGAACTTTCGGCCCGCGGATGGAGGGAAACGCATCAAGCAGCCCGGCGCTGTAGGGATGGCGGGGCGTGTCGAACACCTGCCGGGTGGCGCCGAACTCGGCCACCTGCCCCGCGTACATGACCATCAGCCGGTCCGAGAAGTGGCTGACCAGGGACATGTCGTGGGTGACGAAGATGACCGCGAATCCGAGTTGCTGCTGCAGTTCCTTGATCTGGATCATCAGCGAGCGCTGCGCGACGACGTCGAGCGCGGACGTCGGCTCGTCCATGATCACCAGGTCCGGCGTGAAGAGCAGGGCCATCGCGATCATGGACCGCTGGCGCATGCCGCCGGACAGCTGGTGCGGGTAGCTGCGCAGGTGGGCCGGGTCGATGCTGACCATCCGCAGCACCTCGGCGGACCGGTCGGCGATCTCCTGCTTGTCGGTCACGCCGTGCGCGCGCATCGCGTCGGCGAACTGGGCGGCGATGGATTTCACCGGGTTGAGCGCGTTCATCGCGCTCTGCATGACGACCGACAGTTCCTTCCACCGGATCGGCGCCAGCTCGCGCTCGCTCCGGCCGGTCAGCTCCGCGCCCTTGAACTCGACCCTGCCGCCGGTGATCGCGGCCGGCGGCGCGAGCAGCCGCGCGACCGCGAACAGCAGCGTGGACTTGCCACAGCCTGACTCGCCGACGATGCCGAGGAACTCGCCGCGGGCGAGGTCGAAGCTCACGTGGTCGACGGCGATCACGTCGCCGCGCCTGGTCTGGTAGGCGACGGAAAGATCAGACACCTTCAGGACGGGAACGGGGTCGCCTGCCCCGCGCAGCTCCTGCTGGGCCGCGGCCGTCCGCAGCGCGTCAGCTGGCACGGTTCGCACGAATCCTCCAGGGCGCTGCGTACCGGTCCCGGCGCACCTTCACGCGCTGCAGCGCCGGGTTGCCGACCTCGTCGAAGGCGTAGTTGAGCAGGGCGAACGCGGCCCCGAGCAGCGCGATGCACAGGCCCGGCGCGATCGCCCACAGGTACTGGCCGGTCTGCAGGGCCTCGCCGTTCTCGGCCCAGTAGAGCATGGTGCCCCAGGACAGCGAGTTCGGGTCGCCGAAGCCGATGAACTGCAGGGTGGCGGCCGCGATGACGTTGTAGACCGCGGTGCCGAGGAACACGGCGACGATCAGCGAGGTCATCGACGGGATGATCTCGGCGAAGATGATGTAGGTGCGGCGCTCGCCGCGCACCCTGGCGGCCTCGAGGAAGTCGCGGCCGCGCAGCGACAGCGCCTCGGCCCGCAGCTGGCGCGCGCCGTAGGAGTAGCCGGTGATGACCAGCACGCCGATGAGGGGGATCAGGCTGCTGTGCGGGTAGTAGGCGATGATCACGATCAGCAGCGGGAACGTGGGTATGACCAGCAGGATGTCGGTGACCAGGTTGAGTCCGTGATCCCACCAGCCGCCGAGGTAGGCAGCGCCGATTCCCATGATCATTGAGAGCACCGTCGAGAGCAGGCCGGAAACCAGCGCGATGATCAGCGTCTCCCTGGCGCCCCAGATCACCTGCGAGTAGATGTCCTGGCCGGAGGCGGTGGTGCCGAACCAGTGCTGCGCCGACGGGCCGAGGCTGCGGCCGTAGCTGAACGCCTGCGGGTTGTCCCGCGCGATCAGGCCGGGGATGACGGCCATGATCGCGAAGACCAGCAGGATCACGGCGCCGGCCAGGGCCTTCTTATTGGACCTGACGGCGCGCCAGACGCGCCCGGCCGCGCGCTCGCTGCTGGTGGGGCCGGGTCCGGCGGCCGGCTCGGCGGTGATCTGCAGCGCTACCACGTCAGCCTCCCGTCCTGGTGCGCGGGTCGAGTACGGCGGTCAGCAGGTCGGCCGCCAGGATCGCGACCAGGACGGCGACGGTGATCAGCAGGAACAGCGCCTGCACGAGCGCGTAGTCCTGGTTCACCACCGCCTGGAGCAGGTAATAGCCAACGCCCTGATACGAGAAGAGGTACTCGACCACGATCGCCCCGGACAGCACGAATCCGAGCGACATGGCGAAGCCGGACAGGTTCGGCAGCATGGCGTTGCGCGCGGCGTAGTCGAGCATGATGCGCCAGCCGGGCAGGCCCTTGGCCCGTGCCATCCGGATGTAGTCCTCGGCGAGGACGGTGACCATGGTGTTGCGCATGGTCAGGATCCAGCCGCCGATCGAGGTGATCAGGATGGCCAGGCCCGGCAGCAGCGCGTGCTGGAGTACGTCGGTGATGAACGGCCAGCTGAGTCCGGGCGTGGCTCCGTAGGAGTAGGCGCCGCTGGTCGGGAAGCTCGGATGGATCTTGCCGACCAGCAGGATCAGCAGCATCCCGATCCAGAAGAACGGGATCGAGGTGGCGATGACGAAGACCGGCGGCAGGATGCCGTCCAGCCAGCCGCCGCGCCGCCACGCGCCGAGAATGCCGATCAGGGTGCCGAGGACGAAGGCCAGCACCGTGGTGACGCCGATGAGGCCGAGCGTCCACCAGACGGCGCCGGTGATGACCTGGCTCACCGGCTCGCTCTGGGTCAGCGAGATCCCGAAGTTGCCGGTAGCGGTGTTCCCGAGGTACTGCCAGTACTGAACGAACAGGCTGGTGTGCGTCTCGATCCCGAACGCCGCCTCGATGGCGTGCAGTGCCCGCGGCGTCACGTGGCCGCGGTACTTGGCCATCATGTCCAGGATCGGGCTGCCCGGCATCAGCCGCGGCAGGATGAAGTTGAGCGTGAGGCACGCCCACAGGGTGATGGCGAAGAAGCCCAGCCGGCGGAGCGCGTGTCTCATGCTCTCCTCCTGGTCGTGTTCATCGTGGCTCCCTCACCATCACCCTGCGGCTGCGCCGTCCCGCGTCTTACTTGGCCGGCTTCAGGTGCATGAGCACCCAGCCGAAGTCCGGCGTGATGGCCGGCCCTGGCTGCGCGTACGGGTCGCTCTGCGTCGACCAGCCGCTGAAGTCGCCGGTGTTGTACTCGAACCAGTCGACGCTCTCGGTGACCGGGATCACCGGGAGGTCGGTGAGCATGACCTGCTCGAGCTGGTCGACGATCTGGTGCTGCTGCGCCGGGCTGGCCGCCGGGTACTCGTTCAGCAGCGCGTCGGTGGCCGGGCTGGAGTAGCGCTCCCAGTTGGTGGAGGCGGTCTGGCCGATTGGGGCCGAGTTCGACGACAGCAGCCACTGCCGCAGCTCGTAGAACGGGCCGGGACCGCCGGACTCGGTGCTGTAGCCGAGCTGGTACTTGCCGGTGTACAGGTCGGCGTCGTAGGCGTTGCTCGACAGGTTCTCGACGCTCAGGTTGATGCCGACCGCCTTGAACTCCTGGGCGACGATCTGCAGCGAGGCGACCCAGTCGGAGTAGTCGCCGATGTTGATGATCGAGAAGGACAGCGGCTGCCCGGACGGGCTGGTGAAGATGCCGTTGCTGCCGAGCTTGAAGCCGGCCGCGGTCAGCACCTGCTTCGCCTTGGCCGGGTTGTAGCTGTAGTCGTACTTGGCGGTGAGGCTGGGGTCGAGCCAGCTGGAGTAGGTCGGGGTGACGATGCCGGTCTGGTTGGCGGGCGGCTCGTAGCCGTACTCGCCGTTCTGCGAGACCTTGGCCCGGTCGATCGCGTACGACATGGCCTCGCGTACGGCCACGTTGGACAGCAGCGGGTTCTTCAGGTTGACGAAGATCTCGTTGTTGACCGTCGGCGGGAACCAGTACTTGTTGTTCGAGTTCTTCGACGTGTACGCGGCCTGGATGCTCGGGATGAACTGGTTGCCCCACTGCGCCTGGCCGTCGGCCAGCTCAGCGTTGGCGGCGTTGTTGGACAGGAAGGCCGGGTAGTTCACCGTCTCGACCTTGGGCAGGCCGGGCAGGTAGTAGTGCTTGTTGGCCGTGTAGGTGATGTTCTCCGGCGTGCAGGCGCTGACGGTGTAGGCGCCGGTGCCGATCGGGTTCTTGTCGGAGTAGGTCACCGGGTTCTTGATGGTCGACCAGATGTGCTCGGGCACGATCGCGGTCTGGTCGGCGACGTAGTAGAAGTCGGCCTGCCCGGCGGTCTTGAAGTTCATCACGACCTGATCGGAGCCCTTCTGGGTCACGCTGGACAGGAAGCTCCAGTCCGAGTTCAGGTCAAGTGCCGGGTACTTCTTCAGCAGGTTGTAGGTGAACACGACGTCGGCGGCCGAGAAGGGCTTCCCGTCTGACCAGGTCACGCCCTTGCGAATGGTGAACGTCAGGGTCTTGTCGCCGTTGCTCCACAGCCAGGAGGTGGCCAGCCACGGCGACGCCTTGCCGCTCTCCAGGTTGTCCACGAACGCGAGAGGCTCGTAAACGGGGCCGAATGGCAGCGTGCTGAAGTTCGGGTTGTAGGGGTTGAACTGGCAGGTCCAGGTGGACCCGAACTCGTTGGAGATCGTCAGCGTCCCGCTCGGGCCGGCCGACGACGAGCCGGAGCCGCCCCCGGACGAGCCGCTGGCGCCGCAGGCGGCTACTGCCGTCAGCAGGCTGGCGGCCCCGATGAGGACCCCGAGTGACTTAAGGCGTCTCATGTGCCCTAACCCTTCGTTACTGAGTTGGTCGGTGCAGGGGTGGAGACACTATTTGTACGGTTCGTACTGTAGTGCCCGTTTGGTTGAGCGGCGTGTGAATCGATGTCATGCGTGTGGTCAGCAGCGGTTGCGGGGGTGGTGGCGGCCGGCGGCCCGGTCAGTTCGCCGACAGCCAGTTCGCCGGCAGCCAGTTCATCGGCGGCCAGGGCGTCGACGGCCAGCGCGACCGCGCCGAGCAGGGGAGCGTCGTGCGGGAACCGGGCCAGCACCAGCTGCGGCGGATACGGAACGCCGGCCAGCAGGGCCTCCTCCAGCCGAGGCCGGATGCGGTCCCATGACCGGGTGATGCCGCCTCCGACGGCGACCCGCTCCGGGTTGACGACGATCGCCAGGTTGACCACGTGAAAGGCAAGCTCGTCGACGAACTCGCTGACGAGTGCCTCCAGTTCCGGGCCGGAGGCAGCCTGCTCGAACAGCTCGGCGGCCGTCAGCCGGCGGCCTAGCTGACCGGCCCGGCGCCGCAGCGCCTGGCCGCTGACCATGTCCTCGAGCGGAATCCGCAGCCCGTCGTCCCGGCCGACGTCCGCGAGCTCACGCAGGCTGTAGCCGATCTCGCCGGCCGCGCCGTTGCTGCCGGACAGCACCCGGCCGCCGGTCACGATCGCGGCGGCCAGCCCGGTACCGAGATTGAGGTAGACAGCCGGATCGCAGCCGGCCAGCGCACCCCACCGGATCTCCGCCAGCGCCGCTGCCTTGGCGTCAGTGGCCATCGCGACGGCCGCGCCGGGGAAGGCCGCCCGCAGCTCGCGGCCCAGCTCCAGGCTTTCCCAGCCGTCAATGACCGGGGCCAGCTCCACCCGGTCGTCGAACGGGATGCCGAACGTCGAGACGCCCACCGCGGCCAGCGGGGCATCGGGAGCAGCGGTCACGAGCAGCTCGCGAGCGGTCTGGAGACCGTGGCCGAAGCTGGCCCGCGCGCCTTGCTCACCCAGGCTGGCGACGACGGCGGAGGCGAGCTTGTTGCCCGCGGCGTCGCAGACCGCGGCCGCGATCTTCGTGCCGCCGAAGTCGATGCCGAGCACCACGGGGGAGTTGGTCATGCGGAGTCTCTCGGGCCGGGGGAGGGGCGCACCGGGTCATTCCGGAAAGTTAGTTAGGACAGTATCCTAACTATGTGAGGGCGACAAGCAACGGTTTGGTCTCGCTAGGTCCGCTGCCGTCGTGACGCGCTCCTGGACCGGACGCTCGCCCTCTGACCTGCAGTACGAAAGGATGTGGCCGTGACTGCGACGACACCGCCCGAGGCGGACCTGCCGCCGGAGGCGGACCAGCCGTCTGAGGCGGACGCGCTGGCGGGCGTTCCCGCGCTCCGGTCGGCCGCGCTCGCCGAGGCCCCGCCGGGCGGCCTGCCCCGCGACCAGGCATCTGGTCAGCCCCGCGGCCGGGCCTCTGTGCAGGCTGCCGGTCAGCCCCGCGGCCGGAGCTCCGCTCAGGCTGCCGGTCCGCCGCCCGGCCAGATCTCCGCTCAGTTCTCTGGTCAGGCTGCCGGTCAGCCTCCGGGTTCGCTGGGCCACGGCCAGGCGGCCCGGCCGCAGCTGCTGCGCGCTCTGAACGAGCAGCTGCTGCTGCAGCACATCCGCCAGCTCGGCCGCTGCTCCCGTGCCGAGCTTGCCCGGTTGTCCGGCCTGTCGAAGCCGACGGTCTCGCTGGCGCTGGCCAATGTCGAGCGCTCTGGCCTGGTCCGGGAGGCAGGGCAGCGGACTGGCGTGCCGGGGCGCTCCGCCGTTCTGTACGAGATCCGGCCGCAGGCTGGCTATGTACTCGGGCTGGACATCGGCCTGCATTACCTGCGCGGCGCGGTTGCCGACCTGACCGGTGAGGTGGTCGCGCGGTCCGCCCTGCGCACCCGCGCCTCCCGTACCAGCGGCCGGGTAGCCGAGCTGATCGCTCTCGCCGACGGGCTGTGCGCTGCTGCTGGCATCGAGCGGCGTTCGGTGACCCAGACCGTGATCGGCAGCCCTGGCGTTTACGACCCGCGCCGCAACGCGATCGCGCTGGCGGGCGGCCTGTCCGGCTGGGGCAAGCCCGCCGTGCTGGCCGAGCTCCGCGCGGCGTTCGGCGAGCAGCTAGTCGTGGAGAACGACGTCGACGCCGCGACCCTCGCCGAGCGTGAGCACGGTCACGGGCGGGACGCGGGCACGTTCGCGTTCGTGCACATCGGCACCGGCATCGGCATGGGCCTGGTCATCGGCGGCAGCCTGCACCGCGGGGTGCACGGCGTGGCCGGCGAGATCGCCTACATGCCGATCTCGGCTGGCCAGGGCTCCGATCCGGACGACGCCAGACGGCGCGGCACCCTGGAAGCGGCAGGCTCGGCTGCCGGGGTGGTACGCGCCGCGCGACGGGCCGGGATGCGCGGATCGGTCTCGGCACGGCGGGTGTTCGCGGCCGCGGCGGCGGGCGACGAGCGGGCCGCCGCCGTCGTGGCGGGCGAGGCCGAGCTGGTCGCGCGCGCGGTCTGCGCGATCATCACCGTCATCGATCCCGAGCTTGTCGTGCTTGGCGGCGGAATCGGGCAGGCGCCCGGATTCGCCGCCGCTGTCGCGGCTCAGCTGCGCACGCTCGCCCCGGTGCTGCCCGAGGTCCGGGTCAGCGCGCTCGGCACCGAGGCCGTCGTCGACGGCTGCCTGGCCTCCGGCGCGGACCTGGCCTGGCAGCGGCTGACGGCGCTGCTTCCCTGACGGGCGCTGCTTCCCTGACGGCGCTCCCCTGTCACTCTGACGGCGCGGGCCGGCGGGGGCGGCGGATTGGTCGGGCCCGTTCCCGCATGAGGAACCACCAGCAACATCCTCAGCCTTACCGGCTACAGTCCTCTGGTGACCGCAGGTAATGGCGCCGGCCCGCAGGAGGGCCGCACCGCCACGCTGAGCCTCCCGCCGCCCAGCTACCTGCGGTGGGAGATCTTCGCCGTCTTCGCGGTCTCGCTCGGCGCCAGCGGGCTGAACGCGCTGCTTGATCTCATCGGCGCCCTGCTGTCCCGGCAGTCACTGAGCAGCCAGCAGGCGCTGCTGGTCGGGCCGCTGTCCTCGGTCAGCTGGTTCGACCTGGTGCTGCAGATCGTCAGCATCGCCGAGGCGCTCACGCCGGTCGTCCTCGTGCTGTACCTGATGGCGCGATCGGGCGAGCCGCCGTCGGTCATCGGCCTGGACGCGAGCCAGCCGGTCAGGGACCTGGTCCGCGGCGCCGTACTCGCGGCGGTCATCGGCGGCGCCGGGCTCGGCCTGTACATCACCGCATTCAAGCTCGGGGCCAGCCTGAACATCGTGCCGGAGTCGCTGCCAGCTGTCTGGTGGCGGATCCCGGTACTGCTGCTCAGCGCCGCTCACGACGGCATCCTGGAAGAGATCCTGGTCATCGGCTACCTGCTGCGCCGGCTCGATCAGCTCGGCTGGACGCCGTGGAAGGCGATCCTGTTCGCGGCGGTGCTGCGCGGCTCGTACCACCTGTACCAGGGGTTCGGCGCGTTCGTAGGGAACGCGGTCATGGGCATCATCTTCGGCATCCTGTACAAGCGCTGGGGCCGGGTGATGCCCATGGTCATCGCGCACACTCTGATCGACGCGGTCACGTTCGTGGGCTACGCGGCGCTGGTGCACAAGGTGTCCTGGCTGCCCTGAGTCTGCCGCCTGCCGCCTCAGCCTGCCGCCTGCCGCCTGCGCCTGCGGCAACATCGTGGTGAGTTCGCGTGCGCATACGACGCGAAGTCACCACGATAAGGGCCCGGCTCCCGCGGGCTGCCTAGCGGCCAAGGCCGGCCAGTACGACGGCGCCGGGCAGGCTGGCGAGCGCGGCGCCCGGCAGCGTGAGCTTCGAGCGCCGCACGCCGCTGCCGATCACGACCCGCGCGGTCGCGGCCACCGCCGCGTCCACGTACACCGGCCAGTCAGCCGGCAGCCCGATCGGAGTGATGCCCCCGTACTCCATTCCGGTCAGCTCGACTGCCTGATCCATGGGCGCGAAGGAGGCCTTGCGGACGTCCAGCTCGCGGCGGGCCAGCCCGTTCACGTCTGCGCGGGTGGTAGCCAGCACCATGCACGCGGCCAGCCGGGTCTGCCCGTCGCGGCGTCCGGCCACGACGACGCAGTTCGCGGACTCGGTCAGCGCTACCTCATAGCGCTCGCAGAAGGCGGCCGTGTCCGCCAGCGCCGGCTCGATCTCCGCCACGCCGATGTCGGCGACGGCGATCTTGCCATCCAGCCCGGCGAGCGCGGCCGCGACCGGCGCGGCCAGCAGGTCCGGGCGATCCAGGGCGGGAACGGCAGCCAGGGTGCCTATGCTCATCGTCACCTGGCCGAGTGTAGGCGGCTGCCGGCCGAGTGCAGGCGGCTAGCTGCCAAGGCTCCCGAGGGTGGCGGTGCCGCTGTAGGCAGTGCCGCCGAGACCACGGGTATAGCGGATGGTGACCTTCGTGCCCGGCTTGAGCTCGGACAGCATGAGCTCGAACTGCTCCAGGCTGGTCACGTCCGTGCCGTTGACGGCGACGATGATGTCGCCCGGCCGGACACCCGCCACCGCCGCGCTGCCACCGCTGGTGACGCTTCGCACCGCTACGCCTGCAGGCTGGCCGGACTCGTTCGCCGCAGTCTCCGCGACGATGCCGAGCGAGGCGCGATCGGAACTCGTCACGCGGCCGGACCTGATCAGCTGATCGGCGATGTTCTGGACGGTGTCGCTGGGGATGGCGAAGCCGATGCCGGGCGCCGCGCCGCCCTGATCCGGCAGCCGGGCGGCCAGTGTCGGGATCCCCACGACTTCATCATCGAGGTTCACCAGGGCGCCGCCGCTGTTGCCGGGGTTGATGGCGGCGCTGGTCTGAATCGCTGCGGTGATCAGCGCCTGGCCGCTGTTGCCCTCGCTGGCACTGACGGTGCGGCCGGTCGCCGAGATGATGCCCTGCGTGACGCTGTCAGTGAGGCCTAGCGGGTTGCCCATGGCCAGCACGATCTCCCCGATCTGGGTATCGGCCGAGTTCGCGAACCTGGCCGGCTTCAGATCGCCGGCGTGGCTGGTCACCCGGATCACCGCGAGATCGTCGGGCGCGAACTTGCCGACGACTGTCGCGTCCAGGGCGTGATTGCCGACCGCCTCCTGCACTGTCACGGTCTTGGCGTCGCCGATCACGTGCTCGTTGGTGACGATGTCGCCGTCCGAGTCGTAGACCACGCCGGAGCCGGTCGAGTCCGGCGTGCTGATCTGCACGACCGAGGGCAGCACCGTGCGGATGACTTGCTCGTACTGCTGCTCCAGGTCCGTGGCGGAATCGCGGCTGGGGCCGGATCGGGAGGTGGTGCTGCGCGCACTGGAGCAGCCGACGGCGCCGACAGCGCAGGCGATCGCCAGCAGCAGGAATCCGGGCACGCGTGAGCTACATGACGAATGCATAGATAGTCCCCCCGATGACTGAATCGTCAGCCCCCTTATTGTGTCCACCATGTCGTTGACCGAATCACTAGCCCAGCGGGTGGGCCTGACGAGCATCACGGCCGGCGATGCGACCGTCGCGAATCTCGCCGGCGCGCTCGCGGCCGGCACGCTGACCGCGGCCGAGCTGACCGCTTTTTACCTGGCCAGAATCGAACGGCTGAACCCGGCGCTGAGAGCCGTGATCTCCGTTGGTCCTGATGGCGGGGCAGAGGCGGCAGCCAGCGACGCCCGGCGCGCAGCCGGCTCGGCGCGGGGCCCGCTCGACGGGATCCCGGTCCTGATCAAGGACAACATCTCTGCAGCCGGGCTGCCCGCGACGGCCGGCTCGCCGGCGCTGCTGGGTGCGGCGGGGACGGACGCCTTCCTGGTCGGCCGGCTGCGCGCGGCCGGTGCGGTGATTCTCGGCAAGGCCAACCTGTCCGAGTGGGCGAACTTCCGCTCGCGCCCGTCCAGCAGCGGCCTGAGCACTCTCGGCGGCCAGGCCGTGAATCCGCACGGAGTCGGCCGCAGCCCGTCCGGCTCGAGTTCGGGATCGGCTATCGCGATCGCCGCCGGGCTCGCGCCGCTCGCGGTTGGCACCGAGACCGACGGCTCCATCGTCTCGCCCGCGGGTGCCTGCGGCGTGGTGGGAATCAAGCCGACACTCGGCCTGGTGAGCCGGTCCGGCATCGTGCCGATCTCGGCGGCGCAGGACACCGCGGGCCCGATGACGGTGACGGTCGCGGACGCCGCGGCGCTGCTGACCGTGCTGGCAGGCGCTGACGCGGACGACCCGGCCACGGACGGCGCTCGCGAGCACGCCACCGACTACACGGCCTTCCTTGATGCGGCCGCGCTGGACGGCGCCCGCCTCGGCGTCTGGCGAGGCGGCTCCGCGCCGGCCGACGCGGCTACGCTCGGCGTGCTTGACCAGGCTCTGGCGCGGCTGCGCGGCCAGGGCGCGCGGATCACCGACCCGGTGGAGCTCGCCGGCATCGACCTGGTGGGCGATCCTGAGGTCGTCGCGCTCACGCATGAGTTCAAGCACGCCCTGAACGCCTACCTGGCCGGGCTCGGCGGCGATCATCCGGCTGACCTGGCCGGCCTGATTGCCTTCAACAACGAGAACGCAGCGGAGGTACTGGAGCACTTCGGCCAGGAGCTCTTCGAGGCGGCGGAGGCGACGAGCGGGGACCTGCGCGATCCGGCGTACCGCGAGGCCAGGACGGCCGCGGACCGGATCGCCCGCGAGGCTCTGGACGGCGCGCTGCGCGGCGACCGGCTGGACGCCGTCATCGCGCTGACGGGTCATCCGGCCTGGCTGACCGATCACGTTCTCGGTGACTACCACGGCTGGGGGACGTCGACTCCTGCTGCGGTCTCCGGATACCCGTCGGTGACGGTCCCGGCAGGTCGGGTCAGCGGGCTGCCCGTCGGCATGTCCTTCATCGGGCCGGCCTGGAGCGAGCCGCGGCTGATCGCACTGGCCCACGCCTTTGAGATTGCTCTCGTGGCCTAGCGATACCCTGGCGCCCATGGAGTCGTGGCCTGCCGCTGCCGTACCTGACCTGCCCGGAACCGGTCCGCTGACGATGATCTGGGATACCGCCAGTGCTGCGCTGGCAGCGGCGGCGCCAGGCGGCACAGCCACCCTGTACGCCTGCGGGATCACCCCGTACGACGCGACGCATATCGGTCACGCGGCTACCTATCTGGCGTGGGACCTGCTGATCAGGGCCTGGCGCGATGCAGGCAAGCATGTGCAGTATGTACAGAACGTCACTGATGTCGACGACCCGCTTCTGGAGCGGGCCAGCCGGGACCACGAGGACTGGCGGGAGCTCGCGGCGCGGGAGATCGCGCTGTTCCGCTCGGACATGACGGCCCTGCGGGTGCTGCCGCCGGCGCACTACATCGGCGCGGTCGAGGCGCTGCCGATGATCGAGGACTTCAACCGGATACTCCGCGACCGTGGCTCCCTCTACGAGGTCGACGGCGATACCTACTTCTCGCGGGCGGCCGATCCCGCGTTCGGGTCGGTGTCGGGGCTGGACAGCGACGACATGTTCCGCTTGTGCGCGGAGAACGGCGGTGACCCGGCCCGCCCGGGCAAGAAGGACCCGGTCGACCCGGTGGTGTGGATGGCGAAGCGGCCCGGCGAGCCGTCCTGGCCCTCGGAGCTCGGCCAGGGCAGGCCCGGCTGGCATGTGGAGTGTGCCGCCATCGCGACGCATTACCTGGGTACGACGTTCGACGTTCAGGCTGGCGGCCGGGATCTGATTTTCCCGCACCACGAGATGAGCGCGGCGCACGCGAGAGTCGCGCTGGACGGAGTCGGCGAGCAGCCGTTCGCGCGCCGCTACGCCCACTCGGGAATGGTGCGGCTCGACGGCGAGAAGATGTCGAAGTCGCGCGGCAACCTCGTGTTCGTCTCGAAACTGCTGGCGGCGGGGAACGACCCGATGGCCGTGCGGCTGGCGATCATGTCGCATCATTACCGCGACGACTGGGACTGGACCGCCGCCGCGCTCGAGGAGGCCTCGGTGCGGCTGGCGACCTGGCGTGCCGCTGTCGCCGATGCGACGCTGCCAGGCTCCGCAGGCACCGAGGGCGCGGGGAATCGGGTACTCGCCGCTCTGCGTGAGCGCCTGGCGGACGACCTGGACGCTCCCGGCGCTATCGCTGTCGTGGATGAGTGGGCTGCCGCCGCCACAGCCGGCCAGGCGGGCGACTCCGGGCCGTTCGTGCGCAGCACGGTTGACGCCCTGCTTGGCATCGCCCTGTGAGATGACCGCAGTGCGGATCCGCCCGGCCGCAGTGACGGACGTGCCGGTGCTGGCCTCGATCGCGGCGGCTGCCTATCTGCCGTACATGCTGCGGATCGGCAGGGCGCCCGCTCCGCTCACCGCGGACTATGCCGCCGCGGTACGACGCGGGCAGGTGTGGCTGGCGACGTCAGGGGATCAGGGCGCCAGCACGGCTGAGGCGCTCGGCCTGATCGTGCTCGTGCCGCAGCCCGGGTACCTGCTCCTGGAGAATGTGGCCGTCACCCCGTCGGCACAGGGCCGGGGTGTCGGCACGGCGCTGCTTGATTTCGCTGCGGCGCAGGCCCGCGAACTGGGACTGCCGGAGATCCGGCTCTACACCAACGCGGCGATGACGGAGAACCTGGCGTACTACCCGCGCCAGGGCTATCAGGAGACCGGCCGCCGCGAGGAGGACGGCTTTAACCGGGTGTACTTCACCAGGCACCTGGTCTAAGCCGACGGATCGATTCAGTTGATGTCGAACTCGTTGCCCTCGGGGTCGGTCATCGCCACCGCGTAGTGATCGAGGCCAGGCTCCGACAGCGCCCGCGTCAGGGAACCGCCCAGCTCGGACAGCCGCTGTGCTTCCGCATCGACCCGCTGCCTGCGGATCTCAGTCGGTACCTCGCGGCCGCCGTCCACGCTGATGTCAAGGTGCAGCCGGTTCTTGATGATCTTCGGCTCAGGTACGGGCTGGAACCAGATATCCGGCCCGCGGCTCGCTGGATCGCAGATGCGGTCCTCGCCCATCCCGAGCTCGCTTTCGTCCACTCCGACATCTCGCCAGTAGTCGTCCCAGGTCGCGAATCCGGCTGGCGCTGGCGCGAACTCATAGTGCAGCGCGGCGGCCCAGAAGTGAGCCAGCCTGTCAGGGTCGGCGCAGTCGATCACAAGCTGATACCGCACGGCCATTGCCTTGCTCCTCTGCCGGACACCAGTACCCCTCCCTTACTCGATCATAATATCGAACTTGCCCAGCGAAGCTGCGATAATTTCTCGCCGTCAAGAAATGAGAGGGCACCACGGCGGCCGGCCTGTCAACGCGAATTTTGCGCGCTGTGCACCGCGCTGGCGGGCCGCCCACAGGCCCCGATAACCCGCGGTCGGCGCCGCTGGCCGGTTCTCATGCTGAACTCCATGACTAACTTCAAGCCTGCGGGTGACAGCTCCCCGCGTTCGTCCAGCACTGCATCCGCGGCCCGGCCGGCCGGACTTGCCGCGAAAGTTCAGCTGCGAGCGGCGTCCCCTGACGCAGTGCTCGCTGTCGTTCCGCACCTGCTCGGTTTCTACCCGAGCCGGAGCCTTGTCGTCCTCGGCCTCGGCGACCAGTGCCGTGTCGTCGTGACTTTCAGGTACGACCTGCCCGATCCCGTCGACGGCCAGCTCGCCGCCGACATTGCCGCGCACGCCGGATTCGTGCTTGACCGCGAGCGGATCAGCGCGTGCCTGCTGGTCGGCTACGGCCCCGAGGAGGTCGTAGCGCCCGTCATCGGACCGGTAGCGGCGCGCCTCGCCGAGGACGGAGTTGAGCTCCATGAGGTGCTGCGCGCCGATGCGGGCCGGTACTGGTCGATGCTGTGCGACGACCCGGCCTGCTGCCCGGCCGAGGGCCGGTCCTACGACCCCGGCTCTCATCCGGCAGCGGCCGCGATGGCCGCAGCCGGGCTCGGCGCTCAGCCAGATCGTGACGCGCTTGCCCGCACGCTGCAGCGGCCAGTCGGCTCGGCCGACCTGATCTCGCGCGCGACGGGCCAGGCTCTGCTGCGTCTGGCGCAGCTGTCGGATCTAGCCGAGGCGCACGGAGACAACGATCCGCAGCTGCGCGTGACCAGGGCCGGGCGCCAGGAGATCCAGCGCGCGATCCGGCGGTACCGCGCAGGCGGCAGCATCGACAGCATCGGGCATCTGGCCTGGCTGGCGGTTCTGCTGGCTGACCTCCGCGTGCGCGACGACGCCTGGGCCCGCATGGACCCGGCCTATCAGGCGCAGCACTGCCGGCTCTGGACCGACGTGCTGCGCGCTGCCGCTCTCGACTACGCGCCCGCGCCGGCGTCGCTGCTGGCATTCGCAGCCTGGCAGGGCGGCAACGGGGCGCTGGCGTCGATGGCGGTCGACCGGGCACTGAACGCTGATCCTGGCTACTCGATGGCGCACCTGCTGGCGGGAGCCGTGGAAGCCGCCCTGCCGCCGTCGGCCGCGCGGCTGCCGATGTCACCGGCAGCCGTCGCCGCGAGCTACGCGGAGCGGAAGGCGGAGCGGGCGGACCGCGTGTCCGGCGGCAGTCAGGCGAAGCGCGGCCGTGGCCGGTCACGGTCCCGCCGGGCCAGCTCACGGACCCGGCGGGGACGACGGCAGGCCGCGGCGCCCCAGGTGCCGTCAGGAGCCGCCCGCTGACCCCGGGGGCCCCGGGCCTTGCCGGGCGCTCAGCAGGTCAGGCCACCGGCTCACGATCAGAGGTCACGACGAGGGAAGCGAGCAGCCGGCCTTCCGGATACTTCAGCGCCGCGGGCGGCAGCCCGGACGGACGGCCACTGAGCAGCACCCGGACGGTCCCGGACCGGTCGGCGCGAAGGTGGCCGTCGTCAGGCTGGCCGGATTCGGGCTGGCCGGTGCCGGGCTGGCCGATGCCCAGCTGACCGGTGTCTGGCTGACCGGTGCCAGGCGCGAATGCGGGCAGCGCATCTGCCTGACCGGCGCCGGGGATGCGGCGCAGCGCCTGGGCGGCCACCGCGCCAGCAGACCCGAAGGTCACCGCGCACGGCACGGCCTGCCTGATCAGGCCGGCCGCCAGCTCGTACTCGGTGCAGCCGAGCACCACGGCCTCGCAGCCGGGCGGCGTCCTGGCCGCAGCGGCGGCCACTGCGGCGGCCGCTGCCCGCTCGTCGCCTGCGTCGACCGCATCGGCGAGACCCGGACAGGCGACGGCGGTGACCTGGGCCGATCCGCCGAATTCGGCGATGAGCCGCCGCTGATAGGCGCTGGCCGTTGTCGCGACGGTGGCCCAGATGGCGATCACGCTGTGGGCGGCGGCGGCCGGCTTGATGGCCGGCACCGTGCCGATAACCGGGATCGCCGGCTCGAACTCGGCCCGCAGTGCATCCAGGGCGTGAACGGAGCCGGTGTTGCAGGCCATGACAAGGATGTCGGGCTCGTAGGCCCGCGCTGCCCTGGCGCACAGCAGCGCCCGGTCGGCGATATCGTCCGGCGTTCGCGGGCCCCAGGGCATTCCGTCCGGGTCAGGAGCCAGCACCAGATCGGCATCGGGGCGGAGCAGGTGCAGCGCGGCGGCGGGTGCCAGCAGGCCAAGGCCCGAGTTGATGAGGGCGATCCGCATCGTCCAACTGTATGAGGTGCGCTGCTCGCTCTTTCCCGCACGGCAGGTAAGACTGCTGCCATGACCACGGGTGCTGACATCATTCGGACCGCCTACGCGGCCTCCTGCGACTCCGTGCAGCGCGTGCTGGCCGGAATGACTGAGGGAGAGTTCTTCTGGGAGCCGGTTGCGGGCTGCTGGACCGTGCACCCCCGTTCCGAGTCCCGCGGCGTCAGCGTGGACGGCGCCGGCGACTGGGTCATTGACTACGACCCGTCGGAGCCCCGGCCGGCTCCGTTCACCACGATTGCCTGGCGGACGCTGCATCTCGCCGGAGTGAATTATCTGTACTGGGACTATGCGTTCGGCTCGGCCTCACTGAGCTTCGACCTGGAGATTCCGGGTGAGGTGGCTGAGGCGACCGACTGGCTGCTCGCGAGCCATCAGCCGATCATGGACGCCCTCGCTGACCTCACTGACACCGATCTGGACAAGCTGGTCCCGACGAACTGGGGCGAGCAGTGGCCACTGCATCAGGTCCTGGTGACGCTGATCAAGGAGCAGGTGCACCACGGCGCCGAGATCAGCCTGCTCCGGGACCTCTACCGCTGCCGTGGCTCACTAGCAGTTCGCCGCTGAGCGACGGGAGCCCGTCGATGCTGACCGAGTTCTTCTCGGCCCGGTAGGCGGCCAGCTGCGCGGCGGTCTTCTTCTGATCGGACCTGGCCAGTACGTCCCGCTCCTCCACCAGCTCCATCACGGGCACCGCGTATCCGCAGGAGTCCGAGATTCGGTCCAGGTCGACCACGATGATCGCGCGGCGGCTCGGCTCGTTGCCACCGAGCCCGGTGGCAGGGAAATGCGCTGCCAGATCGTCCCAGTCGGCTGCGCCGGGAAGCACGACCCGGCCGGCGCCGTAGAGCCGGAGGATCTTGGGCTGGCGGTCGAACGAGCAGAACATCACCGTGATCCGGCCGTTCTGCCGCAGATGCGCGATCGTCTCTGCCCCGCTGCCGGTCAGATCCAGGTAGGCGACCTGCTGCGGACCGAGGACGGCAAAGGTGTCGCGGTAGCCCTTGGGAGACAGGTTGACGTGGCCGCCGTCGCCGTCAGCAGTCAGGCAGGGAGCAGTTGCCACAAAGAAGACAGACTGCCTGGCGATAAACTTCGTAAGCCGTTCATCCAGCTCTGGGTAGAGCTTGCCCATGATGCCCTCCTCCGGGCATTCTGCGACGAGCTGGCGGCCGACGCTACTGTAGAGGAGTCTGTGTGACGCAGGTCACGAGCCAGACCCGGCCGGGTTCGCTCGCCGGGCAGCACCGGGCGGCGGTGGCGGCCATCGAGCAGGCCTATGCCGGTATCCCGGCCGGCGCTCCGATCCGGCTGGCCAAGAGCACCTCGAACCTGTTCAGGTTCCGCGGCGACTCGCCGGGATATCAGCTCGACGTCGCGGCTTTCGATCACGTGATCAGCGTTGACGCCGAGGCCAGAACTGCGGTCGTCGGCGGCATGACGACCTACGAGGACCTCGTTGCCGCGACGCTTCGGCATGGGCTGATGCCGCTGGTCGTGCCCCAGCTGAAGACAATCACCCTTGGCGGCGCGGTCTCCGGGCTCGGAATCGAGTCCACCTCTTTGCGCAGCGGCATGCCGCACGAGTCGGTGCTGGCCATGGAGATCCTGACCGGTGACGGCCGCGTGGTGACCGCGACGCCCGACGGGGAGCATGCCGCGCTCTACCGGGGCTTCCCGAACTCCTACGGCACGCTCGGCTACACGCTCTCGCTCACCATCGAGCTTGAGCCGGTGAAGCCCTACGTTCACCTGCGGCACTTCCGGTTCAGCGACCCGGCGGAGTGCTTCGCCGCGGTGGCCGAGGTCGCTGCCAGCGGAAGCTACGACGGCCACCGCGCCGACTTCATCGACGGGACGGCGTTCAGCCTGGACGAGATGTACCTGACCATCGGGGCGTTCAGCGACGTGGCCCCGTGGATCAGCGACTACACCAGGGGTCGCATCTACTACCAGTCGCTGCGCGGGCCGCGGGAGGACTTCCTCACGATCAGCGACTACCTGTGGCGGTGGGACACCGACTGGTTCTGGTGCTCCCGGCCATTCGGCGTGCAGCGTCCCGTGGTGCGGGCCCTGTGGCCGCGCCGGTACCGCCGCTCGGACGTGTACCGCAAGCTGGTCGCGCTCGACCGCCGGCATGGCGTCACGCGCAAGCTCGATCAGCGCCGGGGTAAGCCGCAGACCGAGATGGTCGTTCAGGACGTCGAGATTCCCGTCGAGGAATCGGCGGCCTTCCTCCGCTACTTCCTCACCGACGTCGGGATGAACCCCGTCTGGATGTGCCCGCTCCGGCTCCGCGGTGAGATGACCTGGCCCCTGTACCCGATGCGCCCGGGTCAGGTCTACGTGAACTTCGGGTTCTGGGGCACCGTCGCCCTTCCGCCCGGCGCCTCGGACGGGTACTACAACCGGCGCGTCGAGGATAAGGTCACTGAGCTAGGCGGGCACAAGGGGCTCTATTCCACCTCGTTCTATCCGAGGGAGGAGTTCTGGGCGCGCTACAACGGCCCGGAATACGCCGGGCTGAAGCGCACTTACGATCCGAAAGGCCGCCTCGCGGACCTCTACGACAAGTGCGTACGCGGCGTCTGACCGCGGGCGAGCAGGAAGCAGCAGAGGGAAAGAAGGTCAAAGATGGCTCTGGCCGAGGTGTTCGAGCGGGTGGCAGGCCCGGATGCCCCAGTCGGTTTTACCGCGTATGACGGGAGCT
>Ga0302325_10006227_pt1 | contig 26892 bp, 22 predicted proteins | sample Palsa_T0_2_FD_201948 | JGI IMG/M metagenome (GOLD analysis project Ga0302325, IMG submission 201948) | Peat permafrost microbial communities from Stordalen Mire near Abisko, Sweden - Palsa_T0_2 | ecosystem: Environmental > Terrestrial > Soil > Palsa > Peat permafrost | place: Sweden: Abisko... | reverse complement strand
CTCGCCGCCGGCGCGACCAGAGCGCGACCGCGCCCGGCCCGGAGGCTCGTCGGGAGCGGAGCCGCCGGGGGCAGGCGCAGGTCGGCGCGCGGCGCTGCTCCCCGAAACGGGGTGCTGCGGGAGGGAGCTGGTGCGGCCGCCGCGGAGGGAGGGCGGGAGCGACGGACGCCGGTCAGCCGGGAGCTGGTGGCGCTCCCCCGGCGCCTCGGTTCCCGTACCCCGGCGGAGCGCCCCCGACGGCGGCGTCGAGCAGCTCGCGTTCGGGTGGTTTCGGGTGCTGCCCACGCAGGAGTTTGATTCGTGCGCGCGTAGTCAACGTGAGCGAGCCGTGAGGCGCGGCCGCCTCATCGGCCTCGAGGACGCGCAGGCGCGGGGCTCGCGGGGGAGAGGATGCTGGAGATCGGGAGCAGTCTCGTTGAGGAGCGGCGCAGACAGGGCGTGACCCTGGCGGACGTCGAGGCGGCGACGTTGATCCGTGCGCGCTACATCGACGCGCTCGAGCACGAGCAGTTCGATCTGTTGCCGGTCGGCTCCTACCGTCGGAGTTTCTTGCGTGCCTACGCCGTGTTCCTCGGGTTGAACGGCGATGTCTACGCCGAGGAGTACGACCTGAGGCTCGCACGTCTGGAGGCTGAGTCGCCGACTCCCGCCGTCCGTCGCGGCGCTCGCCTGTTCGGCCTGCTTGCAGAGCCGGCGCTCGCGCGCGGGCTCGTCGTCATCGCGGCCGTTGCGCTCGTCGGGTTTGCCGTCTGGAAGATCGGCGGCTCGAGCGGCCCCGGTACGGTGAACGCGGCCCCGCCCGCGGCTCGACCGCACGCCCCGCATGCGCCGCGCCCGCACCCATCGCAGCCGGTGGTGCGCCGTCATGCAGCGCCCGCGCGCCGTCGCGGGCGCCCGGGCGTGCGCCCGTCGCGGCCGTCGCCGCCGCACCGGCGGCCGTCCCTGACGCTCACCGCTGCACGCGGCAACTGCTGGCTTCTCGTCCGCATCGGGTCGAGCGCGGGGCGGACGATCTACGAACGGACGCTCGACCAGGGCCAGAGTGTCCGCTTCGGCCTCGGCAAGCTGCTCTGGATCCAGGCAGGCGCCCCGCGAAGCATCAACGCGTCGATCGACGGGCATGCCACGGGCGGATCGGCGCTGTCGGTTTCTGGCGCTCTCGTTGCGACGTCCACGGGTCTTCGCGCCGCGCCCTGACGCGCCGCCCGGGCCGCCGCTGCCAGCTGCTCCTCTGGTCGCGGCGCGCAGACCGGCGTCGCTCGGCGGGACACCACGAGTTCACCCGGTCGCAGTGGCCGATTTCGGGCAGCACGTTTCCGACGAGCGAGGTGTCGCCTCGCGTCGGGCGCGCGAACGCACGACGCCGCCGCCGTCCCATGGCGGGGTCGGGCGCTTGCCGTGACGGATTGAAGCAGTGGCGCGCCGCAGCGCAGGGCGCTCGACACCTGGGCAGCTGTTACCGGCGGTCCTCGGCGTCGACCCCTCAGGCTGCGCGATCGCTCGTTCCGCGAATGGCCTGCAGCGCACGTTCGCAGGCCGAGGCAACCAGGGGAACGCTCTCCTCCTCGGCCTCGAGCCTGGCCGCCGCGAGAGCGCCTGCCCGATCCCCGGGCCGCAGCTCGAGGAAGCCGTGGTAGCTGTGGATGACCGTCTGCTCGAGCGTCCAGAGCGCATCTTCGATGAACGAGCCCAGTGCCTTCTCGGCGTTCTCGGCGACCAGTTCGATCGAACGCGGATCTCGCTCACCCGCTGATACCAGTCGCCAGGCGAGCCCGCGCGCGATTCCCTGCCAGCTGCCAGGACTGGAGAGCTCGACGATCGTGCGGCGAAGGGCGTCCGCCGCGATCTGCTCGCACACCGCCGCCGTCATGCCTCTCCCCGAGCCGCCGCCCACCGCACTGATGATCTAGCTCGGCTCGGACGGCCCCGCCGGGGGAGCGGTTGCCGCTTGCGCGGTGCGGACGTCCGGCGGCCTCGGAGACCGAACGCCGCGGGGGGCGCGGCGTACATTCGCCGAGCGGCGGCTCGCCGCGACGCAGACCGTTCGCGACCGGGCGCAGCTCTGGCGAGCGATGCCGTCGGCGAGCGGTGATCATTGACTCACGCTGGCTGACGCTGGCTGACGCTGGCTGACGCTGGCTGACGCTGGCTGACGCTGGCTGACGCTGGCTGACGCTGGCTGACGCTGGCTGACGCTGGCTGACGCTGGCGTGCGCCCGACGCCAGCCTGTGACCGAGACCGGTCGCGACGCTGCGAGGAAGCGGGCCAGATCGCCGTCAGAGCCGGGTGAGACGATAGTGGAGCGTCGGGCCGGGCAGGTTGCCGGATGCCGTGACCGGCACGGCGTATCGATGACCGCCGAGCGTGATGGTGACGGTCGCGAGACGCTCGCCGCGCCGAATCCGGCGAGGGTCGCCGTGCGTGATCGCGGGGCCGAGCACGGTGCGCAGCGACGCTGCCCTGCCCGGGGTGCCGAAGATGTCCACCGCGCGCGTCGTGCGACCGACGATCAGTACCGATGACCACGGCGCCCGCACACGAACCGCCGTCGTCCCGGAGGGCAGCACGGTGAGCGGCCGGACGCTGTGCAGCGCCGCGGCGGCGACCCGCTCACCCATCGCAAGTGCCGTGTCGAGATCGCTCACACCCTCCTGCTTGAGGACGGCACCGACGACGGTGAGCGTCCTCCCGCTGATGTTCTGGCGCGCGGCGAAGACGAAGTTGCCCCCCGCGGCGCTGCTCGAGCCGGTCTTTATCCCGATGATCGCGTGATGACCGACGGCGTAGTCGTAGTTGATCACGGTTCCGGCGACGGGCAGGGTCACCTCGCCGAGATCGACGATCGATGCGATCGTCGGGTTCGCAAGCGCGTCGGCGCCGAGCCGCGTCATATCGATCGCGGTGCCCGCGTCATCCGGCGCGAGCCCCGAGGGCTCGACGAAGTGCGTGTGGCGGAGCCCGAGCGAGCGGGCCATCGCGTTCATGCGGGCAACGAAGGCGCCGGTGCTGCCGGCGTCCCACCTGGCCAGCACGAGCGCGAGGTTGTTGGCGGACGGGACCAGCAGCCCTTCGAGCGCCTGGCGCTCGCTGAGCTGCTCGCCGGCACTGACCTTGAGCACCGACTGGTCGGAGGCAAGGTCGGCCCGGTAGATGGCGACGTCGGCCGCCGTGATCCCGATCATCGGCCCGGCAGCGGACAGCTCGAGCGGGTGCTGTTTGAGCACGACCAGCGCCGTCATGAGCTTGGTGAGGCTCGCCAACGGAGTGACGAGATCACCCCGGAACGACCTGATCGACCCGACACCGACGACCTCGACCGCAGCCGATCCGCGGGATGGCCACGGCAGAGCCGGTGTACGACCTCCGACGCGCACGCGCGAGGGCGGGACGGTGGAGACCCTCAACGGCGGCGGGGCACGCACCAGCTGAACGATGACGAACGCCACCGCCAGCGCGAGCATCAGACCGAGGCCGCCGACGACCCGCCAGCCCCAGCGAGGCTCGGACGCCCTGTAACCGTGCAGTGGCCCCGCCGACATCGCCGGCCCGACCCTACCTCTCCGGCGCCGGTCGGACTGCTCGACCCGGCTTCGCCGGGTCGGCTGTCCGATCGAGCCGCTCGGCGGAGAGCGCTCGCTGAAGGTGTCCGTCGCGCGGGGCCGTTCACGTGCGCAGCACGTCCAATCGCCGCGATCGGGTTTCGGGCGTGAGCAAATCAAGCAGCCGCCCGGCCTCGGTTGTGATCTCGTTGTGCTGGAGTCGACTCACCGGGGCTCGAAGCTCAAGCGTGAGTGTGGCATCGCGGCTCTTCGTCCTGAGCCGCCATGCGCCGGTGAGGAATCCGTCGACGAAGATCGTCCCCTGATGGTTGAACGAGTTGCCCCACTTGACGTGGTCCATGATCCGGCTGCGGTCTGCGTGCGCGAGGAAGACGTTGTCGTACTGGGGCAGGAAGCGAGTGGGCGCCGGTGCGGAGGGATCGCCGAACACCCCGTCGCGAACGTCGTAGAGCTCGCGGCCGGCCTCGTCGCGATAGCTGCACAGCTGTGGTCGGAGTCGATCGATGATCGGGCGCATATTCGTGAGCCAAGACCAGGCCCGGAGGTCTGCGACGGTGGCGGGGCCGAACGCGCCCAGGTAGCGAAGCACGAGCTCCTCGACACTCATCGTGGGCGCGGCCGCCCGTCCGAGCCAGCTGGACAGGGTGGTCATCGTGGGTTGCAGCGCCTCACCCCAGACGCCGCGCGGTGTCACCTGCACGAGCGGAACGAGGAAGCGGATCGCATGCGCGAGCGCGTTGGCGTCGTGGTTAGGCCACTCCTCTGCGAGCGCAGTCGCCAGTTCCCTCGTCGTTCTGGGCTTCAGCTCAACGAGCTCGACTCCACGTGCGAGCAGCGGCGCGAGGTCGAGATCAACGAGATCGCGCGCGAAGGAGCTTGACGCAAATGCGCGCTCGACCATCCCTTGCACGAGCGGACGGATGCGGAGAGCATCGCGGGCGCTCACCAGGTGGAGCGTGGTGCGCATCAGCGTCATGCGCACCGCCTCCCGATCGAGCATGAGCTGACCGAGCTCGGCCGGGTCGAACGCGCGTATGCGCGACCAGAGCGCGACATACGGATCGAGGGGCACCTGCGCCTGCATTCCGACGAGGTGCTCGACCACGTCGGCGACCGGCGCGTCGACCCGCTCGAGCAGGAATTGGCGCGCGAGGAGCGACCGGTTCAGCGTACGCCGGTCGAGCACGGCGCCCTGCGGCGGGCTACGCACGAGAGACTGCGCCCCGAAACCGACTCACCGCGACCGTGGCCGTGCACACGCGACCAACCGGCCCGGAGGCCCCGGGCGCTCGAGCCCTGACGAGGACGAGCGGACTGCACCGGCCTCGAGCGAGGTCGAGCGTGTCGCGCCTCCACGCCGGCCCAGCGTGCCGCTCGGCCACGGCGCGTCGTCTCCGCACGCGTGGCGCATTCGCGGCGAGGTGCGCTGCCGCTCGCAGCGCGAGTCGCTGCGGAGGGGAGGCTCGGGGCGGCGACGCTCGCCGGGCTCGGCAGAGAGCCGTCGAGATCTGTCCCTGTCAGGCCGTGCGCTCTGCGGGCGCAGCGTCAAGTGCGGCCTGGATGGCCGCCACGAGATCGCGGGCCGAGGCTGCGGTGAGCTCGACCGCCACGCGCGCCGAGGGCCCGTTTGCGGGGGCGGCGAAGTCGATGTTGAGCGTGTGCTCGGCCATCGCGTGGATCGGATGGTCGAAGTAGATCGTGCCGTCGGTCACGTGGAACCAGCTGCTGCCTGGCCCCTTCGCGCTGCCGTCGAGTGAAGTCTGTACGGTCGCGTAGCTGCACATGCTCAACCTCCCAGGTTCGAGCCGTAGAACGTCGTGATGCGTTCCCAGCCGTCGTTGGCGGCCGCCACGCGGTAGGACGGTCGATCGACCGCGAAGAACGCATGACCCGCGTCGTCGTAGCTGTGGAACTCATGCGGCTTGTTGTCGGCGGTGAGGATCTGGTCGAGTTCGGCGACCTGCTCGGGACTGGGGTGGGAGTCCTCCTTGCCGAACAATCCAAGCAGCGGCGCTCCCAGGCGAGGCAGCTGCTCGACCAGATTCGTGACCCGCAGCGGGAAGCCCTCCGGCGGGGTGCCGACCACGAAGGCGCCGTAGCAATCGACCGCGGCGTCGAGCTCGAGGTTGCAGGCAGCGAGCACGGCCTGCCTTCCGCCCGAGCAGTAGCCGATCACCCCGACCTTCGCATTCGAGCTCGGCAGCGAGCGCAGATACGCGGTCGCGCCGCCGACGTCGCCGATGAGCCGCTCGTCCGGCACGCCACCGTTCGCCCGCGCCGTCGCGGCCGCGTCGTCGGGTGCCGCCCCCGGCGCCTCACGCCAGTACAGATTCGGGCAGATCGCGTCGTAGCCGAGCTCGGCGAACCGCCGCACGATCTCCTTCGTCGCCCGGTCATAGCCGGGCATGTGATGGATGACGACCACGCCACCCCGAGGCGCGTCACCCGCGGGACGGGCGAGGTAGGCCTCGACCTCGTCGCCGCCCGCGCCGCCGATCAGAACCGTCTCCGCACACAACGACCCGCTCACCCCCGCACCTTACCGCGATCGGGACGGGAGTCGCCCGGTTGTCTCTCGCGTCGATCGACTGTCTCGCGTTTCGATCGACGACCTGCGGCCGAGCCTGCGCTGGCCCCGGCGCGGGAGCGCATGCCGCAGCCCTCGGAATCGCCCCGGGCCGCCCGCGAGCAGGCGGCGTTCGAGCCGCGTCCCGTCGCAGCGACCCCGGGCAGCCTGCGCCGGAGATCGGGCCTCGATCCGACCGTGTCGACGGTTCGGTCGAGGCCTTGCGAACGGTAACGCCCCGGAGCTACGGCTTCTGGATCTTCCCCGTGGTTACCTGCTCGATCCTCGCTGCGAGCCTGTGCGCGAGCGCGACCGACCGCGCGCGGAGGCCCGCCTCGCGGGTCACCGTCACGAACACGGCTCCGAGCAGATCCCCGCGACGGAAGACAACGTCACCCACGTAGAGCACCGGCTTTCCGGCGAACCGGCACGTGAGCTCAAACGCGAACGCGCCGTTGCCGACGTGTACCGTGAACGGTGAAAGGCCGACCGTGACGCCACCGGCCTTGGTCCCGCGCAACGCTCCGGTGACGACGCGCCAGAACGAGAGCCCTCTCATGGCGGTCGATTGGTCCCGATAGAGCTCGGCGATCGTCTGGACCTCGAGCAACGACTGCGCTCGACGGCGCGCTCGTAGCCGGGGGAGGGCGTAGTCCAGGGTGTAGCCCGTGATCCGGCCGTCGCTCGCAAGTGCGGCGGCCGTCACGCCGCCGCCTGCATCACGAGCCGCGGCGGCGTTCGAAGCGACGCCCGAGTCCTTCGCGAGCACGAGGGCCGCCGCGTCCGGCCCGAGCGACTGCCGGGGCAACGGCATCAGCGCCAACGACCTCGGGTCGACTGCCGAAGCTGACGGGCACACCACCGCCGCGCACGCAGCGAGCGCCGCGATGCGGGCAACGGCATTCACAACGCCGACCATAGCTGGCGACGGTCGACGCAGGCCTCGAGACCGCTGCGGGGGACATCCGAGGCCGCGGGCCCCTGGGCGCGGCCCGGCACCTGGCATCCACGTCCGCTGCGCACCGCGAGCCCGGTTCGGTTCGCGCGTGGATGGCCGCGGCGGCGAAGCGCGTGGGGCGGCTTCCTCGACGCTGCGCGGGTTGAACCCCGCTCAGCCGGGGAGGCGAGGCCGTTCGACGGCCGCGGAGGTCGTGCCCCGGCCAACGTGCCTGCGCGTCCCGACGCGTTCTTCACCGGCCGCGGCGGGTATGGTGAGCCGTCTCTTTCCCGGGCTTGGGTTCGTGGCGAGCTGACTACGAGCGGAGGGCAGCCGTGAGCCTCGGCGCCGTCTCCGCGTCGCGCCGGCGAATCTCTTCGCGGACGAGCGGGATCAGCTCGCGGCCGTAGTCGATGGCGTCCTCGAAGGGGTCATGGCCGCGGATCAGAAACGTCGTGACGCCGATGTCGTAGTAATCGAGCAACGCCTGCGCGACCGTCTCGGGAGAGCCAACGAGCGCCGTGCTGTTCCCCGGCGCGCCGGTCGCCCGTGCGACTGCAGTCCAGAGCGCTCGGTCGTGCCGGTCTCCCTTCTCGGCTGCGGCCAGCAACCGCTGGCTCCCGACCGGCTTCTGGCCACCCTTCATAAAACGCTTGAGCGTCTCCGGGGCGGCGGCGACCGCGGTTTGCGTCTGCTCGAGAATGCGGTGCGCGCGCTCCCACGCCAGCTCGTCGCTGGACGCAAGGATGGGCCGGAACGAGACGCTGATCCGTGGCGGTTCCGTCCGGCCGGCTGCCTCGGCGCCGGCGCGAACGCTCGCGATCTGCTCGGCGGTCTCGGCTAGCGGCTCACCCCAGAGCGCATAGACGTCCGCGTGCTTGCCACCGACGCGGTAGGCGGCTTCGGAGGAGCCCCCGAAGTAGATGGGGATGTGCGGGCTCTGGAAGGGATGCACGCCGCTCGAGTAGTCCTCGACCTGATAGAAGCGGCCCTGGTAGTCGAACGGCTCGGTCGACGTCCAGGCGCGCCTGACCACCTCGAGGTACTCGTCGGTGCGCGCGTAGCGTTCGTCCTTCTCGAGAAAGTCCCCGTCGCGGCGTTGCTCCGCGTCATGCCCGCCCGTGATGATATGAACCGCGATCCGCCCCTCCGAGAACTGATCGAGCGTCGCCAGCTCGCGCGAGGCGACGGTCGGGGCCCGGAATCCCGGGCGATGCGAGACGAGATAACTGAGCCGCTCGGTGTGGGCGACGGCGTAGGCAGCGACTTGCGCGCCCTCCGGTGCGAGCGATGCCGTCCCGATGAGCACGCGGTCGAAGTCGGCGTCTTCATGCGCTTGCGCGAACCTCTGCACGAAGTCGCGATCGATCTCGGGCCCTCCGGCGAATGCCTGAATGTCCGAGCCGGGGCGATGAAAAATCATTCCGATGAACTCAACGGGCATGTTCCGGCGCTCCTTTTCCTTGGTCGATCATCTTCCTTGGTCGATCACCGCTCGTTTCCAATCTCGCTCCTCCCGATGACGAGTACCCAGGCGGGCAGACCCGTCGTTGTCACGTTGCGTGCGTCGAGCCGACTGCGAAAGCGGCGCGATCGCCTCCCTGCCCCCAGGCGCCCATCAGAAGCGTGCGGGCGCACGTCGCGCCAGGGGACCTGCTGTCGCGATGACAAGTCATCCGATCCTCATACTACACAGACTTGATTTTGCATAGCAACATAGTCGCCATTGCGACACCTGGCAATCGCTCCGAAACACACGGGCCGCAGTCAACGGACGAGAGCTGGACTCGACCACCTGGTCGAAACAACGGGTCGAAACAACGGGTCGAAACAACGGGTCGAAACAACGGGTCACGCCAGCGTCGCCTCGCCGGCACGCTACGACCCACCGAACCCGACGCCGTCCAGCGTGGTGACGACCGTCGCCAAGCGCGCGCCGTCGGCCGTCGGGTAGCGATCGCGGGCAGGAGTCGTCTGGCTCGGATCGAGCGGCCCTCACCGCCGGGAGGGCGCGATCGGCGAGGTCGACCGCTCGCGGCGCCACGCCGGCCGCACGACGCCGCGCAGTCTCAGGACCCGGGTCGGAGGCCCACGGAGTGTCGACCGCGCGTGCGAGTCCGAGGCTCACGGCGGTCCCGTGGCCACCGTTCGCAGGCGTTTGCTTACCGATGCGTTGTTGCGTAGGATCGGCTTGTGGCAGGCGTCACGTTCGAGAATGTCACCAAGACCTACCCCGATGGGACGACGGCGGTGAAGAGCCTCGACCTCGACATCGGGGACGGCGAGTTCATGGTGCTGGTGGGGCCGTCGGGCTGCGGCAAGACGACCGCCCTGCGCATGGCGGCGGGCCTCGAGGACATCTCGAGCGGGGTGATGCGCATCGGCAACCGGATCGTCAACCATGTTCCCTCGCGCGACCGGGACATCGCGATGGTCTTCCAGAGCTACGCGCTGTATCCGCATCTCTCCGTGTACGACAACATCGCGTTCGGCCTGAAGGTCAAACGTCTGCCGAAGGACGAGATCGAGCGGCGCGTTCAGAACGCCGCGCGGATCCTCGACCTCGAGCCGTTCCTCAAGCGCAAGCCGCGCGCGCTCTCGGGCGGGCAGCGCCAGCGGGTCGCGATGGGCCGCGCGATCGTCCGTGAGCCGTCCGCGTTCCTCATGGACGAGCCGCTCTCGAATCTCGACGCGAAGCTGCGCGTGCAGATGCGCGCCGAGATCGCGGGCCTCCAGCGCCAGCTCGGCGTGACGACGATCTACGTCACGCACGACCAGGTCGAAGCCATGACGATGGGTGACCGGGTGGCCGTGATCCGCAAGGGCGAGCTCCAGCAGGTCGCCGACCCCCAGACCCTCTACGACCGACCGGTGAATCTCTTCGTGGGCGGCTTCATCGGCAGTCCGGCGATGAACATGGTCGAGGCGACGGTCGAGCAGCGCGGCAGCGGCTATGCGGCGCTCGTGGGTGACCAGTCGCTCACGATTGCCCCGGAGACGGTGAAGGCGCGGCCCGCGCTGGCTGCCTACGTCGACCGCAAGGTCGTGCTCGGCATCCGACCCGAGGATCTCGAGGACGCCGAGCTCGCGACGGACACGTCGGCCGATCTGCGGCTGCACGGCACCACGGAGCTCACCGAGGCGCTCGGCTCCGAGATCATGGTGCACTTCTCGATCCAGGCCACGCCCGCGATGACAGACGACGTGCGAGAACTCGCGCAGGACGTCGGCGACGACCGCGCGAGCACCCGCATCGGAGAGGCCGACTCGGCGCGGCTCGTCGGACGTTTCGGCGCCCGCTCGCACGTGCGCTCGGGGAGCGTGCTCGAGGTCGCGGTCGACCCCCGCTCGCTGCATTTCTTCGACCCGGACACGGGTCTCGGAATCTACAACGGAACACCGACGAAAGGAGCGGCATCGTGAAGCACCGCTACATGCTCAGCGCTGGCTTCGTGGCTATCGTCCTCCTGCTCGCGCTGGTCACCGCCGCGTCAGGCGGGACCTCGAAGAGCCAGAGCGGCGCGGCCAGGTCCATGGCCCCGAACACGAGCGTGTCGGGGACGGTCAGCTTCGATGGCATCTGGACCGGCTCTGAGGCCACCGACTTCGCTGATGTGATCGCGGCCTTCAACAAGGTCTACCCGAACGTTCACATCAAATACAACCCGCTCGGCAACAACGAGACGACGGTGCTCGCCACCGCCATCACCGGCGGCAATCCGCCGGACATGGCCGATATCGCCGCGCCCGGGTACGTCAACCAACTCGTGGCGCAGGGCGAGCTCAAGCCGATCACGTACGCGAAGTCGGTGATCGGCCAGAACTTCGCGCCCTCCTGGCTCCAGCTCGGCACGTTCAGCGGCAAGCTCTACGCGCTGGTCTTCAAGGCAGCCAACAAGTCGCTCCTCTGGTACAACGTGCCCGCGTTCAAGTCGGCAGGCGTGACGCCGCCGAAGACGTTCGCGCAGCTCCTCTCCGACGCCAAGACGCTGCAGGCCTCGGGGATCCCCGCGTACTCGATCGGTGGCTCCGACGGCTGGACACTCACCGATCTCTTCGAGAGCATCTATCTGCGCACGTTCGGGGCGACGCAGTACGACCTCCTGGCGGCGCACAAGATCAAGTGGACGGATCCCTCAGTGATCACGGCGCTGCACACGATGGCGAAGATCCTCGGCGACACCTCGAACCTCTACGGTGGCACGAGCGGCGCGCTCCAGTACGGCTTCAACGACTCCGTCACGAACGCCTTCGGGTCGCCGGCGAAAGCGGCGATCGTGTTCGAGGCCGATTTCGTCGAGGGCGTGATCCTCTCGTCGACGAAGTCGAAGCCCGGCACCGGCTTCAACGTCGAGTCGTTCCCGTCGATCACGCCCGGCCCGGACTCGACCGCCGTCGAGATCAGCGGTGACCTCTTCGTCACCTTCCGCGACACGCCGGCGATCGAGGCATTCGTGAAGTTTCTCGCGACGCCCGCGGCGGCCGACGCCTGGGCGAAGGAGGGCGGCTTCGCGACAGGCAACCGCAACGTCCCGCTGAGCATCTATCCGGACGCCATCGACCGCGCCGACGAGGCGGCCGTACGCACGGCGACGGAGACCGTGTTCGACATGTCCGACGACCAGCCAGCGGCGTTCGGCTCCACGACCGGGCAGGGTGAGTGGGGGCTGTTCCAGACGTTCCTCAAGAACCCGAGCAACGCCACCGGCGTGGCGAAGCAACTCGAGGCCGCGGCCGCCGCGGCGTACAAGGCAGATGCTACTTCGCCCTTTGTGGGGGGGGGGTACCCCGGGGGCGCCGCGCCTGGGGGGGGCCCCCCCCGCCTCGGGCGACCCGGGGCGCCTCGGCCGGTCGCTGACGGGCGCGTTCTTCCTCGCTCCCGCGCTCTTCATGGTCGGCGTCTGGCTGGTCTATCCGACGGTCTACACCATCGTCCGCAGCTTCTTCGGGCCGAACGGTTTCGTCGGCAGCTGGGTGGGGGTCCACAACTACAAGACGCTGTTCACGACCTCGACGTTGACGACGGCGATCAAGAACAACGCGATCTGGGTGGCGGTCGTCCCGGCGCTCGTCGTGGCGCTCGGGCTGATCTTCGCGGTGCTCACCGAGCGCGTTCGTTGGGCGGTCGCGTTCAAGACCGCCATCTTCCTGCCCATGGCGATCTCGGCCTTCGCGACCGGCGTCACCTGGCGCATCATGTATCAGCAGGATCCCGGCGTGGGCGCCATCAACGCGCTCGCGAAGTCGATCTCGGGCGTCTTCAGTCCGGCCGGCGTCCTCTCGCAGGCGTTTCCGTCGACCTCCGCGCTCCAGGCGACCCCCGGGGGCGGGCTCGAGCTGAAGGCGCCGCTTGCTCCGGGGGGCGTCGCCCGGCTCGGGCTCGTCGGCATGCCGGTGTCCGGGGTGCCGAAGGGTGCCGTCCAGGCAGTGCTGCCGACGGCGCACCCCGGCCAGATCGTCGGCGTCGTCTGGCGCGACTTCAGCCCGGGCGGCAAGCCCGGGGTGGTCGACAAGGGAGAGCTCGGGCTGCCGGGCGTCACCGTGCAACTGGAGACCGCGGCAGGCAAGACGGTGAAGTCGACGACCGCGAAACCCGACGGCACCTTCGACTTTACGGGGGTGGCGCCCGGCAGCTACCGGGCTGCGATCGGCGCGCGGACGTTCGCCAAGCCGTTCGGCGGCTTCTCGTGGCTCGGGCCCGATCTGATCACGCCTTCGCTGCTGATCGCCTACATCTGGATCTGGGCGGGCTTCGCGATGGTCGTGATCGGCGCGGGCCTGGCGGCGATGCCGCGGGATGTGCTCGAGGCCGCCCGTACCGACGGCGCGAGCGAGTGGCAGGTCTTCCGGCGTGTGACCGTGCCGCTGCTCGCACCGGTGCTGAGCGTCGTCTTCGTGACGATGATCATCAACGTGCTCAAGGTCTTCGACCTCGTGATCTCGCTCGCCCCCGAGTCGGTGCAGTCGAACGCGAACGTGATCGCGCTCGCGATGTGGCGCACGGCCTTCGGCGGCGAGAACGACTTCGGCACCGGATCGGCGATCGCAGTCTTCCTCTTCCTGCTCGTGCTCCCGGTGCTGGCGCTGAACGTTCGCCGCTTCAAGCGGGAGGCCTGATGGCCCTCGCCGCCCCCGCGATCGAGATGCCGGCGCCGCGCGAGCGAGCCGCCGCGAAGGCCGTGCGCGTGATGACGAAGGCGCCGCTGCGGGTGTTCCTGGTGGTGCTGGGACTGCTCTGGCTCGTGCCCACCTTCGGCCTCTTCATAACCTCGATCCTTCCCCAGTCGACGCTCGCCACGCAGGGCTGGTGGCAGATCTTCTCGAAGCCGAGCCTCGCCACCTGGTCGAACTACCACGCGCTCCTCCACAACCAGGGGCTGATCAGCGCACTCGAGACGACCGCCTACATCGCCGTCGGAAACACGGTGCTCGTGGTCGTCCTCGGCGCGATGGCGGGATATGCGCTCGCCTGGCTCGAGTTTCCCGGCCGGGACTGGCTCTTCATCGGTATCGTCGGCCTGCTCGTCGTACCGCTGCAGATGGCGCTGATCCCGATGTTCCGACTCTACGACAGCGTCGGCATCTACGGCACCGTGTTCAGCATCATCCTCTTTCACGTCGGCTTCGGGCTGCCGTTCGCGATCTTCCTGCTGCGCAACTTCTTCGTCGGGATCCCCAAGGACATCCTCGAGTCGGCTCGGATCGACGGTGCGAACGAGCTGCTGATCTTCGTGCGGCTGATGCTGCCGCTCGGGCTGCCGGCGATCGCCTCGCTCGCGATCTTCCAGTTCCTCTGGACATGGAACGACCTGATCGTGTCGCTGACCTTCGGCGTTCAGCCGATCACGGTCTGGATCTTCGGGCAGCTGCGCGAATTCGGCACGAGCATCGACGTGATCGCGCCGGCGTCGTTCATCTCGCTCGTTGTCCCGCTCTGCGTGTTCTTCGCGTTCCAGCGCTACTTCGTCCAGGGGCTGCTGGCGGGCTCGGTGAAGTAATGAGCGTCGCGATCGTCGGATCCGGCCTCGCCGGGTTCACGGCGTTCCAGACGTTGCGCAGGGGCGGGCTGGCGCCCGACGAGATCGCCGTCTTCGGGCCGCTGGACGACCCCGCAGGCGCGTTCAGGCGACGCGCGGCCGCCATCCGACAGAGCGAGATGCGCTCGGAGAGCGACGGGCACTGCCTGGCGACGAGCTTCCCGGGTCTCGCGCTGCGATCGGCCCTGCGCCGCCGCTCGCCTGCCCCCCTGCTCGCCTCTGTGCTCGATCGCTACCACCCGACCGTCGAGGAGTTCCTCTCGCACGTCGAGCGGGTGCGGCAGCGAAGCGGCTGGGAGCGCAGCCTGCGCAGCGGCCGGATCGAGCGGGTGAGGGCGGTTGACGGGGGCTTCGAGCTCGACGGGCACGGCGTCTTTCGCCACGTGCTGCTCGCCCCGGGACAGCCCGGCCTGAACCTCCCCGAGGAGCTGCGCAGCGACCCACGCGCGGTGCATGCCTACGAGCCGCACGCCTATGCGCGGAGGGTCACCATCGTCGGCGCCGGGCTCGCCGCTGCGACGGAGTGGCTGAACGCGCTCGACGCCGGGGCCGAGGTCGTGTCCACGCGCCGCCGCGAGCCGCGCCGGCAGCCGCTCAACGTGCCACGCGACTACTTCTCTCGCCGGGGGCTGAGCACGTTCCATCGCCTCGGTGCGGGGGAGCGCGCCGCGCGGCTGCGCGCGCTGCTCGCTCCCTCGTTCCCGCGCGGCCCTGCGTGGGACAGGCCGCTCGAGCGTGCGGCCGCGGAGGGACGCTTCCGGGTCGGACCCGTGCTCGACGGGAGCGAGCAGGTGATCTGCGCAACCGGGTTCCTGCGCGGCTTCGACCACGATCCGATGCTCGCGCGGCTGGTGGGCGAACACGGGCTCGAGACGGCCGACGCCTGGATCGTGCTGGCCCCCGATACCTCGGTCCCGGCGCTCAGCGACGCGACGCGGACGATCGCGCTCGCGGGCGCGCCCGCCCAGTGGGCCTTCCCCGCGGCGGACACGCTCGCCGGCGCGCGCTACGCCGCCCACGGCTTCCTGCGGAGGATCAGGGCGTGTCGTACACACTGAGAGGGCGCGTCGAGTCACGTCTGGCGGCGCTCCTCCCGGTCGTCGCCGCCGCCTGCGCGCTCACGGCGATCCTGCACCGCTGGTGGCCGGTCGAGGCGGCCGGGTTGATGGTCGGGCTGGGAGTCGCACTCGACGCGCAGGCCTACCACCGGCTGCTCGCCTACCAGCCGGGCTGGACGGCGCTGCCGCTCGGCGCGATCGAGCTCGCCGCCCTGCTCCTGCTGATGCGCGTCCTCGGCGTCAGTGCTCCTCTCTGGCAGCCGCTCGCGCTCTTCGCCGCGGGCTGGCTCCTCGCCCAGGTGCTCGGCCAGGTCTGCTTTCCGCTGCTGCGCCTCGGCTACGCCGAGGAGGGGGGCGAACTCGGACGCCTCGGCGGGGTCGCCGCGCTCGCCGTCGGGCTCGCCCTGGCGGGGGCGGGCGCGACGGCCTACGCGCTGCGACCCCCGGTCGTCCGTCTCGGCGCCGGCGTCTACCGCGGCCCGCTCGTCATCACCCGGCGCGAGGTGCTCATCGGAGAGCCAGGGGCGGTCGTGCGCGGAGGCCTCGTCATTCGCGCCGACGACGTCAAGGTCGAGAACCTCGCCGTCGACGGCGGGGAGAACGGGATCACCGTCGACGGGGTCCACGGCACCGTGCTCGAGGGCGTCTCGGTCTCGGGCGCGAAGCTCGACGGCATCCACGTCGTCTTCGCCGGCGTCGTGATCAAGAATTGCACCGTCGACATGCAGGGCAGTCCGCTCGGTGAGGGAATCAATATCTCGTACAACATGGGCATGGGTATGAGCATGGTCGAGGGCTGCACCGTCGTCGGCGGCATGCAAGGAATCACCACCCACTCATCGATGACCGACATCGTCCGCGACCGCGTCAGCGGCACCCAGCAGCAGGGGATCGCGGTCACCGAGATGTCGATGGGAACGGTCATGGACAGCGAGGTGACCGGCGCGCTCGGGATCGGCATCTACTGCAACGACCGCTCGACGTGCATGATCGAGCACAACACGGTGGTCGGCACCCGCTCCGACAGTGCCTCGGGCAACGCCACCCGCGCCGGCTACGGCGTGCTCTCGAGCTTCCAGTCACTGGCAGAGCTGCGCGGAAACCAGATCGCGTCGAACCCGGTTCCGATGGGCGCCGTCATCAACTCGGAGATCGCCGCGACGCACTGAGCCGTGGGGACGTGACCCGTTCCGCGGTCGCCCGAACCAACCAGACAACCGAAGGGAGCGATCCGTGCCGCACATCGACCTACCCGCAGGAGTCCCCGGCATTCGCAGCGCGCTGGCCTTCCGTCCCGAGACCGCCCGCCCCCTGCTCGAGCTGGCCGAGGTGCTGCTGCGTGCCGACAACTCGCTCAGCCGCGGCGATCGAGAGCTGATCGCCGCCTACGTCTCGCACCTCAACGAGTGCTTCTTCTGCGAGGCCTCCCACAGTACCTTCGCCGCCATGCAGCTCGATGGCGCTACGCCCCTCGTCGACCAGGTCAAACGCGACCCGGCGCGAGCCCCGATCAGCGACAAGCTCCGCGCCCTGCTCGCGGTCGCCGCGAAGGTTCAAGCGGGCGGAAGGTCGGTGACCGCGGAGGATGTCGACGCCGCCCGCGAGCACGGCGCCAGCGACACGGAGATCCACGACACCGTGCTCATCGCGGCCGCCTTCTGCATGTACAACCGCTACGTCGACGGGCTCGCAACCTGGGCCCCGACCGATCCTGACGCCTACGCCGCGATGGGGCGACGCATCGTCGAGCTCGGCTACCTCGCACCCGTCGGGGTGGGCGCCGGCTGATCTCCAAGCCCTCGCGTCTGCGGCGCACGTCACCTACGCCCGTTCTGCCGCCACGACCGCGCAGATGCACGCGCGCCGCGCGTCTCTGCCGAGGCATCGCAACAGGATCGATGCGCGCCGCGTCGGCTGCCGTCGTGCCCGCGGCGCGGGCGCCGCTCGAGCGGCTCGTGTCGGTGCGGAGCCGTCGACCCTGATCCCCTCACCCCGACACGTTCGGGGCCGAGCTCTACCGCCGCTCGAGACGGGCCTCGGCCCCGGGCTCGAGCGCACGCCCGGCACGCACGAGACATCGAGCGGGCGCCTGCTCGCGCCTGGACGGAACCGCCGGGCGAAGCGGGATCTGCGGAGGCATCACATCGGGGGGGCTGCGCGGTTCCTGGGCTGCCAGCCCCGCTCTGGACGCCGCTCACGCGCGGAGCTTCTTGCCCGAGGGGCCGGTGCGGCCGCCGGGTGATCGCGGCGAAGACGGGCTCATGCAGCCTCGTCGCCGGATGGATCGTCGAGCAGCACCTGTTCGTCGGGGACGAGCGGGAGCGCGTTCTTGACGTAGTCGGCGACGGCCAGGTCGGTCGCGACCTCGCTGCCGAGCCTCTCGCTCATGAACCAACGGTGCTCGAGGATCTCGTGGAAGATCTCTGCCGGCTCGCGCTTGCCGCGCAGCTCGAGCGGGACAGCTGCAATCGAGCGGTCGAAGATGTCCGCGCGCCAGCGCAACGCGGCGACGGCCTCCTGGGGTGACCGTCCGCCGTCGAGGCGCGCGAGCGCGGCACGGTAGCTCGCGATGTCGTTGAGCAGCCGTCGCGCCTGATTTTCCTGGACCTCGAGGCCGGTCAGCGAGTAGAGCCGTCGCGAGTGGTGGCCGGGCTCCACGACCTGCGGCCGCAGGCGCAGCCGGAACCGGTCGCCCTCCCCGACGACCTCGATCTCCTCGACGTCGTAGCCGATCGCGTTCAATCGCCGAATGCGCGCCTCGATCCGATCGCCCTCCTTCGCGCTGAACACCTCGTCCGCGGTCAGCTCGTGCCAGAGCTGCTCGTAGCGCGCGCGAAGCTGGCTCGGCGCATCGACCGAGTCGAGTCCGTACTCTCCCGCGGACTCCGCTTCGATGTCGAGAAGCTCACCGGTGACGTTCTCGACCATGATCTCGACGTCGTGGCTGCGTTGTCCCCCGCTCAGCTCCGGATGGAGCTCGCTCGTCTCGGTGTCGACGACGTAGGCCGCCAGCGCTCCGGCGTCGCGCCGGAAGAGCGCGTTCGAGAGCGAGCAGTCGCCCCAGAAGAAGCCGCCAAGGTGGAGCCGCACGACGAGCTCGGCCAGCGCGTCCAGGAGCCGCGTCCGCGGCGCGTCCGCGGCGCGCCCGCTGAACAGCGTGCGATAGGGCAGCGAGAAGTCGAGATACCTCGTGATCAACACCGCGTCCAGCTGCTCGCCGCGGTTCGAGACGACCCCGACGACCTCGACGGCGGGGATCGATTCGCTCTCCAGATGGCGCAGCATGCCGTACTCGCGCTGTGCGAGCCGCTCCGGCAGCTCCTTGAGCGCGTAGAGACGTCCCCTGTAGTCGACGAAGCAGACCACGTGCCGCGAGATCCCGCGTGCCACCTCGACCATCCGCTCGTGCCGCCAGGACTCGAGCGGCTCCGCCCACGGCAGATCCAGAAAGGCCGGGTGCCCGGTGCGCGCCACAATCTGGAACCGCATCCCGGCGCGATCGCTCATCGAATCCGGATTCTCCACCAGCCGCGTGCACCGCGGCGAGGTGACCCGCGCCGGCAGGAACGCGGTTCCACGAACGGTGATCGGTGAGGCTCTTCGAGTGGCCGCGCGGATCGAGACGCCGGCAGGGGGAAGGGGCATGGCGCGCCACGGTGCGACCGGCTCGCGCCGGCAGATCGCCCCTGCTCCGACCGCCCGTCTTCGAGCCGCAGCCAGGGCTCGACGACCCGGGAGCGTGCGCGCCGCCCCGCCCCGCCCAGCGAGCGACGCGGCGCGTCGGCGAGCGCTACGAGCCCGTGACGCGGGTCGCGCCCGCGAACTCGTCCCAGATTGCAGATGAGGTCATCGGAACCATCTCGATCGAGGCGCCCGTGTAGGGGGAGTCGATCATGAAGCCATCACCGACGTAGATGGCGACGTGGTGGACGCGTCCTCTGCCGCGGCGCCCGGCGAAGAAGAGCAGGTCACCCGGCTGCAGCTTGCCGAGCGGAACCGGAATGCCGACGCGCTTCTGGTCAGCCGCGTCCCGCGGCAGAATCAGCCCGTAGCGCGCGAACACTGCGTACACGAGCCCGGAGCAGTCGTACCCGAATGCGCTTGTTCCGCCCCAAAGGTAGGGAAGGCCGAGGAACAGATGCGCCGCGCCCGCCACCTCCGCCCCCCTCACCGGGCCAACCGGCAGCGAGCGCAGAGCGCTCTGCGCGATCGCGCCCATCCTGCCGCCCGGAAGTCCGACGACGACGTCGTCGGAAGCGCTGCCGACGACCGGCAACTCGGTGTCGTAGCTGACGAGGATGCGGCGCCGGCCGATCTCTCCGTTCGCCACGCGGTAGAGCCATGTGTCTGGCACGGCGACGACGAGCACCCGGCCGCCGAGCGGTGCGACCGTGGTGAGTTGGATGGTCGGGATCCAGCCGATGATTCCGTTCGGGTAGTGCGACCCGCGCTGCTCGGGAACCTCGACCCGGCTCCATCCCCTTCGCCGACCGAGGACAAGGACTTCTTGGCCGAGAAGCAGCTGCGTCTGGATGCGGCTGTCCAGGGCGAGCCGTTCCGAGACGCTCAGTCCCGCGAGCCACTCCTCGACGCGCACGGGCCTCGCGAGGGCGGGCGCATCGATCGCCCGCGGACTCGACGGCTTGAGCCACACGGTCGCAACGGAGACCCGCACCCACGAGGTGAAGACGGCCGCCCGGCTGGGTGCTGCGCCGGAGCCGACCCGGTCACCCAGTGCGAGCCAGATACCCGCGACCGCCAGGCACGCGACAAGGCGAGGCATCGGGGATGCAAGCAGGCGAATCGGTCCATGATGGCCCACGAGCCTGGCCGGCGCAAACCTCGTCGTCGCGCTCGACTTGGCTCGTCGGGGCCCGACGGAGGGCGCAGCGATCTCTTCTGTGCGCGCGCGAGCGGGGGTCGCTGGGCACGGCCACTCTGCAGGCGGGGATACGTCATCCTCGTGCTGCCGCCGATCGGGCTCGCCTTCCGGCCGGTTGCCGGGATCCGCGCGCGGATCTCCCCGAGCCCGGCCTGGAAGGGAAGGAGCCGTGCGGGAGGCCTCAGCCGGACGAGCGGCACGCAGGAGGCCCGACAGTGCCTCCTCGTCGCGTGACGACACTCATGGGTCGAGCGCGCGCGTTCATCGTCTCGGGCGAGTTGACGCGAAAGCCCGTTTTGAGGCGGGTGCCGGTTGGACGATCCCCTCCGCCGTCCACACGGTCAAGGGGACGGCCGGAAGTTTGAAGACGGTATCGATCTCGGTCTGCCGGTCGGCGACGACGGTGCCCGAGCCTGTGCAGCGTCTGTCGTGGGTGGCGGTGAGCGTTTGCTGGAGCTCGGACATCCGTCGATCTCCGGATGAACGATCGGGGCGCCGAGAGCTACTTCCGTCTGGCCCTGACGCGGGTGCGCGGAGTCGCGCGAAGGCGTGCAGCCCAGGCTGAGCGAAGACGCTCTGGCATGGACCGCTGCTGTCCGCGGAAGGGATCGAGAGCAAGCCCGCAGACAGCGCAGCCAGCGGCGAACATACTGACGTTCTCGCCGCAACCGGGGCATTTGTTCGGCGCGCTCATGTCTCACAGTAGACACGTCAAGGTTGAGGAACGTATTAAGATTGCGGAGGAGCGGTCGCGTGCATGCCTCCGCGACGAGGATCCGACCGGGCGCGAGGCGCTCGAGGGCCGCCAGTCCGCGTCGAGACGGACGAGAGATGCCTCCCGCACTCTCGGCCTGCGATGGCCGAACCGCAATCACAGGGAGACGGGCGGGCCGAACAGCACAGAAAGAACAGCAACCAGAGAGAACGGCAACCAGAGATGTGCCGGGCGGCGAGCCGTGCCACATGCGCCGTTCGCCGATGCAGGCGTCATCGATCACCTCGACGCTGGATCTCCAGGGTCGCTGCTGCGACGAAGCAGAGAACGCAGCAGGCCCAGAACAACAGGATCCACAGTCCAGGCGCCGCGAAGATCGCGAGCACGGCGGTAACGACCATCATTCCCCACCAGAACGTCTCGCGCAGGCTGATTCCTCGCTCCGCGCGGCGGTTCACGCGTGTCGCCTCGGAACGAAGGCGCGGTTCGGGTGCTGCACCGCCGCACCCCTCACCCGGAGTCCCGTGAGTTGGGCATCCGCTTCAGCCCGAGCAGGGACGAGCCCGGAGCGGCGCTTTCGCGTTCGGCTCCAGGACATCGCGCACCCGCGTAGGCCCGACGCGAGTCGGCCCTCGGCCTGGCTGCCATCCGAAGCCTCCGATCTCAAACCGCTCGTGAGAGAAGGAAAGCTCCCCCTCTACACCAGAGCCCGTCGCAGCGAGATTGCTGAACGGCTCGCGGCGAGATCCAACGCGAAGTCATTGTCGCACAACTTCGTGAGGACTCGCACAAATGTGGTTGACGTGCGCGCCTCCTACCGACCCTCGGCGACGATCTCGGCCGGGCGCATCGGTCTCGTCGGCGACGACCGCGCCTCGTCACTCACGTCCCGCCGCACCGCCCGGCGATCAGCGAGGGCGTCCCCGAACCTCGCGCGACGAGTCAACCCGCCGCCGAGGATGGGGCGGATCGTGTTCGCACAGCGTCGTCGAAAGCAGGCTCGGGTGCGATCGCGACGTGACCGGGTGCCCCGCGGGCCGAGCCGCGAAGGATCGACTCGATCAGCCCCGCGTCCCCCCGAGCCGCGTCGGCTCGCTGCAGATTGGCGGGTGTTACAGCTGCCAGTCGCCGCCGTGGAGCACGGGCGTTCGCTGTCCGGTCGCGGTGATGCCGGTCACCTCGATCTCCGCGGAGCCGATCATGAAGTCGATGTGGACGGCGCTGAGGTTCACACGCGACCGTTCAGCTTCGTCGTCGATGAGGAAGGGGAACCCGCTACCGAGCGCGATGTGGCTGGCGGCGTTCTCGTCGAGGAGCGTGTGGAAGAAAACCGTCCCGAGTGGACCGACGCGCCCGCTCGCGTCGACCAGGGCGAGCTCTCCGAGCCGCGTCGCCGCGTCATCGACCTCGACCTTGTGGTGGAGTGCGGCGCCGTTCTCCTCTGCCTCGATCTCGACCGCTCGCCCGCCCCGGAAGCGCACACGCAAGCCGTGAATGATCGCGCCCCCGTTCAGAACGAGCGGCTTGGTCGATGTGACGAAGCCCTCCGTCCGCAGCGGGTCAGGTGTGGTGAACACCTCCTCGGTCGGCAGGTTCGGGAAGTGGCGAATCCCATCGGCGGTCTCCATACCGCCGCCCCACCAGCGAGCAGACCGGAACAGCCCGACGGTCAGGTCAGTGCCGGGCCCCTCGAGGTGAATCGCGTCGAAGCCGCGCTCGGAAAGCGTGCGCGCGTGCTCCTCCAGGACGGCCCTGCGCTCCTCCCACGCAGCGATCGGATCGGCCTCATCGAGTCGAAGCACATGCTCGATCTCCGTCCAGAGCCGTTCGTAGGCGTCACTCTCCCCGAGGTGCGGGTACACGAGCCTCGCCCAGGCCGGGTGTGGGGCCGCGACGGCGCACCAGTTGACCATCCGCTCGCCGACGATCCTCGAGTTCTCCTTCAGCCGTGGCAGGTGATCCTTCCCGGCTCGCTCGGGATCAAGGCCGTCGAACGCGTGCGGCTCGGTGACACCGGCGAGGACGATCCGCGCACCGCGACCCTCGGCATGGGCGACCAGCGAGTCCCCCAGCCATGCGGGCACGAAGGCGAGCGTTTCGACATCGGCGAGCTCGATGCGTGCACGCTTGACGTACGGATCGAAGTAGATGACCTCGACGAACCTCGCGCCGCGCCGATACGCGGCCGCCGCGACGGCCCGCGCCAGTTCAGCCTGCCCGTGCTCGGCATTCACGACCAGAACCTGGCCGGCCTGCACGTTCGCGCCCGAGACAGCCAAGCCGGCAAGACGCTCAGAGCGCACATCCATCAGCCACCAAGCTACCGTCGTCGAGTTGCCCCGCCCACCACCTATCGCCGCCGGACACCGTTCGAGACCGGCACTGGTGGTTCGCGAGGAGCGGCTCGCGGCTCGATGCGCCCGCGTCGCGCCTGCTCGGTCGGTCAGGGTCCGGATGCTGCCTCGCCGCGCAATCGCCCGTGCGGGCGGGGCTCACACCGGTGCAACCCGTCGCACCGACGCCCGCTCGGCAGGCCCCGAGATCGAGAGGAAATCGGCGGCTGTTCGCCTCGCCGTCATTGATCGCGTGCGCTGCGTGGAGCCCCGCGGTCGTCTGATCCGCAGTCACCGATGCACGACGACGACCGCGCGCGTAGGCTCGCGATCGTGGACGACCGTGACCCGCTGCGCGCGGACGTGCTGAGCCGGCTGGCTGCACTCGGATTCTCGCTCGTGGACGCCGGCGTCCTCGCGGACCATTTTCTCGACGCCGAGCGCAGCGGACGCGGGGGACACGGTGTGCGACGGGTCGAGTGGCTCGAAGCCTGGCCGGAGCTCGCGCCGAGCGCGCCTCCGCGGCTGCTTGTGTCGCTCCCCGGGTACCAGCGCTGGGATGGGAACGGAGCGATTGGCTACCTCGTTCTCAACGCGATCGTGGAGTCGCAGCTCGCGGCTCCCCCGCAGATGGCCAGACTCGTCGTAGCCGGGCGGACCTTCCCGACCGGCATGCTCGGTCACTGGACGCGTCGCCTGGCCGCGGCCGGACTTGTCGCCCTGGCGACGGCGACCTCGCCGCGCCGGCTCGGTCCGCCGGGCGGTGGTGCGAGGCTGACCGGAACGAACCCCCTTTCCATCGCGATCCCTTCGTCGGACGGCAGGCCGGTTGTGACGGATGTCTCGATGGGAAACCTGAACTACGGCGACGTGCTCACCGGCCGCGCGACTGAAGCCGCGCTGCGCCCGTTCGGCGGAGAACAGGCGCACAAGGCCTTCGCGCTCGCGGTCGGACTGCAGTTGCTCACCGACGCGCTCACACCGGCGGACGGCTTCGGGGCGCTGCTGCTCGTCGCACGGCCGCAGGCCGACCCGGTCCCGGCCTTCCGCGCGCTCGCCGACGGTGCGCGGCTCCCGGGCGACCGCATGTCACGCTAAGGCGCGAGCGCGCGGGGCGGACGGGTCGGCTCTCTGCCCCAGTGACGGGTGCACGCCAACGACCCGCGGGTCCAGTGCCGGTTCCCGTCCCGAGGTCTCGCCTCCGCTGGCCCGCGCGCAGGAGACATCGTGCCGCTGTCGGGCGTGTCGGTTCGGGCGTGATCGCCGGTGCATCGGAGGTTGCTCAACGACGTGTCGAGTACCGCCGTACGGCGGCGATCATCGCGTCGCGAGCCGCGCGAGAACTGACGCCGCGAGTGCCCGGAACTGCGCGGGCGGCGGTGGGGAATGCACGTGCGCCGTCAACCGCCGAAAGACGCCTTCCCCGCGGCGGAGCGGAGGAAACCGTTCGACGGTCGGCGAGCTCGAGCGTGGGCTCGCCGTCGCGGCGGCGACGGCACCGCACCGCACCGCGCTCGTTCTCTGACTAAGATCAGAGAATGAGCGAGGTGGGGGTCGAGCGGGTGCGGAGCTTCAACCGGCTTGTGACGCAGCGTCTCGGCGTTCTCAACGATCGCTACCTCGCCCGCGACAGGCCGCTCGGCGAGGTTCGTGTGCTCTGGGAGATCGGGGTGCACGGCTGCGATGTGCGGGCGCTACGGTCTCGGCTCGGCCTCGACTCGGGCTATCTCAGCCGTCTTCTGCGCTCGCTCGAGGCGGCTCGGCTCGTCACCGTGCAGGCGAGCGAGCGCGACCGGCGTGTCCGCGTCGCGCGGCTGACCCCGGCCGGTGCTGCCGAGAGGGAGCTGCTCGACCGGCGCAGCGACGAACTCGCGCGCTCGTTTCTGCAACCCCTGGGCGCGACCGCGCGAGTCCGTCTGCTGTCCGCAATGGCGGACGTCGAGCGGTTGCTGACGGTCGGCCTGACAGAGATCAACGCCATCGACCCGGGCCACCCCGACGCCGTGCACTGTCTCTCCGAGTACTTCGCCGAGCTCGGCCGCCGCTTCGAGGCCGGGTTCGACCCTGGCTTGACGACCCCCGTGGAGCTTCACGAGCTCAGACCGCCCGCGGGAGTGTTCCTGATCGTGAGGCTCGGTTCGGAGCCTCTCGGCTGCGGAGGGTTGAGGTTTCACGGCACGCGCCCGGCCGAGGTCAAACGCATGTGGGTCGCCGAGTCGGCGCGGGGCCTCGGAATCGGGCGACGCCTTCTCGGCGAGCTCGAGCTGCGGGCCCTCGCCGGCGGCGCATCCGCGATCAGGCTCGAAACCAACAAGAGCCTCACCGAGGCGATACGCCTCTACCGCTCCGCCGGGTACCGGGAGGTCGAGGCGTTCAACGACGAGGCATACGCGCAGCTCTGGTTCGAGAAGGACATTGCGGGCGTCGAACGCGAGGCCGAGCTCGGGCCGGACCTCGAGTCGAGCCGGCGGGTTTCCCCACGCTAGACGCGGCCCTGGAAGGGGCGGCAGCCGTTCGCTCGATCATCGTCCTCAAACCGACGCCGGCCGGTCATCGAGAAGCCGCTGTTCACGTCGTGCGAGCAGTCCTCGCGGGTCGTCGCGGGCCCCGACCCGTCACCGTCGCGGCACGACAGAAGGGGATGCAATGCAGTGCCAGGAACGAACGACGATGCGTGACTGCCGGGCTCCTCATCAGTGGCTCGCTCGACGAACAAACAGGTCGACGAACAAACAGGTCGACGCGACCCAGAGCCACATCGCATCGTCTCGGTCAGGGCAGCCCGCGGGCCGGGGCGGGCGCGGGCGTGTGGGCCGCGTTGGCGGAGCGAGGCTCGGACCGTTCGACGCGGTTGCGTCCGTTCTGTTTGGCACGATAGAGCGCTCGGTCCGCCGCGTCGAGCACGCTCGCCGCGCTCTGATCGGCCTCGATCAACGCGACGCCCGCGCTGGCCGTGAGCGCGGTCCATTGGTGGCCGGCGTCGGGTTCACCGGTGCGGATTGCGGAGAGGAGATCGTCTGCGACGAGTACGCCTGCTCCGGCTTCGCCGTTGGTCTCTGCGATGACTGCGAACTCGTCGCCGCCGAGCCTGGCGATGACGTCGGTTTTTCGCATCCGCTGCTTGAGGGCGCGCCCCACGGCGATCAGCGCCTGGTCTCCTGCCGCATGCCCGAGGCTGTCGTTGATGTTCTTGAACCGGTCGAGGTCGACCAGGATCAGAGCCGCGGAGCTACTGCCGCGCGCGACCCGCTGTATGCGGAACTCAAGCTCCTCGAGTAGCCGCCGCCGGTTGAGCAGGCCGGTAAGGGAGTCGTGGTCGGCCTGGCGGCGAAGGCGGCGCTCGGCGAGCTTCCGCTCGTTGATGTCCTCGACGTGCACGACCAGGTGCAACGGGTCGTCGCGCTCGCTCCGGATCAGCGAAACCGAGATCGCAACCCAGTGCGCGCCGTCATCGGGGAGCTGGAAGCGCTTCTCGAGCCGGTAGGAGGAGATCGTCCCCGCGAGCAGCTGCTCGACGAGTTCGAGATCGGCGTCGCGGTCGGCCGGGTGGGTGATGTCCTCGAAGTTGAGCTTGAGGAGATCCTGCGTGTCGCAGCCGACGATTTTGCAGAGTGCGTTGTTCACACGCAGAAACCTGCCCGAGGGAGCGACCAGCGCCATCCCGATCGGTGCGTCGTCAAAGGCGGCCCGGAACGTCTCCCGCTCATTCGTCAGGTCCTGCATCGCCGTGCGGTACTCCGTCAACTCGATGCAGGAGCCGACCCAGCCGAGCAGTCCTTCGGGCCCGCTGACCGCCGAGGCGT